>JAEEGL014057286.1_pt1 | contig 19170 bp, 17 predicted proteins | sample 9134231 | NCBI WGS metagenome assembly JAEEGL01 (sample SAMN16246548, study PRJNA631951) | gut metagenome | biome: gut microbiome; feature: rumen; material: fiber-attached | host: Bos | place: Iran: Karaj | collected 2018-10 | reverse complement strand
GATTGGGCTGATATTATATATGAGGGTGGAGGAAACACTTTAGATATGATTAAGCTTTGGAAAGAAACTGGCTTTGACAAAATCCTAAGAAAAGCATGGGAAGATGGTAAGGTTATGTGTGGAGTTTCTGCTGGAGCAAACTGTTGGTTTAAAGAATGCTCTTCTGATTCCCTTAAAATAAAATATGGTGATGATCAACCATTAATTAGTGTAGAATGTTTAGGTTTAATTGATGGTTTATTTGTTCCTCATTGTGATGCACCAGGCAGATTAGAAAATGTTAAAGATTTATTAAAAACTAGTGATCAAATAGGTTTATCTATGTCTAATTGCGCTGCCCTTGAAATTATTGATGATCAATATAGATTAATTACAAGTGATGCTTCTTATCATAATATTGAAGCATTTGGGTTAAAATCATATTGGAAAGATGGAGAATACTTGGAAGAAAAACTTGATACATCATTAGAATTTAAACCATTATCGGATTTATTAAGTAAAAATATACAAAGTAAGAAGTTAAAAATATAATATTTATTAAATTTAGGTACTTGTAAAACTCGTTAAAAAAGACTAGATGAATTTAGTCTTTTTTATGTTATACTTATTTTAGGAGGGTTTTATGGAAGAACAAGTAAAAAACGCTATGAGATTTTATTTGTTGGCTACTAAGTTAAAATATAAAATCAGAAGTGGTTGGGATGAAGTTCATTGGAATGTTAATAGTGAAAGAATAGAAAGTATTGCGGAACATGTATATGGTACATGTATATTAGCGATTAGTTTAAATTCTGAATTTCAGTTAAATATGGATATGGAAAAAGTATTGAAAATGCTAACGATTCATGAAATTGGTGAAGTATTAATTGGAGATATAACACCATTTGATGCAATAACACTGGAAGAGAAAACTGAAATAGAGCATCAAGCTATGAGAAATGTTCTTGGTGATTTGTTTGACAAAGAAGAATTATTTAATTTATTAGTTGAATTTGATAATCATGATACAAAAGAATCTAAATTCGCTTATTTATGTGATAAGTTAGAAGCAGACATTCAAGCTAAAGTTTATCAAGACATGGGATGTCAACATAGTTTAGATGATCAAGACAACAATGTTGTTTTTAAAAGCCCTAAAATTGTAAAGATGATTGAAGATGGTGCTCAAACAGCTTTTGATATTTGGTATGAATGGGATAAACCAAAATATGAAGGCGAACCTGTTTTTGTAAGAATGCTATCATATGTTAAAAAGAATAATACAAATTTATAGATGAATAAAAAAATCAGTAATTACTGATTTTTTTGTTGTATGTAGTATAGTTTTTGATTTTATGATATAATATAATTTAAAGATAAACTAAACTATGAGGTGTTATGGTGGAAGAGTTAACAGTTGAAGAATATATGGAAAAATTTCCATATTTTAAAGATATGAGTAAAAATAGATTGTTTGTTTCAAAAAACGAGATTGAAGAATTAATAAAAAGCGAAAGGATAAAAGTTGATTCTGAAGATGTCTCAATTGAGTTTTTGAAAAAAATTATTCAAGATGAACGTTATTTTAAATATGCATTAAAATATTTTACTAATGATATTGATAGTTTTACTGTTTCGTATATAATAAACGGGGATATAGGTGCTACCTTATATTATTTTAAAAGTACTACTATGAAGGGAATTGATAAACTTATATCTTCTGGGAATATTATATTAAATGCTGAAGAAAAACAAAGATATGATATGTTAAAGAATAGTATTAGTTTTGATAGATTTATAGAAAAATATAAAGATAGTAATTATAATATAGATATTGATGGTAATACTTATTCTATTCCTGTTGGGCAGATGATTTCATTTATGCAATTATCGGAAGATGAGTTTAATAATTTGTGCTCTAATGATGATTTTAATGAAATAAATGGAATACCAAAGAAAAACTTCATATATGCATCGTTTCAGTTTTTTAAAGAAAATAATGTAATGAGAGATTATTTAACTCCAGATGAAGTTGCTAATAATTATGCTGGTATTGCTTCTTTTGAAAAGATAGATTTAGAAGCAATAAATAAATTTTTAATTACTAAAGATACAAAATATAAAGAGATTGAAATTAATGATGATTTAAGACATGCTATTCTTGAGGGATTACCATCAGAATCAAGTGATTTGGAAAAGGCAATTTATATTTATATCAAAATGTGCAAATTGTTAACTTATGATGAAGAGTATTATGCTGTTAATCAAAAAGGTGTTGCTACAGAGAAGCATAGAACAACTGATTTTATTTCGCAAATTACATTGGATAATAATAAAGTTGTTTGTTTTGAATTTAATTTAATATATTCGAAATTATTAAATGAGTTAGGGCTTAATTTTAATAGTGAATATAAAGGTATGGTTGGGGAATCTTATGGTGATTCACATGCAAATTTAGAATTTAGAGCCGATAAATTTTTAGTATCAGCTGATTCAGTAACTTCTATTCTTCTTGGTGATATCATGCAAGCAAAACTTAATCAGCCGTTAGTAGGGTTAAAATGTGTTAATAAAAATAAGCAAACACAACAAGAATTTCAAGCAGCTTTAACAAAAATGTATCAATTGATAGCTGAACAAGATAGAAGTATTAAAAACTATCAAGTTGGTCATGTGCAAACTTTGGACGAATTATTAGATGAGTATTCTGCTGTAACGCAAAATATTAAAGAGATTAGTTTGGAAGAAAGAGTATCAATTTTGATTGATAAAGTAAACTCAACAAAAATGGTTGGTATTGATTCAATGTCATATGTTTTGCAATTAAAGAAAATATTGTTTACTGAAGAACAAAGGAAAAATAATATAGCTATGACAATAGTTAGAAATAACGAACCATTTGAAGAAGATCAAGTTGCTATGCCAACTGCTATATTTGCATTAAATGATTTGGGTTTTGAAACAAATCCTGATCAAAATGTTTATTATTGTTTTAATCCTAATAATGAGTTAGTTCTTATTACAAAAGAAGAGTTACAATCAAAATTTGATGAAGGAAAATTTGAATATGTAGAAGAAAACGATCCAAAAATTCCTGATATAAACGAAAATGGAGGTATTGTAAGATGATAGATAAGTTAAAAAATCTTACTGATGATTTTATTAAAACTAATAAAGATAATCCAAAAGAATTGAAAAGATTTCAACTAATTAAAGAAATTTTAAATCAAGACGATTGTTTTTTGAGTCTTGATATAGAGTATGCATATTCTATATTAAGAGATTTAAATATACCAGAAAGTGAATTAAAGGATATTTATTTGCAATTAATTTAGTTTTTTATCACATAAATTTTATTATAATAGTTAAAAAAATGTGATATAATTATAAGAGAATAATACTATGTCGTTAGGTGGTGAGATAAAATGCGATTATTTAAGAAGAGATATAAAGCTTCGAATAAGAAAGTTTTTGCTTTTGCATCTTTTTTAGTCATGAGCATTTTATTTTTAACATTAGGTTTTTCTAATTTATCTAATGATTTAAGTGTTGTATCTTCTGCTGTTGTAAGGGTTCAAAAAGATATAAGGGTTAGCGATATAAAAGTATCAACTGTTTCATCTTCTGCATATTCTAACTGGGAAGATTTCAATTTTGATAATCTTAATGCTAGCGTGGCTCTACCTAATGCAAATTCTACTGTTACATATGATGTTACTATAACTAATATTGGAAATACTGAAATGGGTATTTTATCTATAACTGGTTTACCAAGTAATTTAACTTATTCTATTTCAAATTATAATTTAAAAGATACTTTATGTGATGATGCTAATAGTTCGCTTTGTAAACTTGGTTCTACAAAGACGTTACATATTACTATTGGTTATGCTGATAATGGTTATAATAGTGCAAATACTACTCAAGTTGTAAATATGAAGTTTGATTTTAGAGAAGTTCATTCTATTACATATAATGGCTTTTCTAGTGTTGGTTCATTGCCTAGTACTATTTTGGAGGGAGAAACAAAAAATATTGCATTTACTTCTTCGACAGGAATACCTGTTGATGTTTCAGTGCTTAATGCTACAGGTAATTATTCAAGTCCTACTTTAACTTTATCAAATGTTACTGGCGATGTTGTGGTTACTAGATATTTTTCTGTTACTTATGTTGGTTTTCCTGGAAATACATCTGGACTTATATCAAAGATTAGTGCTGATGGTGGCACAATAGCATTTAATAGTACTACAGGTATACCTGAAATGCTGGATGTAGATGGTGCAACTGATAGTTATGATACTTCTTCGCATATATTAACTTTAATAAATGTTGCTTCTAATGTTACAATTACTATGCTTCAAGATGGGGATGTAGAAATTGTATCTGTTAGAAGGACAGATATATTAAATGTTACTGAAAATAGTAATCCTCAAATAACAAATAATGGTCAAAGCGTAACATTTGATTTAGGAGTTACATCAGATGAAACTAATACAGGACAAGACTTTTTTGTAAAATATGCAATTACTATTGATAATGATTCAGTACACGAACAAAAAGTATTAGCTACTAATTTTACTCCTCATATAGTTGGTACTGGAAATGTTCCTAATGTTACGTATACTATAACTGATGTAGATGGAAATCCAGTATTAAATACTACTATAGCTCCTAAAACATCTGAAACATATTATTTAACAATTAATATAGTTCCTCAAGAACAAGGATCATGGGGTGTTGAAGGTGAATCTAGTGTTGATACGTTTGAAAATGGAACAGTTTCTGGTTCAATATCTGGTAGCGCTCAAGGCGATGTAACAGGTTCTAATATTGCACATTTCACTGCTACGATAGCTAATACATATGATACTGCTAAAACATTTATATTCTCGATTGATGATAGTAAGTTTAGTGTAGTAAATTCAAGTGGCAATGCCATTTCATCTATGAATATTGCTGCTAATACGACAGATACGTATGATTTCTATATTAAGAATCTAAATGGTAATAATTATATATCATCTCCATATGATTTAGGTATTAATATAGATTGTGATAATGAAACAATTGGTATAGGAACCGTAACTTTAGCAGTTGATATTGATCCTACTTTAACTGATCACACTCCTCCTGTTATAAGTAATCTTACTGCAACACAATCAACTACGAATAAAGAAATAACACTTAGTTGGCGTGGTTCTGACGATAATACTATTACTAAATTTTATGTACAAATTTATACTTCTAATGCTTCAGGAAATGGAACTTTATATGATACTGAAATTGTATCAGGAGCAGCAAATAATACTCAAGTTAGTCATACGGTTGCTGTGCCAACTGACAATGCTTATTATTACTTTAAGGTATATGGTGAAGATCAATCACAAAATAAAGCTTCAGATTCTGATATAGCATCTTGTACTACGACTTCTGGTAATTGTATGAGTACAAGTAATGAAATATATAAATGGCAGAATTATACAGTTACTTTAGTGCTAACAAATGCTACCTCATCACAAGGAACAGTTTCTACAAATGGAAATACTAGAACGTATACTATTACTACTACATATGATACTAGTATTACTAATATTACTTTATCAGGTGCTGGTAATAATTATAATGCACCTGAAGCTATTGCTACTGCAACAATAACATATCCTGATAATTCTAGTGAAAATTTACCAAGTGGTTCATCTTCTGCAACAGCTTATTCTTATAGTGCTAATAATGGTAGATTAAATCTTTATCATATAAAAGGTGATATTAGAATTGAAGCTTCTGGTGCTGGAGGTGGAACATGTTTAGCAGAAGGAACTAAAGTATTACTTGCTGATGGAACATATAAAAAGGTTGAAGATATTGGTTATGATGATTTACTATCAGTTTGGAATTATGATACAGGTGAATTAACTTATGAGTATCCATTGTGGATTGAAAAGAAACAAACATCAGATCTTATAACTAAAGTTACTTTTGAAGATGATTCATATATAAATTTTGTAGGTAATCATTCTATATATGATACTGATAAAAATATATTTATTAATTTATCTAATAGGAATGATTTTAAAACAGGTATTCATGTTGCAAAGCTTAAAAATAATAAATTAGTTAGCTCAACTATTAAAAATATTGAAGTTATAAAGAAAAAAGTTAATTATTACTTCGTAGGTTCTACTACATACTATAATGTATTTGCAAATGATGTTTTAACTACTGATAGAAATCTTATAATATCTAATTTATATGGATTTGATGATAATGCAAAATGGCCTAAAGAAAAGGCACAATTTATGGCTGATGAAAGTAACTTATTAGATTATTCTTATTTTAAAGATGTTCTTCCATATTACTTATATAAAGGATTTAGAGTTAGAGAAGCTGGTTACTTAGTAAATAGTAAAATGGTTACTTTGGAAGCCTTTAAAGGATATATAACAACTTTAATTATTAATCCTAAAATGATTGTTAATCCAATAACAATTGATAATGATAGATATTGGATGGTTACAACTAGTGAAGATAATGTAAATGATGCTAATAAGAAAGAATTTTTAAGAAAAGAAGGTAGCACATATATGCTTCCAAAATCTAATAAAAAGTCTTTTGAAGGTTGGTATAATACTTCTGATAATTTAATATATAAACCAGGTGATAAAATAACTGTTGATTATGGAACTCATTTTAAAGCTATATATAAAGATGCTAATCAAGTTTTTAAGTCTTTTCCTGGTAAGAAGTCATATTTAGATTAATTTATAAAAAAAGTACAATTTGTAATAGATTTGTGCTTTTTTTGTGAAATAATATTTCTATAAAACTGCTTATTAGTGCTATAATATAAATAAATAAGGAGGATTTATATGAGTAAAATATTAGTTAGTTATTTTTCAGCAAGTGGTACTACAAAAACTGTAGCAGAAAAGATATGTTCATCTTTATCTGGAGATTTGTTTGAAATAGAACCTGCCCAAAAATATACAAAGGAAGATTTAAACTGGATGAATAAAAATAGTAGATCATCTATTGAAATGAAAGAAAATATTAAACCAGAAATAGTTAAAACTGTTTCTAATTTGGGTGATTATGATACTGTTTGTTTAGGATTTCCAATTTGGTGGTATAAAGAACCTACTATTATTGATAAGTTTTTGGAAGAAAATGATATGACTGGAAAAAGGATTTATGTTTTTGTAACAAGTGGATCATCTAGTATTGATTCTACTTATAATAGTTTAAAAAGTAATTTTCCAAACTTAAATTTTGTAGATGGTAAAAGATTTACTGGTAAAGAAGCTCTTGATGAGTATAAAACTTGGGTAGAGTAATATGAAAAGAAAAATTATATTAATAGTTATTGCTTTTGTAATGATTTTAGCTTTAACTGGGTGTGGTAGTAAAAAAGCATCTGTTAATAGAGACACTATAAAAGCTAATAATAATTCTGTTGTTTTATATTTTTCAGCTACAGGAACAACTAAAAAAATTGCTAAAAAGATTTCAGAACAAATAGATAGTGATATTATTGAGATAGTTCCTAAAGAAAAATATGAAAGTAAAGATTTAGATTATAATAATGATTGTAGAGCTAATAGAGAACAAAAAGATAGTAAAGCTAGACCTGAAATAAAAAACAAGATTGATATAAGTAAATATAATACTATTTATTTAGGATATCCAATATGGTGGGGAACTAATCCTAAAATAATACTAACTTTACTTGATTCTTATGATTTTACTGGTAAAACTATTATTCCATTTTGCACCTCAGGTGGCTCTGATATCGCAGATAGTGTTAATGAGTTAAGATCATATAATTCAAAACTTAATATTAGAGATGGCAAAAGATTTTCTTCTGATGCTAGTGATGAGTCTATTGTGAAATTTATAAATAATAATATACCAGAAAAACCAAAAAAGGTGGTTAAGACGATGAGAATATTAATAAATGGTAAAGGATATAATGTTAATTTAGAGAATAATGAAACTGCTCAAGTATTTGCTAATATGTTACCTTTAAAACTTAATATGAAAGAATTAAATGGTAATGAAAAGTATGCTGATTTAGATAAATCTTTACCAGTTAATTCTTCAAATCCTGGAAAAATTAAAGCTGGGGATCTTTATTTATATGGAAAAAATACTATTGTTATATTTTATAAATCATTTGATACAACATATAGTTATACTAAAATAGGACATATTGGTAAATTACCTGATTTAGGTAAAGATGATGTTTCAGTTAAGTTTAAAAAAAGTGAGTAAATAAAAACTCATTTTTTTTATGTTATAATAATTTTAAGGGAAAGGATGTCTTAGTATGATTCTTAATATAAGTGGAAGAACTGATATTGTTGCATTTTATTCTGAGTGGTTGATGAATCGTTTGGAAGCTGGTTTTGTAGATGTAAGAAATCCTTTTAATCCTAAAATGGTAAGCAGGATAATGATGGACGATGTTGATTTGTTATTTTTTTGTACTAAGAATCCAATACCAATATTAGATAAATTAAAAGATATAAAAAAGAAAGTATATTTTCATGTTACTCTAACTTCTTATAAAAAAGATATTGAGCCTAATTTACCTGATAAGAGAGATATTATTGAAGCTATAAAAAAATTATCTAATATTATTGGTAAAGATAATATAGTTATAAGATATGATCCTGTTTTTATAAGTGATAAGTATACTCTAAATTATCATATTAAATCTTTTGATAGATTATGTATTTTGCTTGATGGTTATGTGTCTAAAATATTAATTTCATTTATTGATGATTATAAAAATGTAAGAAGTAATTATGGTTTTTTAAAATATAAAAAACTGACAGATAGTGATTATGAGAAAATTGGGACATCTTTTTATAAAAGTGCTAAAAAACATAATATTGTAGTTCATACTTGTAATGAAGAAAAAGATTTAACAGAATATGGTTTTATTAGAGAAGACTGTTTATCACGAGAATTAGCATTTAAATTAACTGGTAATATTTATAAAAAACTGTGGAATGCTAGAAAAAGTAAGTTTTGTAGATGCGTAGAAATGACAGATATTGGAGTATATAATTCTTGCAAGCACTTTTGTAAGTACTGCTATGCTAATTATGATGAAAAAAAAGTAGTTGATAATTATAGCAAACACAATCCAAAATCATCACTATTGATTGGCGAGTTAGAAGAAGATGATATTATAAAAGTTAGAAAGGCTTAATATATAAATGCTTTTTGTTATGGTATAATATTTAATAATAGGTGTAATTAAAGGAGATGCTATAAATGAAAAATGTATCTGTAATGATAGATAATATAAAATTTAATTATAGAGTAGGATTAATAATTGAATGTGATGATGAAATTTTAGTAGAAGTTAATCCTTTGATTGATTTTGTTACTTTACCTGGTGGAAGAGTAAAAACAATGGAATCTTCCAAAGAAGGTTTAAGAAGAGAAATTAACGAAGAATTACATTATTTATTGAAAGAAGAAGAATATAATTTGCGAGGAATCATTGAAAACTTTTTTGAATATGATAGTAAAAAGTATCATGAATTATATTTTTTATATAAGATGAAAATAGATAATAAGCATGAGTTTTATAAAGAAAGATTAGTTAATAGGGATAATACTGAACACTATTTTAAATGGGTAAAAAAGAATGATTTAGATAGAGTTAATCTGTTACCTAAAGTTTTAATAAAGTGGGCAAATACCGATGGTTTTGATGCGATAGTATTACGTTAAGTAAAAATGCATAATGCTGAAGGAAACTGTTAAGATAATTATTGAATGTGAATAATTTGACTAAAGGAGGATTGTAATGAGTAAATATGAACCTTTGTGGAAATATGTTAAAGATAACAATAAAGAAGAATATAAGTTATCGTTTGAAGAAGTCAAAAAAATAGTAGGATTTGATTTTGATCATGCTTTTTTGACTTTTAAGAAAGAACTGTTAGATTATGGATATGAATTTAAAAAATTATCTTTAAAAGAAAAATGGGTTTGGATAGTAAAAAAGAAGTAATAATGAGGTGTTGTTATGAAAAAATATTTATATGAATATATAAAAAATATTGATGCTCTTTTAAATGATAAAGATAAGATTAGTAATAGTATTATCGAGGAACATCTTGTTAAGATTAGTTTTTTTCAACATGAAAGATTGATTCATTTATTAGTTACATTCTTTTTTGCAATATTATTTTTAATATTTATTGGTTTATCTTTTAAATATTATAGATTTTTCCCTATTGCGATAATTTTGTTGATATTTTTAATATGTTATGTTTTACATTATTTTTACTTAGAAAATGGAGTTCAATATTTATATAAACAGTACGATAAAATGAATGAAAAAAAATAATGGGAGGTATATATGTGGGCATATGGTTTGTTATTAATTGCTGTTTTTATATTACTTACTATATTTGTAATTTATATAATAAGATTAAGTCATAAGATAAGCAGTAAATATATTAAAAATAATACTGTTTCTTGGATAGTATCGTTTTTGCCTATAGCTTTATTTATAATTGGATTATTTATTGATACTGTTAATGCTATTGTAGTAGATATTCATTTGATATTAATTATATTTATTACTAAGTTTATTTTCTTTATTATAGGTAAAATAATGAAAAAAGAGTTTAATGAATATAAGGTATTGGCATTTGGAGTTTTAATATGTTGTTTAATTTTAGTACATGCTTATTATTTAGCGCATCATGTTATTGAAACGGATTATACTATTTATACTAAAAAAGATATAGGAACTGATAGATTTAGAATTGTACAGATATCAGATAGTCATTTAGGTACAACAATGAATGGTAAAGAGTTTTCTAAATATATGGATGATATTAATAAATTAAATCCTGATCTTGTAGTAGTAACTGGAGATTTTGTAGATGATGATACTAGTCTTAAAGATATGACTTCTGGTGCTGCTGGACTTGGTAAATTAAAAAGCAAATATGGTATTTATTTTATATATGGTAATCATGATAAAGGTTATTATAATAATCGTAGTTATACAGATGCTGATATAAGAAAAGAATTAAAAGCCAATAATGTTACTATTCTTGAGGATAAATATGTTGATATAACTAATAATATTATTTTAATAGGAAGACAAGATGTAGAGGTATCTAATCGCGTTACAGCAGGTGATTTGGTTAAAGGTTTGGATAAGAATAAATATTTAATTATGCTTAATCATCAACCAACTGATTATGAGAATGAAAAAAATAATGCTGATTTAGTTCTTTTAGGACATACTCATGGTGGCCAATTATTTCCTCTTGGGCAAATATCTGTTTTACTTGGAGTAAATGATAGCCGTTATGGACTTAAAAAAATTGGTAATACTTCATTTATAATTAATTCTGGAATAAGTGATTGGGCAATAAAATTTAAAACAGGTACTGTTGCGGAATATACAGTAATAGATATAAAGAATAAGAATATTTAGTGAAATATTCTTATTTTAGCATATAGGTATGTTATAATGTCAATGAAAGTGGGTGCTGATATGTCAATTTATGATTATAAAGTTAAAAATAGAGACGGAGAATTTGAATCATTAGATAAATTTAAAGGGAAAGTATTAATTATAGTTAATACAGCTACTGGATGTGGATTTACTCCTCAATATGAAGGATTAGAGAAGTTATATCAAAGGTATCATAATGAAGGATTAGAAATACTTGATTTTCCATGTAATCAATTTGGTAGTCAAGCTCCTGGAACTGATAATGAAATACATGAGTTTTGTACTCTTAAATATAATACAAGTTTTGATCAATATTCAAAAATTGATGTTAATGGTGAAAAGGCACTGCCTTTGTATGAGTTTTTAAAAAGTTCTATTGCAGATGATGTGGTTGATGGTATTAAGAATAAGATGGCTATGAAAGCAATAGAGAAGATGAGTAAATCTATCAGTAATAAAAAAGATATTAAATGGAATTTTACAAAGTTTTTAGTTGATAGAAAAGGTAATGTAGTAGGGAGATATTCACCAACATATAAGCCTGAAGATATGGAAAATGAGATAAAAAAATTAATATAATAAATAAACGACTTATATATTAGGTCGTTTTATAGTGCTTTTTATCTTTTTTTATCTTCTTTATAATGCTTTGTCGCTTCTTTTTTTTGAACATAATAAAGTTTTTTCTTTTCTTTTTTTATGTGTCATAATTATTTTGAAAGGGTGTAATTTTATGAAGAAAATATTGGTAAATTAGATTTAACTTGGAAAAAATTAATTGTTTTTGCAGTTATTGCTGGTATATATACAGCTGTTATGGCTTTGATTCCAATAACTAAAAATACAAGTCTTATGTGATTTGTGTTTTTTATGTTATAATAAAAAAGAAAGATAAAGGAGGGTATATGTCTGAAGTTATAAATAAAAAAGTAAGAAGGAAATTATCTAATAATTGTGAGGTGCACAAATGTTCTTTGTGTTATGATGCACCATGTAAAAAGATATATAAAAATATAGATCCTGAACGAATTATTAGAGCTATTAGATTGGATAATAAAAAAGGTGCGCGTTCATTAATTAAAAATACTGAAACTTGTTTTGAAAAACATGATAATTGTAATTTAAAATGTCCTTTGAATATTAATATAGATGGTATAATTAAGGGCCTTTTAAATGAATGTGATAAAGCGCAAAGATTTAATAAGATTGATTTAAGTACTGAAATATGTGGTGTAAAACTAGAAAATCCTTTTATACTTTCTTCTTCTGTAGTAGGAAGTAGATACGAAATGTGTAAGAGCGCTTTTGATCAAGGTTGGGCTGGTATTGCAGTTAAAACTATTTCTATGATGCCTATTCATGAATCATCTCCAAGATTTTCTGCTTTAAAAGATTGGGATGGTAGTTTTTCAGGTTTTAAAAATATAGAACAACTATCTGAACATTCTGTAGAGGAAAATATGGAAATGATTAAAAGATTGAAAGAAGAATACCCTTCCAAAGTAATTATTGCTTCAATTATGGGAAGAGATGAAAAAGAATGGGAGTATTTGGCTAAAGAAGTTACTAAAGCTGGAGCTGATTTAATAGAACTTAATTTTTCATGTCCTAATATGAAACATAAAGGTACTGGCTCTGATGTAGGACAAAACCCTAATTTAGTGGAAAAATTTACAAGGGCAGTTAGAAATAGTACAAAACTTCCTATTTTGGCAAAAATGACTCCGAATATTACTGATATGCGTGTTCCTGCAATTGCTGCGTATAAAGGTGGTGCTAATGGAATAGCCGCTATTAATACGATTAAAAGTATAACAGGTGTTGATATTTGTTCATTTGTTCCTGAACCTCAAGTTAATGGTAAATCTTCTTTAGGTGGTTATTCAGGACGTTCTGTTAAACCAATTAGTCTTAGATATATTGGAGAAATGGTTAATTGTGAAGAGATAAAAGATTTGTGCTATAGTGGTATTGGTGGTATATATACTTGGAAAGATGCTACTGAATATATGCTTCTTGGTTGTAGTAATGTACAAATAACAACTGCTGTTATGGAATATGGTCAAAGAATTATTGATGATTTAATTCTTGGATTAAAAATATATATGAAAGAGAATAATTATACTAAAGTTAGTGATTTTATTGGAAAAGCTAAATCTAATTTAGTTAACAATGATGAATTAGAAAAAGATACTATAGAATTTCCAAAAGTAGATTATAATAAGTGTATAGGCTGTGGCAGATGTTTTATTTCTTGTAGTGACGGAGGACATGGTGCAATTAAGTTTGATTCTGATAGAAAACCAATACTTGATGGCTCTAAATGTGTGGGTTGTCAATTATGTAAGTTAGTTTGTCCACAGTCAGCTATTGGAGTTGCTCCAAAAAGAATTCAAAAAAATAAAGAATAGTGTAGGTGATAATAATGGTATTGATTATTGAGAGTGTTGTTTTATGTGTGTTGTTTACTATTGCAGTTTATATAATGTCTAGAGAACCTATTAAAACTTTATATAACTATCCTCCGAAAATAAGAGAAAAAGTTAAAACTTTAGATAAATATAAAGATAAGGTTCCTACTCAAAAGAATAAAATTGTTGCAAAGGTTGTTGCTTCTGTTTTATTTTTAATAATACTATGTGTAGTACTTAGATATATTAATGGATATACTACATTTATAGATAGTTTTAAATATGGGTTATTACTGTGGACAATAGTTAATTTATATGATGTTATTATTTTAGATATTGTTTGGTTCTGTCATGATTCTTATTTTGTTTTTGAAGATACAGAAGATATGATGGACGAATATCATAATTATTGGTTTCATATATATGGATTTGTTGTAGGTGAACTTCTTGCTATAGTGATATGTGCTATTGCAGGATTAATAATACATTTTATATTGTAAATTAGACAGATTTATATCTGTTTTTTTTATGCTTGATATAATTGGGTTATGTGTTTCTTTTTGTAAAAAAATGTTTTTTAGTATTGCTGTTTCAATGTTAATTTAATATAATTATATTAGAGAATAGGGAAGGGCGATGTAGATTAGTTTTCTATATTTTGTCCTACTTTTTTTGGGGAGGTAATATGAAGCAAAACGAAGAATTAAAAATGGAAGAATTAACTGAAGAAAAAATACTTGAAATTTTACAAAATAGACTTAATAAAAGTGTAAGTGTTTCTACTTTATGTAAGGATTTATCTATTAATGAATTTAAATTATTTGGTTATATTGAAAAACTAAAAGATTTTAATTTTAATGTTAGTTTAACTAATAAAGCAGGAGAAATGATGGTAGAAGTAAATAATAGTCCTGATTTTGCTTCTGATTATACTTATAGTATTAAAGAAGATGTTAATGAAAAAACTAAGATTGGTGTTATATCTGACTTAAGATTTGGTTCAAAAAAGGAACAAATAGCTCTTCTTAATGATATGTATAAAAAATTTGCTGCTGATGGTGTTAAATATGTAATAATTGCAGGTAATTTGCTTGAAGGCAAATATAATCAAAAAGATGAAAGAGAATTTGGTAAATCTCTAATTACAAATGATGCTTATGGACAAGCTGATCATTTGATTGAATATTTTCCTAAGGTTGAAGGAATACAAACATTATTTATTACGGGTAATACAGATCATACTTGGGCAAAAGAACTAAATGTTGGTGAATATATAAGTTCTCAAAGACCAGATATGACTTATTTAGGTCCTAAGTCATGTGATATTAGTTTTAACAAAGTTTCTTTTAGGGTAGAAAATCTCAAAAAAACAGGTGAAAGTTATACTATAGCTTATCCTCCTCAAAAGTATATAAGAAGTATGGGTAGTTATGAAGATTATGATTTTATACTTCTTGGAGGTACACTAACTGCTCAAGATTTTCCTAGAATAAGAGATACAAGAATTTTTGCTATTCCATCTGTTGTTGAAAGAACTCCGAAAATGAGAGCTTCTTCGCAACAAAATGTTGTGGGTGCCTACGAATTTGAGATATCTTATAATAAACTAGGTAAATTAGAGAGAATAGTACCACATTTTTCTCCTTATTATGTTCCAAGTAAAGAAAACTATTTAACTATTAAGCCACTAGAATTAACTAAAGATGAGGAAAATGAATTTGTTGTTCAAAATAAAGTAGTTCATGAAAAAAATGAATTGATAGCTAAGTTTGATAAATTATATAAATTAATGCGTAAAGAACAAAGTTTTAATAGTTTAAAAGATAGATTTGATATGACAGATGCCGAACTATATGGTGTAATTGGAGTATTACAACAATATGGTAGACCTATTGATATAGTAGATATTGATGGCGAACTAGTTGTACAAAAGAAGTTTCAAAAAAGAAGACATTATGATGTTAAACTTCCAAAGGAAGAATTAACAAGAAGAGAATTTGGGGTAGTTTCTGATACTCATTATGGTAGTATTTGGTCTCAGCCATCAATGGTAAATACTTTTGCATATGAGGCATATAACAGAGGAATAACTGATATGTTTCATATTGGAGATATATCTGATGGAGATTATCATACTATCAGACCTAATTATGTAAATGAAGTTTTCTTATATGGTGCAACTGCCCATGTTGATTATGCTGCAAAAACATTACCTAAATATCCAGGAATGGTCTGGAGAGGTATATGTGGTAGCCATGACCAGTCTCATTCATTTAATTATGGACCGTTTAATTTTGGAGAAGAACTTGCAAAAAGAAGAAAAGATTTTATATATTTAGGACAGGATAAAGCAAATTTCTACTATGATAATTGTAAAATAGAGTTATTCCATCCTGGTGGTGGGACTTCAAGAATATTATCTACGAAACCTCAAAATGGTATTGATCAATTGTTTTCAGGAACAAAGCCTAATTTATCTTTAAGAGGACATTATCATAAAGTATATTATATGCTTTATAGAAATATTCATATGTTATTGTGCCCTTGTAATGTCGATCAATCATCATTTATGATGAAGAATGAAATACCTAATTTGATGGGCGATTATTTTGTAACTATTTGGTATGATGAAAATGGAGATATTCAATATATTGAAACTGAACCAATGTTATTTGGACCAGAAGATGTTCGTGAAAGAGATTATGAAAATCCTAAAAAATATATTAAGGGTAAAGTTTTAAAAAGAAAAAAGAGTGTAATATAAAAAGCAAACTATGAGTTGTTTGCTTTTTTTTGTGATATAATAGTTTCAGTTTCATTTAAGTTTTTAAATATATATTTTATTAGTGGTGATTTCTATGAAGGTATTAATTATTGAAGACGAATACAATTTGGCGGATGCAATATCAAGTATGTTAAAATCTAAAAAATATAGTGTTTGTATAAAGACAGATGGTGAAGAAGGTCTTGATGAAGCTCTTACAGATATTTATGATTTAATAATATTAGATGTTATGCTTCCTCATATGAATGGTTTTGAAATATTGAAAGTACTAAGAGATGAAAATATAGACTCGAAAATTATAATGCTAACTGCTAAAAATACTATTGATGATAAGTTGATAGGTTTTAATAATGGCGCAGATGACTATTTAACTAAACCTTTTCATATGGAAGAATTACTTGCTAGAGTTAATGTTCAACTTAGAAAAAATAATGGTGTTGTTACTGATATTATTACTTTAGATGATATAACTCTTAATATTAAGAGCATGGAGTTATCTAATAAAGACCAAAATAATAAGGTTAAAATAATTGGTAAAGAGTTTCAATTATTAGAACTATTTATGAATCACCCAAATCAAGTAATGGAAAAGGAACAACTTTTTGTAAAAATATGGGGTTATGATACAGAATGCGATATTAACACTTTAGAAGCATATATTTCATTTATTAGAAAAAAATTGAAACTGGTTAAATCTAAAATAAAATTAAAGGCAATTCGTAATATGGGATATGTTATGGAGGTTTTAGATGAAAAAGTTACAAATTAAAGTTTCATTAGTTATATTTTTATTATTAACATCATTTACAACCATTATTTTTACTACATCAATGATAAGATCTTATATTGAAAGAAAGGATGCAGTATCAGCTGTACTTACCAGAGCTTATAATAATTTTGATGATAAAAAGAATCCTAAACCTAAATCTTCTAAAAAACCTGATGATTTAAGAAGAATTTATATGGATTTTATGATATATACTATTGCTTTAGATGAAGATGGTAATTATGATGAATTGATTGATATTATTAGTAATTATGATATAGAAGAAGAATATATAAGAAAAACTGCTGATTGGGTAATAGCAAATCATAGTTCAGATATGTATGTTGGTAACTTATATCGAAATCAGTATTCTTATGTTTTTACTAATAATACTCTTGTTATTGTTGATAATGCACAAATAAATAGTGATTTAAATCGTCAACTTCTTAGTAATATATCTTTATTTATTTTAACAGAAATGGCAATAGGAATTTTGACTTATTTTATAACTGCATGGATAATAACTCCTGTTAAAGAGTCTTTTGAAAAACAAAAAGCGTTTGTTGCGGATGCTTCTCATGAATTGAAAACTCCTTTAGCGGTTATGATTGCTAGTAGTGACGCTTATTTTAATGATAAGAATGATAAATGGGTTAAAAATATGAAAAGTGAAGCTGAGAGAATGACTAAACTAGTTACTGAATTGCTTGATCTTGCTAAAACTGAAGAAGAACAAGATATTGTAATGGAAAATAATAATTTGTCTAACATTGTAGAAAGTTCTATTTTAACATTTGAAAGTTTATTCTATGAAAATGATATAAGTTTAAAATATGATATAAATAAAGATATTTACTTAGTATGTAATTTTGATTTAATTACTCAATTAATGGGCATTTTAATTGATAATGCTATTAAACATTCTTCAAAAAAAGGGAAAGTTTCTGTTAATTTAATCAAAAAGAATAAACAGATTGTCTTAGAAGTTAAAAATAAAGGACTTCCTATAAAAAAAGGGGAAGAAGAAAAAATATTTGAAAGATTTTATAAAGCAGATGAATCAAGAAATAGGAACTCAAATAATTATGGACTTGGTCTTGCTATTGCTAAGAATATAGTTTTAAAACATAGTGGGGTTATATCTGCTCACTCTAGTAATGGTTATACTACTTTTAAAGTAATATGGAATCAAAAATAATTTTGATTCTTTTTTTATTTTTTCAGTTTTATTTCAGTTATTAGTAATATAATTATATTGTTGATGAAGAAAATATCTTTATTTAACAAATATTAATATATAAGGAGAAAAATATGAAGAAAGCGAAAATTTTTATAGGATTGTTACTGACATTAATTATTACTATACCTGTATTTGTTTATGCAGTACCAGAAAAACCTCCGGGAGAGTCTGGTATGGGTGATTCATCCAATGTATCTTATACAGGAGCAACAACTATATCATCAAGTGTTAATGAGAATAGTAAAACGTATTCAAGTACTACAGGCAGTCAGAATGCTATTTTAGTATCAGGAGGTAATTCGACTATTAATTCTTGCAGTATAACTAAAAGTGGTGATGCAAGTGGAGATAGTGCTGATTTTTATGGAACAAATGCTGCGATATTAGCATATAATGGAGGAATTCTTAATATTAAAGGTGGAACGATAACTACTAATGGGTCTCATGCTAATGCTGTTTTTGCCTATAATAAAGGTGTTATTAATATTAGTG
>JAEEGL011232364.1_pt1 | contig 19170 bp, 12 predicted proteins | sample 9134231 | NCBI WGS metagenome assembly JAEEGL01 (sample SAMN16246548, study PRJNA631951) | gut metagenome | biome: gut microbiome; feature: rumen; material: fiber-attached | host: Bos | place: Iran: Karaj | collected 2018-10 | reverse complement strand
CTTTCTTGCCGTCAAAAACGACGAAATGGTTAGCATTGAGATAAGCTTTGATCCTGTAATACCTGAGCATTATTATTCCTCCCTGTTATTCAAGTCCTGAGAGCCGCCCACCACGAGTGTCCTGTAAACAGTAAGCGCACCAGTTGCCGCACTGGCCTCAAGAGACCTGACTTCTATGCCGGAGTCAACGACTCCCCTCTTCCACTCCGTTACCGTGCTGTCGAAATACTTCAGAGCATCTTCTTTCTTGAGTTTTCCGAATACAAGAATGTAATTGTCCCTGCTGTATCTGAGCCATACGACGCCTTTTCTGAACTTCTCGTGATAAGCCTCGTAGAAAGGGATCATCCTGTCAGTGCCGAGCTTAACGTCAACAAACGTGCACGGATAGATCTTCCTCTCCTCGATCCTGTGGATGAGGTGCATTATCTTGCCCTCGCCCGTGATGATGGCCGTTGAGTTTCTTCCCATTACGGCATTGTCGAGGAAATCGATGTATTTGTTCAGCTGGGTGTTCACGGCACGGATGTCCTGAACTTTCTTTCTCTCACCGGACAGGCGGATGGCAAAGAAAATGCAGGCGATCAGCACGATAGCCACCATGAGGATGATATCGATGAGCAGATACAGCTTGCTGCTTAAGTATGCATTGTTTGTCAGCATGACATCGTAGTCAGTAAGCAGGCAGAGACGGTATTCCGTGCCGGCATACTCGAAAATGATGCCCGATGCGACATACTTAAAACCTTCAAGTCTTATTATCGAATGAGTGACTATACCCTTCCTGAGCGTTCCCAGAAAGCTCTGTGCGCTCTGTGTGTTATAGAAAGTGTCTGTTGAGAATGTCTTATAAACGTCTGTCTCGTTGATGCTCTTAACAAAAAGGAAGTACTGTGTGTTATCGAGTGTCCAGTATCTCTGCGATGTGGAGTCGAGCATTTCGATAGTATCTTCAACGAATTTGTCGCCTGCAACATCACCGTAGCGTTCAATCTGTCTTGCTACGATCTCGACATAACCGTCCTGTTCCTGCGCATAAAGCTCAGCAACGCCCTGCTCATAGTTGACTATCTCCCACCAGGCAAATGCCGACAGCAGGATTGCTATGAATACTGCGCCTATGGTAACAGCCGCCACATATTTCGTTCTGGAATTACTCATTATACCGGTCCTCGTAGTTAATACTGTTTCTGAATCTCTTTATTCCGTTTGATAAACCTCTGAAGCACGACCTGAGCGTCGCCATGAACTTATCCATTTCTCTTGTGAGCGTATCTGTCTTCCATGAACTCTTGGTGTTCATGCTGTTGATGATACCCGCAAGTCTTATGAAGAAGACCACAAAGTTATAAAAAGGCAGAAGCGCAACCGCCAGACGCTGTTTGCGGTAATACTTCCTTATCTCCGGGAAGGGCTTCAGCAGATAACATGCGATATGGAAATATAAGAATCCGCACAGGATATAGAAAAGGAATATCGCAACGAGCGAAGTAATGACGACCACGCTGGAATAACCGTTGGTCATCAGATAGATCAGAGCCAGATACCAGATCATTCTCGGGAATGCAAAGGTATGGTCGAAGAGCAGTGTCCTGATATTTACGTCCCTTGAGAATCTCCAGGGCTTGAGCTTGCTCTGCGGATAGAGCCGGGCAACCTCAAGAGAGCCTCTCTGCCATCTCTGACGCTGTGTATAGAGCTTGTTAACGTCTTCTATAGGATCGGTGAAATAAAGGGCATCAACACAGATACCTACCTTCTGATTGAGAAGGTAACGCATCTGGAACGTGATCTCCGTATCTTCTGATATAGTCTCGGTGTTATAAAGGTGTGATTTTCTGATGGTATCGAGCCTGAATGCAGAGAACGCACCTGACAGTGTGTACATCCTTCCCTTTTCGGAAGCATAGTTTCTTCCTGCGAGGAATGCCTGAGCGTATTCACAGAACTCGAGGCGTCTTAAGAGCCTGCCCTTGAAGGTCTTGACCTTCTCGATCTCGTCAGGTGTTGTAAGAATGGAACCGGTAAGACACGATACGTCGGGCTCGTTTTCCATGTGTCTTACCATTCTGGTAAGAGCTGACTTTTCGAGCGTACCGTCAGAATCGATATTGATCATGTACTTGCCGTGGCTGTTGTAGATCGCAAGATTAAGGGCACGTGATTTGCCCTGTCCGGAGTTGAGCCACGACATCCTTAACTCTCCGAATTCCTTCTGTGCTCTTACGAAAGCGTCAAAACTGCTGTCCGAACTTTTGTTATTGACTATATAGATCTCCATGTGCTCGTTCGGATAATCGCTCTCATGGACAGATCTGAGGCACTGCTCAAGGCTCTTCTCGGAATTGTATACCGGTATGACGAGAACTATATCGGGCCAGACGATAGGATCTTCGTCATTCTTATGCTTGTTTCTGTGGACCAGGAGCGAAAAGAACGAACCGATCGAAGGTATGACCTCAACAATGATCGGGATGATGATCCAGGCAACCCAATAGAAGAAAGGATTTATGAAGTTCGTCATAAACTCGTTCATGCTTTTTCCTCCGGCTGTCCGGCTTCATCTTCGGTCTTGTCTCCCGCAATATTGTAAGAGAACCCTCCGGTCTGAGTCCTCTTGATCTGAGGTCTCGTAAACACATAGAAATACAAGGCGACCTGAAGGAGATAGAAGACTATCCTTCCGATGAATGTATGTGCCACATAGTAAAAATCCGTTCCGAAGAAATAGATGAACAGACAGATAACTGTGATCCTGAACGCATTTGTGATTATCGTGTAAAGTGTTCCGATTATTCCTATATAGATACGCTCGGGAACCTTGTAAACGGAGAAAAGGAAAAGGAGCGAAAGGAACGCGGATATCTCGATAACACCGGAACACTCAAGGTCTATATTGACCGTGATGGCTCCTTTTGCCGATTCAATGAAGATAACGCCGTATCTGAAGTAAGCCTGGAAAACGCCGGTCACCTTGCCGATGATCCCCGCAAGTGCCGTAACGAGACGCGCAAGAGGCACCGTTACAACGGGACGCACCAGTATCATTAAGATCAGGAATGCGCCGCAGGAACCGGCGAGATAACGCCAGAACTTAAGTCCTGCCCTGCGCAGGATTTCAAGCAGACCTATCCACAGTGCGATTGCCAGAACGGCTAAAACTATCTTCAAGCCTGCCTTCTCTTCCTACGTGTGAAAACGTAATATGAACCTGCAGCTACTGATGTGAGCGCGAGAGTAAAGACAGGACCGGTCGAGATTCCCGAAGCTACGAGGGGCTCTTTACCGACACGGTGGAAATATACCTTAAGCTCGCCTGCAGAAGACAGAGACAATCCGAGTTTCTTTGCCAGCGCCTCTGTATCAATGCTGAACTCCGTCTCATCGACATGTGTTCCGACAGTGAGGTACTGATATCCGTAGAAGATATCGCCCTGACTGATATTGTTCATGTTGGTTGTCTGATGCCAGCCCGTAGGTTCGAAAAGCGCGAACTTGTATGTACCGGGCTTATAGTGTTTATCCTGCTCGGAAGAATGCCAGTTGACGTTGCCGTTATCATCTACGAGGCAGGCCATCATCTTGGTCTTTCTGCCGTTGAGGCTTACCGTGATCTCAAGGAACTGGTTGCCGTCATACCAGGCGAAAGGCGGATCGAAATCGTTGGTATATGCATGGACATAAACAGTCTTTGCATTTTTCTGATAGATTGCGCCTTCAGCGTCTGAATATGTATGCGAAGCACCGTTTGTATCGTATTCGATTACCTGGTGCGGATAGTTCTTCCAGTCCTTGTAGTCACCGTCGATCTTGATCTTGCTGCCGTCGTTGTCGGAGCTGTCGTGCCCTCCGCCCGGATTGTCCGGATCGTCCGGAACCTGTTCGGGATGAAGGTTGGCAACATCCTTTACGATGAGGTCACCGAGATAATAACCGAAAGATATCGTCCTCTTGTAATCAGGAAGGATCGATGTGGGAATGGCGATCTCGAGGAGAGAAGGCTTTCCCCATTCAGAGTATTCATTATTGACTGCGACCTTTACGCCGCCGTTATCGGATGTCAGTTCAACACCGGTCTTCTTGTTGACGACCTTGACCTTGTTGCCTGCACTGCCGTTATTCTTCAGAGTGACTACAACATCAAGACCTGTATCTGTCTGGATTACGAAGTTACCTGCTTTATTGGGACCTGACCATGAAGATGAATTCTGCTGGAACTCGTCGATATAAAGATAGATCCATTCGCCGTCCCATACGATGGCGCCTTCATTTACATAGCTGTTCTCTGACTTGGAGAAATCATGTTTGACAACACTGTCCCAGTCGCTGAAATTACCGTCGATCTTGATCCCGTCATAAGTTCCCTTTGCAGCTCTTCTGTTTGCAGCCGTAGGCTTGGTGCTCTCAGTGGGCTCAGTGGACTCCGTAGGCTCTGTAGATTCTGTGGGCTCAGTGGATTCGGCAGGTTCAGTTGACTCTGTCGGTTCAGTAGTTTCAGCAGGCTCGGCAGATGTCTCTGAAGGAGCCGCTGTCTCAGATGATTCAGAAGGTTCTGTCGGCTTTGCGGACTCTTCAGTCTGCTTAGTCTCTGAAGGAGCTGTTGTTTCCTTTGTCTCCTCAGTCTGTTTGGATGTGGAAGAGGGTTCGGTTGCTTTGGTTGTCTCTGCCGGCTTGGTCTGTTCTGTCTCTTTTGAAGTCTCGGAAGGTTTTGCAGCCTCTGTTGCCTTAGTCGTCTCGGAAACCTTCGGTTTCTCGGTCTCCTTTACGCTCTCAGAAGCCTTAGCGGGAGCCTTGGTCTCCTTTACGGTCTCCTTGACAGTCTCTTTTGCCTTTGTCGCTTCAGTCTCCTGGATCTCTTCGTCAGCGAAAACAGTAAAAGACGGTGCCGCAGATGCCGGTACCGCCAAAAGGATCGCCAAAGAAGCTGCCAGTGCAGTCAGCTTTTTTGTTATTCCGTTTGCAACCATAAATACTAATACCCCTAATAAATTAAGACCACCAAACGAAGATATTATAAAGGAGGAAAATCAAGATTTAAATAGAATATGAACAAATTGTTAATAGCAAAATATCAAAAATTTGTATAAAAATTGCCGATTGTTTGACACATTTTGCACTATGGTTAAAAATATTTGTATATTCGCTGCAAAAATCGTGCTAAAAAAATATCAAGATGGCAAGAATTGTTGAAACAGCTTACGGAAAGATATCGGGCATCTCTGTCAACGGATGTTCTGAATATCTTGGTATCCCGTATGCTAAGGCGCCAATATCCGATCTGGCCTTCCGCCATCCCGAAGATCCCGAACCCTGGAACGGCATCCTCAAGGCCGAAAAGGGCGGCAGAAATTCCATTCAGGGCTACAGTTCACGTCATTACATAAGTTACACGGGTCAGGACTGCCTTTACATGAATATCTGCGTGCCTGATGATGCGGGCACGGATCTCCCGGTACTCGTCTGGATACACGGCGGTTCTTACGCGACCGGCGGCACCGGAAGGATAAACGAACAGTCCGACAATATGGTCTACGACCTGACGCGCTTTGCCAGAGAGACCGGTGCCATCCTTGTTGACTTCAATTACAGGCTCAATCTCTACGGTTTCATGAACCTTAACTGCCTCAGCCCGAGATTTGATATGAACTGCGGTCTTTATGACCAGATCAAGGCTTTGGAATTCATTCATACGAATATTGCTGCTTTCGGCGGAGATCCCGGCAACGTAACTCTTTTCGGTCAGTCATCGGGTGCGGCATGCATCCTTGCACTGATGACGATGCCCGAGGCAGAGCCTCTTTTCGCGAAATCGATAGTACAGTCTGCCTGTGTTGACTCATTCTGGTCGCCCGAACAGAGCCAAAAGCTCACAAAGATGTATTTCAGGATGATCGGATTAAGTACTAAAAAGCCCGAAAAGATAATGTCAGCTGATCCGGTGAAGGTCTACAGGGCAAACCGGAAGATCAAGATCCGTGTCAGAGCCGGCGGTGAAGTCACCTGCGTATTCTCGCCCGTGATCGACGGAAAGACCTTAAAGGACTACCCCCGCAAGCTTGTCACCGCTTCATCCAAGCCGATGCTGATAGGAACGGTAATGCACGAGGCGGATCTTTTCACGATGGGACTGCCGTCATTTATCCTGCCTTACGCTCCGCATCTGTTCAAGCTCGGAACCAAATGGGGAAAAAACTTAAGACGCCGTCTGTCAGATGACCTTACAGATAAGGTATATAAGAAACCGGTTCTTGATATCGCTTCTTCTTATAAAGGAAATATCTGGGTTTACGATTACCGGTATGCAAAAAGATGCCGCCATGCGGATGATGTTCCCGTGCTGTTCGGATCTAAGACCGAGCCGGACAGGCAGGCAAGTTCGCCGGCAAACTCTGCTCTTGACCCTGAGCGTGATGCACTCGGAGTTACCCTCCGCCGCGTCTGGGGAGATTTCGCGCGTAACGGCGAGCCCGGATGGAAACCCTATAAGGATTCCTCCGAGATACACATTTTCCAGTGAGATTATCTTAGAAAAGCAGGACTGCGAGCGGTTCCCTGCAAGCGAGAACAAAAATCGCAAAAATGGCGATCAGGATGATATTAACAACAAATCCCAGCCAGTCGTGCTTGATAGAAGCCAAAAGGCAGAGGCCTCCGATGACTGCAAAGAAATCAACGCAGACGACAACATTCTTGATAAGGCAGCTGTCGAGATAGTCTTCTTTCCTGAATTCCTCAGCGCTTCTGGCAGGCTTGAGGAGCTCGTTGATCATATCGGTCTCATCGAAAGACTCTATAGGAAGAGTACCCTGATAATCCTTTGTCTCATCGCCATAGAATTCGACAGTGGTGTTTGTCAGGCGTCTTGCGCGGACCTTGTCGCCTTTCTTGAGATCCAAAGGCTGCTGTTCGGACGAGGACTGAACCACCGTGTCTACGGTAAGCGTGAGCTTAAGCTCGTTGGCAATGGTAATAGATGCGTTGTTAAAGTCGGTCTCACCCTTCTTATGCGCAGGAAACCAGCATAAAAAGAAGATACATGCCGTCTCCAAAAGTACCACTAAGAGCAAAATGATTCTTTTCATTAAATAATAGTCCTCATAATAATGTCGCTTGCGCGCATACGAACACAATTATATACCCTTTTTGGGAAAATATAAGAATAAATGATGATTTGGTAAGATAATTGCCACAGAAAGGACTTATTTTGCCTTTTTGGTCCATTCCTTCTCGATATCGGTGTTGTTCGTCTCGAGTATAAGGGTATTGCCTTCTATCGTATATCTGATGTCTCCGTTAAGCGTCCTGATGATGGCCCTGCCGTCAAACGTGTGCTCGATCGTGTAAGGAGCGCTTCCGTTCTTGTCGGTCATGGTGTTGTTTTCCCTGAATACCATGGTCTTTGCCTTTTTGCCCTTACCCGTGACCCATGTCCCGATAAGCTGGGGATCCGTCGATCTGATCCTCAGGCATTCGACACTCGGTATTTCACAGGGAACGATCATGCCGGAAGAGAAAGTAAACGTCTTGTTTGAAGAGTATTCACCCGCAAAATAGCTTATCTTATATTCGTCTCCGGTCTCGGGAGTGATCTTTATTGTCTTCTTGCCGGTATCCGGATCGGAATATCTGAAGCTCTGCGTCTTTCCGGCGCAGGACTGAAAGCCCGTACCGTCGGTATTGAATACCAGTGTATAGAAGACATTGCTCTTGCCTGTTTTTACAACGCCCATCCAGGTGCCTTCGAAAGCCTGTCTGATCATGAGGGGATCCTCGGTGGTCTCAGAAGTGGTCTCGGCGGTCGTGGTAACGGAAGCCTTGGGTGTGGTCTCGACCCAGGTGGTATGTACCGCCGATGTGCCTGTCGTCTCCGCAGGCTTTGTGCGGCAGCCTGAGACTCCCGTAATAAGCAAAGCCGATGTTATCAGTGCGGCTGTTGTAAAGATCTTTCCTTTGAACATGGGTCTATTATACTCTTTATCCGGGAAAACCCCGCGGAATATTACGCGGCCGAGATCCTCTTCTGTCCGCCCGGATTACTATATGCGCTGCCGATAACACCTTTGAGGTTATTCTTGTAGTAGTCCATCAGTATCTGGAAATCAAGCCTCGGGTCCATCTTGACGCGTTTGCACTCCTTGAACATGTTGAAGCCGTCTTCACCGTTCCAGATAAGGCTCATATATGAAGTAACCGTGTATGTCTTCTTGGGATCGATCGCGGTTCCGCCGATCTTGACATTGCTAACCCTTCTCTTGCCCTTTATCTCATGGAGCCTGCCTTTTTTGGTCTTGCATGGGGTCTTTACCTTCTTATCGATCTTGAAAGTGATACCTGACACCTGAAGGAATGAGGAATTCGCGTCCGGGTATGAGCGGCATGCCCACTCCAGCGCGTCAAGGATCTGCTGGCCCGTGGCACTTACCGTGATGGTCTTTTTGCTTGCAGGGAGAACGCCGAACATGGTGCGGAGCGAAATATCGCCTGCATTGATCTGATCGACGAACTTCTCGCTGGCGATAAACGCGACATCAGATCCTGTGCAGATCCTGAACGCATCAGCTGCAAAGTCGCCAAGATTGGTCTCGGTCTTTGTGATGACCCTTACCGGCGTGCCGTCTGAATGGACATGGTTGGGATCATTGACATAAAGAGTCTTATCCGAAGTCCCCTGCTTGCCGTAGAATATCGTCCTATACTCGGCCATAGCCTTATCGACTTCTTCGCTCATCTCGTTTTCGATGCCGAAAAGCTCTCTCGCGCTGACCGAACTGGACCAGTGCCACAGCCCCACATCCACACCGCCTGTCTCGGCGGATATCCTGGCATAGCCGATCCTGCTGAACTTGCTTCCGATACCGATCCTCGGTACGATCTTTCCTTCAAGATTTATATACTCGAGTCTGTTGGCATCATGGCTGTGGCCGTCAAGGAACGCATCTACGCCTTTAGTGTTGCGTGCGAAGAATGAGACATCATCGTAATACTTATATTTCTTGGCATGTCCAAGATGCGAGATAACAAAAACGTAATCCGCGCCTTCCGCTCTGGCGGAATCAACGCTGGTCTGGATAGCGGCAAGGAGCTTCTTTCCCGCGCTGCCGCCCCTGAAATCGTAGATTATCTTTCCGTTCGAATCCTTGAAAAGATTCTCCGAATAGTAGTATCCCATCGTCTTTGGAGTCGTAACGCCTACAAAGGCAAGCTTTTTGCCCCTGACTTCCTTTAAGACATAGGGCTTGAATATCTTCTGCCCGTTCTTTGTTATATTGCAGGACAGGAAAGTATATTCTGCAAGCTTGCTCACTTCAAGGAATCTGTCGGGACCGTATGCGAACTCGTGATTTCCCGGTGTTGCAAAGTCGTATCCCATCTTGTTCATGAGCTTGATGACCTGCTCGCCCTGGGTAACCGTTCCGAACATCTCTCCGTGGCCTTCGATCTCGTCGCCGTCGTCAACTAAAAGGACCTCGCATCCTTCTTTCTGGAACTTCTCGCGGATGCGCTGGAGCCCTGCATATCCGAATCCCTTTTGGGGGCTGCAGTGCACATCGCTCGTTACGAGGATAACGATATCGTTGCTCTTTTTCTCTGACGGTTCTTCAGTTCCCGAAGACTCCTCCGGCCCGGAAGATTCCGCAGGAACCGCTGCCGGTCCGGAATTCGACGTGACTATGACAGGCGTGCCGGAAGGTGTGACGTTGTTCTCTTTGCAGGCACCGAACGAAAAAACCAGTGCTGCAAGGATCAGTGCGGTTGCTGTCAGTCTAAAGAATTTCTTCACATCTTCCTCCGGTCGGTATCATTATCTGCGACAGATTATTTTACCACAGTTTCAGGATTGTCCTTCTTGATCTGAGGTTTACTGCTGAGCTGCTTCATCAGATACGGGAACGAGAGCATTGATGCTATGACCGTAACGAGCAGTGTCGCGGTTGCCGCGCCCATGATGCCGTAGTTCTTGATGAAGAAGTAATCCAGGATAAAGTTGGATATCGCCGCCACAATACTGACGATAAGGTTGAACTTGACCTTGCCGAGTGCCTGCAGGATGTTTGTGCTGGTACTGCGGAACGTCCCGAGGAAAAAGAAACTGATGGCAAGCACGCGGAATACCGGCACGCCGTCAAGATAATTGGGTCCCCACAGCAGCATTATCGCGATCCTTGCGAAAGCAAACATCAGCAGCGAGATGGTGCCGCACAGCGCCGCCATTGAGAAAAATAGCTTCTTTGCGTTCTTTACGACCCACGCCCTGTCCTCGGAATGCTCGATGAACAGAGGCAGGAATACTACAAGGATACTCGCAGGAACAAAGTTCAGGTTCTCCGGCACCAGCGCCGCGACCTTATAGGTTGCAAGAGGAAGCGCATCAGCGACCAGGAACGTGATAAGAAAGATGTCGATCCTGTAAAGTATCGTATTCAGAGCCGAAACGCCTCCGCTGAAAGCGGCATATCTGACGATCTTCTTTGTTCTCTCGGGATCTGTAGGCTGAGTCTTGCGGAACGGAATGTACTTTTTGGTAAAGATGAATCCTATGACCGCAGTAATGAAGTATGAGAGATAACGGCCGGCTATGGTTCCGGGAATGCCGAAGAAGAAGCTTCCGGCAGAAGCCAGGATCATATAGGATATCGAGTTAATGTTAAGAAGCAGCGCATAACGCTTGTTCTCTTTTCTGGTACGCAGAACGATAGCGAAATAGTCGGTGAAGAAATAGACAAGCGGCATTGCGGCAAGTCCCAGGATATAAGGTCTTGTCTCTTCAATGCCGAGATTGCCCCAGCAGGCATAACAGAATATGCCGATGCTGATAAGGACATTGATCAGGAATCCGTACCTGATCGCGAACTTGTATGTCGTCCGCCTGGTCTCCTCGTCTTCTTTTTCCGAAGCGAAAAACAGGGTCGCGCTTGAGATTCCGAAGCCGTTGAAAAGGATTCCTATCTGGAAAACGTTAAAAGCACCCGAGAACAGTCCGTAGCTGTATTTGCTCATTATCTTGACGATAACGATACTCGACAGGAAGGCTATCAGTTTGTTTATCGATGTGGCCCCCATAATGTGGAAGAGGCCTGTCTTAACCAGTGCTTTAAACTTTTCCCAATACTTGCGCATTAATCTCTTTACTTCTCCATATACAGCAGACCGAACGTGCCGGGGCCGCAGTTGGCCGAGACGGCAGGCGAAGCCTGCTTAAAGTATATCTCATCAAAATGCTGATACTTCTCGACCTGTTCACGGATCCAGTCAGTATCACGCTTGGTAAGACCTACATAGGTGATGAACAGTATACTCGTATCGATCTTGGCTGCGTTAGTCAAAACTGAATTAATATACGATTTCCAGGCGTTTTCCCTGGCACCGAAATAGGTCATGCCGACACCCATATTACCATTACGGAGCCTTAATACGGGTCGTCCCATGAGAGACTTTATGATATTGGCCGTACCGTTTCCGACCTGTCCCGCTCTTGCGAGGAAGTCGAGATTGTCAACGATAAAGCTCGTGTGGATCTTCTTCTTGTAGACCTCGATCTCTTTTACTATCTCTTCGGCAGAAAGACCCGCTTCGGCCATTTTCGCGGCAACGACTGCCATCAGGCCCTGACCGCTCGATAAGTGACCGGAATCGATAACGAAAACGTTATCGAATGATTTCGATGCCTCGAGAGCCGGCTGGAATCCGCTGTGCTCGATCTTGCTCGAGATAGAGATGTGGACGATGTTGTTGGCATAGGTGAGCTGCTTTGCAAAGAACTCTTCCGCCTCCCTGATGGTCGGGCCGTGAGGAAGAACATTGTGGTTGGGATCTTCCATGTACTTGAGTACGCCAAGCGTATCGATCTCTTTTCCGTCCTTGAAAAGTCCTTCGTCCGTACGGACCTTATGAGGAATGACCGCGATCTGGTATTTCTCGATGAGTTCGGGCGACAGATCGGCGACGCTCTCCGTAGTGATGACGATGCTCTTACGCTTTTTGGTGCCGCTCATCCATGAGATCGACTCCTGTGCGATCTCGCTCCTGTTGCCGGTGATCCTTACGATCTCCTTGGGCAGGTGGCTGTACAGCTCGTTTTCGAGAGCTTCTCCGCTGACAGGCTTTGCAAGGTAACCATCGAAATTCTCACGTGCATAGAGCGCCCTGTTCTCTTCGTCGGCATTTGCGGTGAGGATGATTATCGCAGTCTCGCGGCATCTTCCGCCCGTCTGGTCTTTAATCCTTCTCCTGCACTCTACGCCGTCCATTTCGGGCATAAGGTGATCCATGAAGATGACATTATACTTGATGTTCAGGGTCTTCCTGAGCGCTTCGGCACCGCTGGTCGCGGTATCGATCCGGACCTTGGTATCACGAAGGAGCTTGCTGACTACCATGAGGTTGGCCTCGTTGTCGTCAACTACGAGGATCCTTGCCTCAGGAGCTTCGAACTTGGGTGTATATTCCTTCTTCTTATCAGGTTTTACCGCCTTCGAGAAGTCATGCTTGCCCACGGTTCCGTCTCTTTCGATACGCTGCGGGATCTCGATGATGAATGTCGAGCCTTTCTTATAGACGCTGTTGACGGTGATCTTTCCGCCCATGAGGTCTACAAGCTGCTTGACGATGGAAAGGCCAAGGCCCGTACCCTCGATGTGCTTGGTCACGGTCTCGTCGACTCTCTTAAACGCGGAGAACAGATAAGGGATATCCTCCGACTTGATGCCGATACCGGTATCGGAGACCATGTAGATCATGTTGCAGATCTTGCCGTCTGTCTTCTCGCACTGTACAGAAAGTGAGACCGAACCTTCCTTGGTGTACTTGATGGCATTGTTGATGACGTTGATAAGGATCTGCTTGATCCTGACCTCATCACCGACCAGTTCGGCCGGAATGTCAGGAGATACGTCGACATTGAAATCGAGCTTTTTGTCTTTGGCTCTGATCCAGAGCATTCCGACGATATCCGACAGCATGTCTCCCGTGTGGTAAGGCTCGATCAGGAGCTGCATGCTTCCCGACTGGAACTTGCTCATGTCAAGTATATCGTTGATGAGGTTGAGCAGAAGCTTGCCTGCAGCCTTGATGTTGACGGCATCTTCTATTACTTCATCGCTTACGTCCTCACGGAGGATCATCTCGTTGAGTCCGATGATGGTGTTGATAGGCGTTCTTATCTCGTGGCTCATGTTGGAGAAGAAACTGTTCTGCGACTTGTTGAGCATGTAGATCTCCTGACGCTGTTTCTCCGCCGTTACGAGCTGCTCGTTCAGCCTGAACCTCGTATAAGACATTATCATGCCCATTACGACCTGGAAGACCGAGAAGATGAGAAAGTTTGCCATCTCGTTCGGTTCGATCGATCCCAAGGTCACCGCATAGTAAAGGAATGAGATGACTGCGATATTCGATGTGACGGCGACTCCCACATACACGAGTGGGTTGAAATAAACGCAAAGAGGAACGACAAGCGCTACCGTCATGAAGAGAGTCGTGTCAACCGTACCTCTTGCCATATAGTTGACGACCATGAGCGAGATTACCCAGATGTAGAGCGACACGCCCATGAAGTGATTCAGCACGAAGACCGTACGGTATCTTGCCGCGTAGTCCTTCATTGCGTGATGCACGCCGATGATCCAGATGGCGGCGATCAGGATGACCCATGCATAGCAGATCTGATGGTAAAGCACTGTGGTTCCGCCGAAATACTTCGGATAAACGATCGTCAGCACCATGAACGTGACAGCCGCGATAAGCGTTATGATCATCGTTACATAAGTAGGCGCTACCGACTCATAATAAGCGGATTTAGTTGCTTCGCGGTCGTTTGACGCAGGCTTGAAAAGATATCTGAACATGTTTTTCATACCTTGTCACCTCCGTCATTCTCAGGTTCAAACTCGAAAACATCGCCTTCTTCGTCATTATCCTCAGACAAAAGCTGATCCCTGATATCAGCCGTGATGCGCCCGTAATCTCGGATCATCGCCTCGTGATTCTCAAGGATATAATTCTCTTCGTTATTCTTGGCTGCCATCTCCAAAGCCTTGGCCTTTTCGGACAGATCTGCAATGCCTATCATCTTTGAGGTGCTCTTCAGAGCATGTACGAGTATCTCGTAATTATGCCAGTCACGCAGAGAGAAATACTTCTTCATATTGCCGATCTTATCTGCGGACTCGGTTGCGAATTGGATCAAAAGCGACTTATAGAAGTCCCTGTCGCCGACGCAGTACTTTAATCCGCCGTCTGTATCAATGCCTGACTTTCGCAGTTCGGCTATGAAATCTTTCTCTTCTTCCCTGACGGGAGCCGGTTCTTCGGCAGGTTCATCGGGAACGTCTTCCGTTACGCCGCTGGCATCGACATAAGACAATGCAGACTTCGGAAGGACCTGCTTCAATACTCTCTCGAGCTCGTCAGTCTCGACAGGCTTGCTGACAAAACCGTCAAAACCTTCGGCAAGGAACATCTGCTTGGCGGAGCTCATCGCATTTGCGGTGAGAGCAACTATCGGGATCGATCCGTTAAGGCCTGCGACATCCGTTCTTATGCGTTTCATCGCCTCAACGCCGTCCATTCCGCTCATCATGTGGTCCATGAATATGATGTCAAAGACCTTTTCGCGGCAGATCTCAATTGACTCCTGGCCGGATGTCGCGGTAAAGACCTTCATTCCGTATCTGCCGAAGATGCTCTTGGCAACGACGAGGTTCATCGACTCGTCATCTACGACGAGCGCCCTTACGCCGTCGCAGCGCAGTATCCTGACCGTCTCTTCCTTGCTTCCCACTGTAGAATTCAGGATGGATACGACAGGGAAACAGTAGAACGGCTTTTCGAGGATCTTAACATGCGTATTCTTGGGAAGACGGATGCCTTCGTTCGCAACGACCGCGACGACCATTTCCTTCGCAAGGTTCTCGATAAGGTCGACGTTATCGTTATATTCCTCTTCTGCAATGAAAAGGTGTGTCAGATGCACGGAGTTCCTGAGAAGCTTCAGGTTGGAAGCGTTATTGACACGGTGCATCTGGATTCCGAGGCCCTTGACGATATTAAGTACCATGGAGTTGTAATAATCTCTTACGGCCGGGTGATCGTACTTCTCGAAATGCAGGAAGGCTCCTACGCAGAGCTTGTCGGGCGCCGCAACAGACATGCAGCTGCCGGGATCTATCACCTTCTGCGGGATACTGACGCATACGGTCGTACCTACATCGGGCTTGCTCTCGATCGTCATGAAGCCTCCGAGGAGCGATACAAAGCCGGAAGCGATAGCAAGGCCAAGTCCAAGGCCGCCGCCCTGACGTGTCCTGGAAGAATCAGCCTGATAGAAGCTGTCATAGACCTTTTCGAGCTCATATTCGGTCATGCCCTTACCGGTATCGGTTACCTCTATGCAGAGGTTGACGCCGTAGTCATGCGGCTCAGACGTGATGCGGACATATACGCCGCCCTTCTGGGTGTACTTAAGACCGTTTGTAATAAGCGCCCTTAAGATCTTCTTTATCTTGGTAACATCTGAATTCATGACCGCCGGGATAGAAGGATCGACGTCGATTATGAGCTCGATATTCTTGGACTTGTACTGCTTAATATCGGTTACGATGTCGTGAAGGACGGAAGACATCATGTAGTCTTCGTTGTTGCATACGGCCTTCTTACGGTCGAGCTCTGAATAATCCAGAATGTCGCTGATCTGTTCTGCAACCTTGCGTCCGGAATCCCTTACCGCGATAAGATCGCCTTCGACTTCACGGTGTCTGGACTTGTCGATGCAAAGGCTCGTAAGTCCGATGATCGCGTTTACAGGGGTCCTCAGCTCGTGTGAAACGTTTGCGAGGAAGTCATTTAAGTGCTCGGTCGCTTCGGTAAGCTGCTCTACCTCGTCCTTGGACTGGTTCAGCACATGCATCCACTGGTCGATGATCGTCTTGGCAAACCACCCTACTATAAATACCATGACCGCATGAAGGATCAGGCGCGAGATAACCAGGGCGTCAAACGTCTCTCCGTTTTGGAACATGACAAATATCTCATATGCCATCGTTACGTAGTATGTGAACTGGCACAGGAGTATCAGGGATTTCTTTCCCGTCATGGTATGCAGCATTATTATCGCCGAGATGACGAGTGCCAGATCAAACGTACTCGTCTGATGAATGCCGTAGAAAAAGAAACACCCCATCATGAGTATTGCATAGAGCCAGAGGCGTATGATCGAAGGGGTGTTGTGCCTGATATGGAGGACCCATGCGGCGATAATGCCGGTAACTATGAGCAGAAGCGCCCATTTCTCCCATCCGAGAAGGAGTGATTCAGCCACAAGGATAGATGCAAATACCGTGTAGCTGACCAATATCGTCAGATGCGAAGATTCGAACAGATCGATGTATTCTTTTTTCTTGCTCATACTGCTCACCCTCTCAGCCTGTAATCTTTATCTTCATCGATTATTTCGAGCATGATCTTTGCAAACTCCGGATCAAACTGCGTTCCCGAGCCGTCCCTCAACTCTTCTTTTATCTTCTCCTGGGGCAGATGGTTTCTGAACACCCTGTCGGAAGACATGGAGTCATAAGCATCCGCCACTGTGATTATCCTTGCTTCTTCAGGGATCTCCTCACCCTTGAGGCCTGCAGGATAGCCCCTGCCGTCATATCTTTCGTGATGGCATAAAGCACACTTCTCGAACTTAGGATCGTTCTCGATGTTCTTCAGGATCTCCGCACCGAGCTTCGAATGCTCCTTGACCATTTCGTATTCAACATCGGTAAGCCTTCCCGGCTTCATCAGGATCGATTCCGAGACGCCGATCTTACCCACGTCATGCAGGAGCGCGATCATGTAGAGTTCATCGAGCCTCTGATCGGTATAGCCTGCCCTCTTGGCGATCATCTTCGAATATTCGGCAACCCTTCTGGAATGTCCTCTGTTGGATGCGTCATTTGTATCGATGACCGCAGAAAGCGCACTGACCACCTGAAGCAGGAGGTTCTTGTTCTCCCTTGCCTTCTCCTCGACCTCGTAATTAAGCTGATTCTGCAGCGTAACGAGCTCGATAATGTGATTCACGCGCAGCAGGAGGACTTCGGGTACAAAAGGCTTTCTGATAAAGTCCATTGCTCCCAGTGATAATCCCTCGTGTTCCGCGCCCTCGCTCTCGTCAGCCGTCAGGAAGATGACCGGGATCTTTGATGCTGCAGATTCAAGGGAGTGAAGCTTCTTTATCGCCTCAAAGCCGCCCATGCCGGGCATCTTTACGTCGAGCAGTATAAGATCGGGCATGTCTTTCTCTTTTCCGAGATAATCGAAAAGAGCATCGGCCGACTTGAGCGCGGTTACGTGTATTCCGCCGGAGCTCATTATCTTGCCTGCGACCTGGAGGTTGAGGACGTCGTCATCGACCACGATGACTCTCTTTGTCTTGTTTGTATTTACCAGCTTCTGCTCGTTGTCGATCACTTCGACCTCGTGTTCGATAGCGATATCGCCGTTGCCGGTGTTCTTCCAGCTGTCGAGCAGGTGATTGATTACTTTGTCCACGGCGTCAAGCCTTACATCGGTGAGGAATACGAAATACTGGTTCTTGTTGTTCCTCATGAAGATATCGGATTTTCTAAGAGACCCTCTTATGCACTTTCCGAATTCATCGACGTTATTGTAGAACTCTGCATCCGCATTGCCGTCTGCAGGCGACAGCGTGAAAAGCACCTTGCACGCATTTATGCGGTGTCTCAGGATATATCTGATAACGTATCTGTATACGGGTGAGAATGAATCCTTATCGAGCTGCAAGGCAACATCCCTTATCGAACGCTCACCTAAGATCTCGGAGATCGCACGGATATCAAGCGCAGGGTTCTCATCCTCTTCCTCAATGTCATCACTGTAAAGGCCGTAACCGTGTTTGCCGTTCTTCTTAACAATGTAAAGTGACTTGTCGGCGAGTTTTAACAGTGAATTGTAGTCATTACCGAACCTGGGAACGAAGATGCCTCCGATGGATGCTCCGAGCGGAATGCTCATATCATCGCCCATCAGTTCCTTTGCGCTCTTTACTATCTCGCTGTTGACCCTTTCCGCGATATCCGCGACCTGGCTTTCTGTAGTTACTCCCAGCGCGAAAGAACAGAACTCATCACCGCCTAACCTTCCGCATTTACTGCCCGAAGGAACGGCTGCTTTGATGATGTTTGCGCATGAGATAAGGACTATGTCGCCCATCGCGTGACCGTATATGTCGTTTACGAGTTTAAATGAGTCAAGGTCGATCATCATGAGGCATCCGGTCTTCTCAGAGCAGTCTTTGGAAAGCTCGGATGCGGATGCTGCTTTGTTTAGGAACCCTGTCAGTTTGTCTATCGTGGCCTCACTCTTGAGATCATGCATCTCCTGTGAGTTCGACATTATGTTGTCTATCCTTCTTAAAAGGACTTCCGGATTAAAGGGTTTCCTTATAAAGTCGGAAACGCCCACTTCAAAGCCTCTGGTCTCGGTGTCAACATCCTCGTCAGCGGTAAGAAAGATGACCGGGGTCTTCATCACGCCTTTCTGCTGTTCTATCTGCCTGAGCTTCTCAAGAGTCTCAAATCCGTCCATTACCGGCATCTTGATGTCAAGGAGAACAAGATCGGGCATACCGTTCTCATTTACGTATTCCAAAAAAGAACTGCCCGATTTGAGAGCAGTAACACGCATATTATTCTTACTTAGGATATGTCCGGCCATCTTAAGATTTGCCGTATCGTCATCAACGACTATGATCCACTTCGCCATAAAAGTCACCCCGTCAAACATCGAAGCCAGATATGATCAGCACTCGTATTTTTTATGATAACATAGCGAACTTTATTTTATTACTCTGAAATATTTGATATATAAGGCCCGGACAGTTATCCGGGCCTTTTTGCTCACTTCCACGGTCTTTCTTTGCCGAGCCATCCGTTTGCTTTCCAATACTTAAAATCCGTATATTCGGGGTTTTGTTTTCCCAAGTCGGTCTGAAGCATCCTGACGGCAAGAAATTTCATCTTCACTATAAGCCCTGTACGAGCAGGTCTTGAGTAATCTACCGCTTTCATCTTCCGTGCAAGCGATATGAGTTTGGAAGACATTTCATTGCGCTTCTTATCAGGGATCTTGTCCCAGTCTATCTCGCTCATCAGTTTGAAGCTGCGT
>JAEEGL017033876.1_pt1 | contig 19171 bp, 15 predicted proteins | sample 9134231 | NCBI WGS metagenome assembly JAEEGL01 (sample SAMN16246548, study PRJNA631951) | gut metagenome | biome: gut microbiome; feature: rumen; material: fiber-attached | host: Bos | place: Iran: Karaj | collected 2018-10 | reverse complement strand
TGACAGAAGTAATGATAATGCTTTCTTTTTCATTAAAATGTTTCCTCCCATTTTTAAGATCTTAGGTTTTGAAAATCAAATGTAAGCGTTTTCACTTGCTTATGTACGTACTTTATCATGTATTCAAATCCTTTGCAAGCATGAATTTTGTCGGATTTGTAACAAAGTTGTTCACTTTTTTCGGAAAGTGGCGTTTTTACGGCATTTCCGTAAGTGCTTACATGTGAAAATTTACAATAAATTTTTTAATAAACTATGAACAAGCACGTCCAACCACGTGATAATATACAACAAATTACACTATGAAACCGGTTGGCATTTATGCACTTTGCACAATCACCTATACTCCATTTATACTCTTTTGAACCTCAAATCAAAAAGTAAATGCTTTCATATTTTTTACATTAATTCTTATAATGTAACTCCGCGCTTCCAAATTGCCATATCATGGAAGCCTGCTTCCTCGCTCTTAAGCTTCTCTCCTGACGCTGTTCTGAGGATCTTTTCAAAAAGCTCGTCTGTAAGTTCATCAAAGGTTCTGCCCTCAAGAATCTGTCCGGCCCTGAAGTCAATCCAGTTGTTCTTCTTATCTGCGATTCTGTTGTTACTTGCAATTTTCATAGTAGGAACAGGACATGCAAACGGAGTACCTCTTCCTGTTGTAAAAAGAACTATCTGCGCCCCTGCACTTGCCAGAGCTGTTGCAGCACACAGATCATTACCAGGTGCACATAAGAGATTAAGTCCTGTTACATCAGTTCTTTCACCGTATTCCATGACGTTCATAACAGGATAATCACCGGATTTCTGAGTGCATCCAAGAGACTTATCCTCAAGTGTAGTGATTCCACCTGCCTTATTGCCCGGAGAAGGATTCTCGTAAATCGGCTCACCCTGCTTGGTAAAGTACTCTTTGAAACTGTTTATCATATTTACCGTATCATTAAATGTAGACTCATCCTTACATCTATTCATAAGAATAGTCTCTGCTCCGAACATCTCAGGAACCTCTGTAAGAATAGAAGTTCCGCCGTATTCGATGATTCTGTCTGATATCCTTCCAACCAGAGGATTAGCTGTAATTCCAGAAAAGCCGTCACTTCCTCCGCACTTAAGACCAATGATCAGCTTGGAGCAATCAATATCCTGTCTCTCATCTTTGGAAGCTACATCAATGATCTCTTTTAACAGATTGAGACCTTCTTCCATTTCATCTTCAGACTCCTGGCAGACAAGGAACTTAACCCTGCTTTCATCAACCTTTCCTATATATGGTTTAAGTACATCAATATTGCTGTTCTCACAGCCAAGGCCAAGGACCAGTACTCCACCTGCATTTGGATGATTGATAAGATCAGCAAGAATCGTTCTGGTATGTTCCTGATCATCCCCGGTCTGAGAACATCCATAATTATGTGTAAAAGCAACTACCTCATCTACACTGCCATCCAAAAAGGCATTTGCCTCTTTTGCAAGAGCAGTTGCGATGTTGTTTACGCAGCCAACTGTAGGAATGATCCAAACCTCATTACGAATGCCGGCTCTTCCGTTTGCCCTAAGAAATCCTTTAAATGTGCCTTTTCTTGTGCCCATTTTTGCTTTCTTTTTCTCGATATCATCTTTGTTGGGATTGTATTTGTACTCAAGAATACCTTCAAGATTTGTTTTGATATCATGAGTGTGAACCCATCTTCCTATATTTATATCTTCTGTAGCATGACCGATTGCATAGCCATATTTGATGATGTTGTCTCCACTCTTAAGATCTTTGATTGCAATCTTGTGGCCGGCCGGAATATCCTCTATAGCCCCGATTTCCCTGCCGTCAGAAAGTGAGATTTTCTCTCCCTTTTTCATTTCCTCAAGACAAACAACTACATTGTCATCAGGATGAATCTGTAAGAATCTGCTCATATAACCTACCCCTTGTTTCATTTTGTTACATAATGTAAGCGATTACATTTCAATCATATAGTTTAACACTTAACTCGTCAACAAATTTTTCTATTGTAATCACTGACGTGCTCTTGTATAATACATCTGTAAAATTTTATGAAAATGCTTACATAAATTTAGCTTTTTTACATAAATTTGTGAAAGTATTCAAGCTGTTTTCACGTGCTACATCAAAATATGGAGGTATTGGGTATGAAGAAATTCATGGATGGAGATTTCTTACTGCAGTCAGATGCAGCTAAGACTCTTTATCACAATTATGCCGAGAAAATGCCAATTCTCGATTACCACTGCCATATCAGCCCTAAAGAGATCGCTGAGGATCGTCATTTCGACACAATCACTCAGGTCTGGCTCGGCGGTGATCATTACAAGTGGCGTCTCATGCGAGCATTTGGTGTGGATGAGAAATACATGACAGGTGATGCGTCTGATAAGGACAAATTCCTTATGTTCGCAAAGTGCCTTGGCAAGGCTGTTGGTAATCCACTTTATCACTGGGCTCATTTAGAGCTTCGCAAATATTTTGGATACAACGGTGTTCTCAACGAGAAAACAGCTGAGGAAGTTTACGATATCTGCAACAAGGTGCTTCAGTCACCGGATATGAGCGTACGTAAACTTATTAAGATGTCAAACGTTACACTTATCTGTACTACCGATGATCCGATAGATACACTTGAGTGGCACGACAAGATTAGAGAAGATTCTTCTTTCGATGTAAAGGTTCTTCCGGCTTGGAGACCTGATAAGGCCAAGAATATCGCTAAGCCTGAGTTCGTAGATTATCTTAAAAAACTTTCAGAAGTCAGCGGTGTTGATATTAAATCTTTTGCTGACCTTAAAGAGGCTCTTAAGGTTCGTCTAGATTACTTCGCTTCCAAGGGATGTAACGTAACAGACCATGCTCTTGAGTATGTTATGTACCGCCCTGCTACAGAGGAAGAGATTGAGTCAATTTTCGCCAAGAGAATTAAGGGCGAGACACTGACCAAAGAGGAAGTGCTCAAATTCGAGACAGCATTCATGCTCTTTGAGGGTGAAGAAATATCAAAGCGTGACTGGGTAATGCAGCTTCACTTTGGATGCAAGCGCGACAACAACACTCCAATGTTCGAGAAGCTTGGCCCGGATACAGGTTTTGATACAATTGATGCTTACTATCCTATGGCAGAGCTTGCAGATTTCCTTGACGCTCTTCATTCAAAAAAGAGTCTGCCTAAGACAATTCTGTACAGCCTTAACCCAAGTGATGACAAGATCATCAATACAACTATCAACGCATTTAATGAAGCTCCAACAGTTGCCAAGATTCAGCAGGGATCAGCTTGGTGGTTCAATGATACCAAGCTCGGTATGGAGAGACAGCTTCAGTCAGTAGCAGAATCCGGAAACCTTTCAGGTTTTGTAGGAATGCTTACAGATTCCAGAAGCTTTACATCCTACACAAGACATGATTATTTCCGCAGAATACTCTGTAACTATCTTGGAAGCCTTGTTGATAACGGTGAGTATCCTTCAGAAGATATGGATATCCTCGGCGAGATCGCTGCAGATATTTCATACAACAATGCTGTAAGATACTTCAAATTCCCTTTAGAAACGAGATAATATATGAGTAACCAGATGACCATTTATGATATTTCAAAAAAGGCCGGGGTGTCTATTGCGACAGTTTCAAGGGTATTAAATGGCAGCACAAATGTTAAGCCAAGAACCCGTAAGAAGGTAATGGATATCATTGAGCAGTATGGCTACAAACCAAACGCCTTTGCAAGAGGACTAGGCCTTAATTCCATGAAGACCATCGGAATACTCTGTGCTGATGCTTCAGACCTTTATTTGGCCAAGGCTATTTATTTTATCGAGCAGAACCTTCGCGAGAGCGGATATCATTCTGTCCTCTGCTGTACAGGATATGAAATGGATTCTAGAAAGGATTCCCTTAATCTCCTGCTTTCACAGCATGTGGATTCTGTTGTTATGGTTGGTTCCAACTTCATCATGAACAACCCTGAGGATAATCAGTATGTAAAAGATGCAGCGGCTTCAGTTCCGATCATGCTTTTAAATGCAGATTTTGACTGTTCCAATGTTTACTGCACTCTTTGCGATGACTACAAAGCCACTCAGGATGCCACTGAGAAGATGATTGATGCCGGAATTAAGAATATCCTGTATCTCTACAACAGTAACTCTTACAGTGGTCTTAAAAAGCTTGCAGGTTTCCAGAATGCAATGCTGACTCATGATATTCCTCTTAAGAAAGAACTTCAGCAGTGCTTTAAGGGAAGCCACGAGGATATTGATGGAGTTAAGAATTTCGTAGAAGGCATATACAAGAAGGGAATAAAGTTTGACGGTATTGTTACCAGTGACGATTTCCTTGCTGTTGGTGCTATGAATTTTGCAAGAGCCAACAACATCAGTGTTCCTAAGGATCTGCAGATTATAGGATATAACAATTCAATTCTTACACTGTGTTCCGAACCGGACATCTCTTCAATCGATAACAGACTTGAGGATATGTGCATTCAACTTGTGAAGACCCTAATCGGCACACTTTCACAAAACGAGATGCCTCAGAAGACCATCTTCTCCGGCGAACTCGTAAAGCGCGGATCGACAGCGTTCTAAAGAAAAAAGGGAAGCCTAAAGGCTTCCCTTTAATTATGCGTCGATGGCGAGCTTTATGGCTCCCATGATACCCTGGTCGTCGTTGAGACTGGCAGGAACGATGTAGTTGTCAAGATCGTCAAGAGTCTTGGTGTTGATATAGCCGGCCATTTTTGACTTGAAAACGTCGCGGATTAGTGGGAAGAGCTGCATCTGGTGCATTACTCCACCACCAAGAATTATCTTCTGAGGACTTAAGGTCATGCAAAAGTTTACCAGGGCTGTTCCGATGTAATCAGCTTCAAGCTCCCAGACTTCTGCTTTGTCTGCCAGATCCTTAGCTTTACTGCCCCATCTCTTCTCTATGGATGGGCCGGCAGCTAAACCTTCAAGGCAGCTTTCATGGTAAGGGCAGACACATTCACCTTTATCCTTAGATGACTTGGCAACAATTATATGGCCTAGTTCCGGATGAAGCATTCCGTGAAGGAGTTTGCCGTTTGACATAACTCCGCCACCAATTCCGGTTCCTATTGTAAGGTAAATTGCATCTGTAAGGCCCTTGGCGCAGCCGTAAGTGATTTCTCCAAGCAAGGATCCGTTAACATCAGTGTCAAAGCCAACAGGAATTCCAAGGGCATCTTTTACACAGCCAACAATATTGAAGTTCTTCCAGGCAGTCTTAGGTGTGGAAGTGATATATCCGTAGGTTTCAGACTTCTTATTCAGATCAATAGGTCCAAAGCAGGCAATTCCCACTGCCTTAATATCCTTGTCCCTAAAATAATCAATAATCTTGGGCATTGTCTCATCCGGAGTTGTGGTAGGAATTGATACCTGCTCCAAAATCTTTCCGTTTTCATCCCCAATAGCGCAAACCATCTTGGTTCCGCCAGCTTCTATCGCACCATATAACATTTCTGCACCCTCCCTAATTCTCATCAAGCAACCTTGCTTGTAGTCAATACTCCGGAATTCAATACTCTCCTAAATGATCTATTATTCCACCGCCCAGAACATAGTCTCCATCATAAAGAACTGCGGACTGTCCGGCTGTTATAGCTCTCTGAGGTTCATCAAACACAATCTTGGCAAATCCATTCTCCAATGGAGTCACAGTTGCCGGCTGTTCCTTGTGCCTATACCTTATTTTAACACTGCATCTAAAATCAGCATTCGGCTTATCTCCCGTTATCCAGCTAAAATCCCTGATATAGAGTTCTCGTCTGAAGAGATCTTTATCATCAGCAAGATAAACCCTGTTGTTCTCCACATCAAGTCTTGTGACATAAAGCCTTCTGTCAGCAGGGATTCCAAGCCCACGTCTTTGACCAATGGTGTAATTAATTATTCCATCATGGGTTCCCAGCTTATTGCCCTCAAGGTCAACAAAATCGCCCTTCGGATATTCTTTTCCCCGATATCTCTTAATAAGGCCTGCGTAATCTCCATCCGGAACAAAGCAGATGTCCTGACTGTCGCTCTTATGAGATGTAACAAAGCCTTCTCTCTCAGCAATCTCCCTGACTTCACTCTTGGAAGACAGCTCTCCCAGAGGAAATGCCGTGTGCTTAAGCTGATCCTCGGTAAGCTCATATAGTACATAGCTCTGATCTTTGCTCAGGTCTAAAGCCTTTTTCAGATAAAAATGGCCATCTTTCTCCTCAATCCTTGCATAATGTCCGGTAACAATATAGTCTGCTCCCAGCTCTTTGGCCTTCTTGTAGAGAGTATCAAACTTAAGATACCTGTTACATCTGATGCAGGGATTAGGAGTCTCTCCCTTCTCGTAGCTACACACAAAGGGCTCAATTACCATGTCTCGAAACTCAGCTTCATAGTGATAAACATAATATGCCATCCCCAGCCTGTCAGCCACCGCTCTGGCATCCTCAGTATCCTTGATGCTACAGCAGCTCCCCATAAGGTCTTCACCTATCATGTCGTTATCGTAAAGTCTCATGGTACATCCGGCGCATTTATAGCCCTTTTGAACCATTTCATAGGCAGCAACCGAGCTGTCAACGCCTCCGCTCATTGCTATAAGCGCAGACTTCTCTCCGGGCTTTTTATCTATATGATCATTGAAGTTTCCAAATTCAAAATCACTCATCAACTAATTCCTATATCGAATTACCTTATAGCTGCGAATACAATCTGTGCTGCGTAAATAAGGATCATGATAATGCCTTCGCCACGATTGATCTCTTTCTTGGTTACAAGGAATGCGTATGTAACAAGACTCATAAGGATCAGAATAGTAAGGTCAAAGAATGAAGCAAAGTTAACAGTAATAGGATGAAGCAGTGCAGATGTTCCAAGGATAAGCATCAGGTTAAAGATGTTTGATCCGATGACATTTCCTACAGCAAGTCCTACTTCCTTCTTCCTTGCAGCAACGATTGATGTAACAAGCTCAGGAAGTGAAGTTCCGAGAGCAACAACTGTAAGACCGATAAGAGTCTCTGTCATTCCGAAGAATCTTGCAATCTCTTTAGCTGAGTTAACTACTGCATTTCCACCGGCAACAATAACAGCGATACCAACGACGATAAGAAGGAAGCACTTCCAAACAGGCTTAAGCTCCTCTGTGCTCTCTTCTGTCTTGTTATTCTTGGCAACCTTTATCAGCCAGACAATATACATAACAAATAAAACGATAAGGATTCCACCTTCAAGTCTTCCAAGGACTCCGGCCTGTGCAGACATATCATGTCCGAAAACACCACCGCCCGAGAAAACATCAATTGAAGATGCAAAGAACAGCACAAGTGCTGCGCAGATCATTGAAATAGGGAAATCTCTTTTTAATACGTCATCTCCACAGGGAACTTTGCAGAAAAGTGCACATGCACCAAGAACCACCAAAAGATTAAACATATTGGAACCAACAACGTTACTTAGGGCGATTTCGTTGGAACCCTGAAGAGCAGCTGTTGAACTTACTGCAAGCTCCGGTGCACTGGTTCCGAAGGCAACGATTGTGAGTCCGATGATAAGTGACGGAACTCTGAAGATCTTGGCCAGTGATGCACTACCATCAACAAACCAGTCCGCTCCCTTGATAAGAGCCACAAATCCAATAAGTAAAAGCACTACATTTAATATCATTTTCTTTCCTCCTTAAAGAATTGCAGAAAAAAAGCGCCACTTTTTCCACAATAAAATTATCGTGGTAAAAGTCTCGCTTCTTACAACATAATCCGAGGAAATCATTTTCCTGTGTTGACGAATATATGTTACATACGCTCAGGTAAAAAAGCGCATGCAAGCTACTCCCTGATACCAATTGCAATTATATCATACAAAATAAGCAAGTAACAATTGCCAATTCCGCGAATTAAAAAAAGATTCTTGGCACTCGTTTGTTAATATCGCAGGTAAGTTCATAGTTAAAGCGTCCGCTAATGTCGCCCAAATACTCCGCGGTGATCTCTTCTCCGGAGGTCTTGTCCTGGCCCAAAAGAACTACTTCATCCCCTTCAGCAACATCAGCAATATCCGTCACATCTACCATAAACTGGTCCATGCAGACTCTTCCGAGAATAGGCGCATGCTTGCCTCTGATGAGGACAAAGCCCTTATTTGATAGGCTTCTTGGATAGCCGTCGCCGTATCCTACAGGAATTGTAGCAATCCTTGTGGCCTTGTTAGTCACAAAGGTTCCGCCATAGCTTACTGGAGTTCCGGCCGGTACCTCTTTTACCATGACAACGTGACTAATAAGCTCCATTGTAGGCTTTAGATCTATGATATCCTTGCTAACTTCCTCAGATGGCCACATACCGTACATAGTAACGCCGGCGCGAACCATATCCATTGAAGACTCAGGAACAGCGATAATGCTGGCACTGTTTGCGCAGTGATGAAGAGGAATTCGAACGCCAACTTCTTCCTCTGCAGCCTTCACAAAATCAGCAAATACCTTTTCTCTCTCTTTAACATTTGCAAGGTCCTTCTCATCAGCTCTTGCAAAATGAGTAAAAATACCCTCCACGGAAATCCCATCCATTGAAACAACTTCTTTTACAAAGTCTGTTCCCGACCCATCCGGTGTTATTCCGATTCTTGACATGCCGGTATCCACTGCAATATGTATTGGTGCCTTTTCCTTTGAAATCTTTCCCTGGGAAAAGAGCTTTTTAGCGCAATCCGAAAGCTCTTTTGCCATATCCAGTCTGAATACGGCAGGCCTGATTCCTTCGATTATCATACGCTCATAAGCGTAGGGAAAAGTATATCCAAGAATAAGGATAGGCTTCTTAATCCCGGCGTCACGAAGTTCAAAAGCCTCCTCGGCTGTGGCTGTAGCATAGCCCCAGATATAATCCACATTTTCAAGCATCTGACCGATTCTGACAGCGCCATGACCGTAAGCGTCGGTCTTAATGACAGCCATCATTTTGGTGCCCTCAGGGATGTTGTTCTTCATAGACTCCAGATTATACTTAATCGCCTCAAGATCAATTTTGGCATATACTCTCGAAAATTCTTCTAACATTACAAATACTTCCTTAGTACTTATATTATTTCAATTTCAAATCTAAATATATCTCTTAGAGCGTCTCACTCAAGGAAAAAGCCGATTCTTTCCGCGATATCGGAAGCAGTCATTGAACTCTTACCAATATCTTCAGCGGCGCTATCTCCGGAAAGGCCATGAAGATACACACTTGCACAGGCCGTTTTAAATGAAGACATCTTATGAGACAAAAGAGCTCCGGTAATCCCGGAAAGCACATCTCCGCTGCCTGCTGTGGCCATGCCGTCGTTGCCGCTCATATTAATATAAATCTTTTTCTCGTTGCTGTCAGCAACTATAGTTCTGGCATCCTTACACACAACCGTACAGTGGAGCTTACCAGCCAAATCCACTGGAAAACTTAAGATGTTCTCCTTGCACTCACTGATGCTTCTGCCGTAAAGCCTTGCAAATTCACCGAGATGAGGGGTAAGTATCAGCCTCCTGCCGTTTCTTGCGTAATTTGACAAAAGAGCTTTAAGCTCCTCACTACCTGCAATCACATTAAGTGCATCCGCATCCGCAACAAGATCTCCCTGATACTCCGATAGTACTCTGGTGACAAGTTCCTTGGCCAGCTCTCCGGTTCCAATTCCGGGCCCAATAACTACTGCTGTGGACCAGTCAAAGAGCATTTCCAGCTTGTTGTCTATATCCTGCTGATTGTCGTAGGTTTCTATCATGGCTTCAGGTATCAGTTTCTTAATAACATCGGCATTTTCACATGCAGTAAAGACTCTTACCATACCGGCCCCGGCCATAAATAAGGCCTTTGCAGCAAGCACACAGGCTCCGCTTATATCCTTAGATCCTGCAATCAAAAGCACCTTGCCATTTGTACCTTTATTGGAGTCAGCTTTTCTTGCGGGCAAAAGACTCCTGACATCCTCATCGTAATAGAAAGCCTTGGGCTCTGAAGAAAGGAAGCTCTCGGCAGTAATTCCCGCATCTTCGATAGCCAGTTTACCTGCATATTCGCAGCCCGGATACATTAGCTGCCCAATCTTGGCATGGTTAAATGTAACGGTAATATCAGCCTTAACAGCCTTCTGGCAAATAACGCCGTTATCAGCATTGATGCCTGAGGGCATATCTACCGACAATACGAGAAGATCTCTACCCTTGTCCTTCTTGCAGGAATTGATGTAATCAACCGCAAATGCGTAATCACCTGCCACTGGCCTCGAAAGGCCAATACCGAACATCGCATCTACTATGATATCCCATTCAAAACTGCTTTTGTTGTCTCTTATATTGGAAAAAGTGTCCGTGGATGTTCCATATTTCTGCAGGATATTAAGCTGCTTCAGCAAAAGATCAGAGCACTTGGTGTAGTCCCCTATAACGCAGATATTCACCAGGATTCCCTGCTGTTTAAGAAGCCTTGCTATGCATGCTCCGTCTCCGCCGTTATTACCAACTCCGCAGATTACAAGAGCCTTGTAGGTTCTTTCACAATTCCTTTTCCCTATCCAGGAAAGGATGTGCTCGCATGCCTTTAAAGAAGCACGCTCCATAAGAACTTCCGAGGATACCCCAAAATACTCGGAAGTATTTCTGTCATAGATTTTCATTTCACTACTGGTAACTGCGTATTTCATGCCTGATTCCCCCAATATGTGCAAGATACGTAATACGGAACTCTTCCTTCGTAGTTACTAATATAGGCTGCCCGACACCAGGCAGCCTACTAAAGCTCTTTTACTCAACATATTCTGATTCGTCCCCTCCAAGAGGTCTCCTGATAGGATGTCTTCTGTTGGGATCGTATTTCATGTCAAAAATATCAACTACTTCAGGTCCGAATATCTGATGCATGTAGGAGTATAGATTGTAGTTCTCCATTTCGCTTTCCTGAAGTCTTATGATGTTCTTCTTAAGCTCTATTCTTACCTTCGAGATCCACTCATCCAAGCCCTTGATCTCTGCTGTATTCTCATGAAGCCTCTCATAGCAGACCTTCATGGTTTCAATCATCAGCTTGTAGTCTACGTCATATATCTCTCTTGAAAGATCCAGAAGCTCATCTTCCCTGCCGGAAAGTCTGTCGTTACATTCATTGATAAGGCGGGTTCTCTCGGAAATCTCCTTCTCAATAGCCGGTGAAGGAGCCTTATTAGCTTTATCTCTGAGGGGCACAATCTCACTAAGGAGCTTCTTCTTAAGCCTCTTAATGTCCTTATTCTCGCTTCTGAGCTTACCATCCTTTTCCACAAGTGAATTAAGCTCATCAGCAAGTGCTTCGATTTCAGGTGTCATGTCCGTCTGCGTAAACAGCTGATGCCATTTATTATCCAGCGTCAGAATGGGAATGCTCTTTCCCTGCAGAGCAGACATGTAAGCTTCTTCTCTTTTTGCCATCTGATTTACTCGTATGCTTTCCCTTATTTGGAAGGAGAATTATTAGTATTCTCGTACCTATTTATATTATACGATAATTTCATCAAACTGTCAGATAAATGTACATTTTCTACCTGAATATTGTTAGGAACATCAAGATCCACATGAGCAAAGTTCCAGATTGCCTTGATTCCGCAGTTTGCAAGCTTGTGAGCCATAGGTACAGCCTGCTCCTTGGGAATTGTAAGGACGGCAATCTCAATGCCGTTTTTCCTGACAAAGTCCTCCATCTCATCGACCGGTCTAACCTCAACGTCCCTTATCTTGGTTCCGTAGAGCTCGGGATTGCAGTCGAAGGCGCCCTTAAATACAAAGCCTCTTCTGGTAAAATTGGTATAACCTGCAATAGCCTGTCCAAGATGTCCGGCGCCTATGATAACCAGTGAGTGCTGCTTGTCAATGCCAAGGATCTTACTGATCTCATCATAGAGATAATTGACATTGTATCCGTAGCCCTGCTGGCCAAAACCACCAAAATTATTGAAATCCTGTCTTATCTGAGAAGCTGTAACTTTCATAATGTCTGAAAGCTCCTGAGAGGATATTCTCTCGACGCCCTTCTCCTTAAGATCTCCTAAATATCTGAAATAGCGTGGCAATCTGCTGATGACTGCCTGCGATATATCTTTCTCTGCCATATATTTTCCTCTGCACATTGTTAATAAATTCTCAAATATAATTATATAGTTCTGTTAAATAAATGTCAAAATAAATAAAAGGGAAAAAAGTATTAAAAAAGTCAAAAGCGAAAGGCTTTTTTTCCCTTCGCTTTTGACCTGAATTTTCTTAATATTTCAGCAAACAAAAATCATGGTTTGAAGTAGCTGATCGTATCTGTCATGTTGCTTGCAAGATCCTGAAGTTTTTTTGCTGATTCGGTAATAACTGCAAATGTTGCATTAAGCTCCTGCATGGAAGCACTGGTCTCTTCACTGGAAGCAGCATTTTCTTCGGATATAGCTGAAAGATCTGCGATGATTCCAACCAGTTTTTCCTTGGCTTCACCTAGTCTTTCAATATGATCGGCTATGTTGTCCGTGCTCTCGGATACATGGTCAACATTCTCAGCCATGCTCTGCATATTTGTCTTTGTGTCGTCAAGCTGCTCCGACTGCTGTTCAAAGCTTGCATTAAGTCTTTCCATTACGGAAACAGAAGCCTCGGCATCGGCAAGGAGCTTATCAACAATCTTCTTGATTTCCTCTGCACTGTTACTGCTCTGTATTGCAAGTTGACCAATTTCCGAAGCAACAACTGCAAATCCTTTTCCTGCATCTCCTGCTCTTGCAGCCTCAATAGAAGCATTGAGGGAAAGAAGGTTTGTCTGAGATGCAATTTCTGTGATAGCCTGTGAGAATTTCGAAATCTCTTTTGCTGAATCATTTGTAGAATTGATGGTGTCTCCAATATCATGAACTGAGTTCTGAACTTCGTTGCTCTGTTCAATAAGTCTGGTAAGTGCGCCCATTGCAGCTTCACAGGAACTCTTCATCTCTGATGTATAGCCGTTTAACTGATTTACATTTTCAGATACTTCATCGATATCTCTTCCGATGTCCTGGGTATTGCCTGCAGCCGTCTCTACACTTTCTGCCTGAGACATGGCTCCCTTGGAGATTTCCTCAACAGCCTCGCTCACATGACCGGATGTATTTGAAGCCTGTGATGCCGAATCTGAAAGCTCAGCTCCTGAACGCTTAAGCTCATTGGACATATCCATTGTGGATCTGATAACTTCTCCGAGCTTTTCACTAAGAGTCTTTGCTCCGTCTGCAAGAAGTCCTATCTCATCATTTCTGTCGATGGAACTCTGGTCAATGTTAAGGTTGAGCTCACCCTTGGAGAGATTTCCAAGTTCGTCGGCAATGGCTCTCATCTTTCCTGAGGACTTACCTGCAACAACGATTCCTAAAACAGAAACAGCCAGTGTCAGGATAGCCGAGAGGATAACCATACTGATGATGATTCCTCTTACCTTGGCGGAAACACTGTCACTTTCCCTACCGGCAAATACCATTCCGATTATAGTACCATCATCATTTCTAAGTGGCATATAATAGCAGTAATACTTCTTTGTAGCTCCTGCAGGAGTAGTAACTGTGTAGTATTCCTGACCACCTGTTATTACATGAGAAGTAACCGTATCTGAAACCTTATAGCCTATAGCTTTCTGTCCATTGGAGGCAAGAAGGGTTGTTATCACTCTTTCACCACCATAGAAAATTGAGTACTCGATACCGGTTAGATCCTTAAGCTCATCCATGATCTCCTCATATTCTTCCATGATGTTCTCTTCGCCTTTGTAGATCACACCTCCATCATTGTACCAGTCACCGTCCCAAACATTGGACATCTCACTGTTTAACTGTTCAACAGCAAGCTTTAGTTCCTCCTGAACCATGTCCTTATATGTATCGTTGATTTCAACTCCGCTTATGATCGTAAGTGCTGTCGCTACAACAACAATTGCTGCAACTGCCGCAAAGATAAGCTTTTGGATCAGTTTACCGTTTCGTACTCTGGGCTCCATAAAAAATACCTCCTTGCCCTCACTGTCAAGTGAGCACATTTAGACATTCTTACAAATATAATTATATAGAAATACCGTGTATTTTTTTACTGTAATTAGTTAATATTTTTCTTAACTTTTTATAAAACCAAATCTTATAAATCCTTTATTTACACGGAACTGTAAATTAGTTATCATGTTCTGTGTGCATCATTATTTTTCAATACAAATGTGAGTATAATCAGCTCAGAACATATATCAGATTTTTGGAGGTTTTTTTAATGTCTTATAAAGATTACATGGTGAGAGCCACAGCGGGAAACGCCCAGATCAGAGCCTTTGCCGCTACTACCAAAGAGCTGGCTGAATACGGCAGAAAAGCTCATGGTCTTTCACCTATCGCAGCTGCTGCACTTGGAAGGCTCATGACGGGTACTGTTATGATGGGCCAGATGATGGATGATGGCAGCGACATGATCACAGTTAAAATGGACGGTGACGGCCCTATGAAAGGTGTTCTCGCCACCGCTGATAACAAGGGAAATGTCAAAGGTTATGTAAGTAACCCATACGTAATCATGGAGCCCAATGCTTCAGGACACCTGAACGTAGGCGGAGCCATCGGCGAAGGAAGCCTTACCGTCATCAGAGATATGGGGTTAAAAGAGCCTTATGTGGGCCAGGTTCCTCTTTATTCAGGCGAGGTTGCGGAGGACCTTACATATTACTTCACAAAGTCCGAGCAGACACCTTCTTCCGTGGGACTTGGAGTTCTTGTTGAGAGGGAGAATCTCTCGGTTATCGCAGCAGGTGGCTTTATAGTTCAGCTCATGCCCTTTGCGGACGAGCAGACTATCACTCACCTTGAGTTTAATCTTGGCAAGTTCTCATCTGTTACAGATATTCTGAAGGCCGGAAAGACGCCCGAAGATATGCTGAAGATTGTCCTTGACGGATTCGACATTGAGTTTACTGAAACCGTTGTCCTTAACTTCTACTGCAACTGCGACAGAGACCGTGTCTCCAGAGCACTTATGCTTGTTGGTAAAAAAGAGATCCAGGACATGATAGATGAAGGCAAGCCGGTAGAAATGTGCTGCAGTTTCTGTAATAAGAAGTACAGTTTCAGCGTGGCAGAGCTTGAAGAGATCAAGAAGAAAGCGAAGTAAAAACCGGATCAAAACGAATACTTTCGAATGTAGAGAGGTCAGGTATAATGAGAAATTTGGTTAAAGTTGCATGTATCCAGTATGCGTGTGGTAAAGAGACAGACCCTGATATCGATCAGGTAAAAGTAAGTATAGCCAAGGCTAAAGCTCTGGTAAAAGAAGCTGCCAAGAACGGAGCTCAGATAATACTGTTGTCGGAACTTTTTGAAAGAAGATACTTCTGCCAGGAGAGAAATTACGATTTCTATGAGTACGCTACTCCAGGTATGGAGAATCCGGCTGTTATAGAGTTTAGCAAGCTCTGTAAAGAGCTTGCTGTTGTAATGCCAATAAGCATTTATGAAAGAGACGGAAATGTACTCTATAATTCTGTGGTAATGCTTGATGCTGACGGAAAGAGTCTTGGTGTTTATCGCAAGACTCATATTCCGGATGATCACTTCTATCAGGAGAAGTTCTATTTCACTCCCGGTGATACCGGATTTAGAGTATTTGACACTGCATACGGAAAAGTCGGCGTAGGCATTTGTTGGGATCAGTGGTTCCCCGAAACTGCAAGATGTCTGGCTCTTAAGGGCGCAGATATCATCCTCTATCCAACCGCCATAGGCTCAGAGCCAATCCTCGAGGTTGACAGCTCAGGTCACTGGATGAGAACAATGCAGGGACACTCAGCAGCAAACATCATTCCTGTAGCTGCAGCCAACAGAATCGGCAAAGAGGATGTTGTTCCATCAGAAGCCAACGGTGGCCAGAAATCAAGCCTTAACTTCTACGGCAGCAGCTTCCTTACAGATGTCACCGGTGATGTAATCGCCAAGGCAAGCAGAGATAAGGAAGAGATCATCTACGCCGAATATGACTTTGAAGAAAATCGCAAGATGAGATTGTCATGGGGACTTTTCAGGGATCGCCGGCCCGAGTGCTACTCAGATATTTGCGGATGAATAAAAAGAGATTGATATCTGTTACGATATCAATCTCTTTTTTATGTTATAGGTTATTATCGGGAATCTGCTGCGTGATGCAGTGAATGTTTCCTCCGCCGAGAAGGATGTCTCTGGCGGGAATTCCTATGATTTCCCTATCAGGGCAGATCTCCTGAAGGATGTCCAGTGCCCTCTCATCGCTCTTCTTGTTGTCCCCTCCAAACTGTGGAACAAGAGCTGCTCCGTTTATGAAGTAGAAGTTTACGTAACTGGCTGCCAGTCTCTCTCCCACTTCTCTGACGTCTTCGCCTTCCTCGAATTCGTAGTTCATCAGATCCTCGTTTTTTACAAGAACAGGATGATCCGGTATCGGAAGCAGGTGAACCGTGAGCTTTCTTCCTCTTGCATCTGTTTCTTTTTCCAGATATTCAAGACATGCCTTGGAAAGCTCGTATTGAGGGTCATTTACATTGTCTGTCCAGGCCAACACAACCTGGGACGGCTCCACAAATGCACATACATTATCTACGTGTTCGTTGGTTTCGTCGTTATAGATTCCACGTGGGAGCCACAGAACTTTCTCTGCTCCCAGGTACTTTTTTAGATTATCCTCAATCTGCTGTTTAGTAAGGGAAGGATTTCTTCCGGCGCTTAAAAGGCAGCTTTCTGTAACCATCACGGTTCCCTCACCGTCGCAGTGAATTGATCCACCCTCAAGCACAAAAGGTGCAGCGTCATAAAAATCTATGTTGCAGATGTCGCAGAACTTCTCGGCAACCTTATCGTCTTTTTCCCAGGAAGCATAAAGACCGTCAACCTCACCTCCCCAGGCGTTAAAACTCCAGTTTATGCCACGGATATTGTTACCCACAAAGCTCTCATCCCTGTTCACAACAAAGGTAGGACCAACGTCACGAGCCCAGGCATCGTCTGAATCAATTGGAAAAATAAGGCATCTGTTTTCCAAAAGCTCCGCTTCTTTTTTGTCGGCAGAATTATGTGCAATAAGACTGTCGATGAAGTCCTTTGCTTCCATCCAATGGCTCTTGCCCGCCAAGAGATAGAGATTTTCTCTTCTAAGAATTTCCAGAAAGATCTGGCCAAATGATTTCAGGGTGCCTGTTCTGTCTTTTCCCCAGCTTCCGGGGCGAACAGGAAATATCATAATTGTACCGTCGTGAGCAGAATACTCAGCCGGCATAAAAAAACTGTCATTTTGTGGCAATGTGTTTTGTAAAACACTCATAGAAATAATCCCCCTCTGGCTTTGGGTGGATCAAAGTCTCGACTTAAAATCCTCGTACCCAAAGCGCTTTATCACTTCTACCTCTCCATCTTCATGGAGAATATCTATATCAGGAAGTGGCATACCGTTAAACGTGTTGTTTTTTACCATGCTGTAGATTGCCATATCTTCGAAAACAAGTCTGTCACCTATATGCTTCTCATTCTCAAAGCTGTAATCGCCTATGATGTCGCCTGCAAGGCAGGTTCTGGAAGAAAGCCTGTAGGTAAAGTTCATCTCCCCCGGCTCCTCAGAATCCCTAAGAGGCGGTCTGTAAGGCATCTCCAGGACATCAGGCATGTGGCAGGCCGCGGAAGTGTCCAATATCAGCACTGGCATCCTGTCAGTCTCAATGATATCCATTACTGTGGTCACAAGATATCCGGCATCAAGAGCTATTGCTTCGCCGGGCTCAAGATATACATCAATGCCGTACTTGGTCCTGATATATTTAACAAGTTTTATGAGGCCTTCCAGGTTATAGCCATTTCTCGTGATATGATGGCCGCCACCTAGGTTAATCCATTTTATTTTGCCGCTACGATCTGTTTCCTGCGAATTAGTGGTTTCTGCCGGATTCTGACTTGTGGTTTCTGCCGGGGTTGGGAAAAATCTCGAGAATTCCTCCTCAACCTTGAGGAAGGTGGTCTCCAGTGGTTCGAATCCCTGCTCACAAAGAGTATGGAAATGAAGTCCCTCAACACCATCAGGAAGCCTCTCCGGCATATCCTTCAGTCTGATACCAAGTCTGGAGCCTTTAGCGCATGGGTCATAAATCTCCGTTGTATCCTGTGTGCTAAACTCCGGATTGATTCGAAGTCCCACAGACAACTTTCCCTCAGCTACTGCTTTTTCCCAAGTTGGTCTGTGATGTTCCAGCTGACTAAGTGAATTGAATACCATGTGGTCGCAGATTCTGCAAAGTTCCACCATCTCATCATCATCAAATGCCGGCTCGAATACGTGGTTCTCAATCTTCATCTCCTCGTGAGCAAGCCTTGCCTCATAAAGGCCGGAAGCTGTGGCTCCGGTAAGATACTGTGCAATAAGCGGATAAGTCTGGTAAACAGAATAAGCCTTTTGAGCAAGCAAGATCTTTGCCCCCGACTCATCCTGGACTTTCTTTAATATCTCCAGGTTCTCCCGAAGTCTCTTTTCATCTATAACATAAGCAGGTGTCTTAATATCTGTTAGTCTCATATCTACTCCATACAATGTTGATATATCTATATTAACATAAAAAAGGACTGCGCCACGATAAATAATCATCAAAGCAACAGTCCTTTAACGCTAAATCATTTAATCAACAAGAACAGGATTCTCATCAACTACCCATGGAAGTCCGAATTCGTTCAGCATCTCCATGTATGGATCGGGATCGAACTCATCTGTTGTAAATACGCCCGGCTTCTTCCATTTTCCGCTCATAACCAGAGCTGTTCCAATCATGGCAGGAACACCGGTTGTATAGCTGATAGCCTGGCTTCCAAGCTCCTTGTAGCATTCCTGGTGGTCGCAGACGTTGTAGATATACAGTGTCTTCTCCTTGCCGTCCTTAACTCCGGTGAAGATACATCCAATGTTAGTCTTTCCTACAGTTCTAGGTCCAAGGCTTGCTGGATCAGGTAAAAGAGCTTTCAAAAACTGGATAGGCACAATCTCTTTTCCCTCAAAATTGATAGGAGAAGTTGAAAGCATTCCAACATCCTCAAGACATCTCATGTGATCAAGATAGCTCTGTCCAAAGGTCATGAAGAAACGGATTCTCTTGATCTCAGGGAAGTT
>JAEEGL010030988.1_pt1 | contig 19171 bp, 19 predicted proteins | sample 9134231 | NCBI WGS metagenome assembly JAEEGL01 (sample SAMN16246548, study PRJNA631951) | gut metagenome | biome: gut microbiome; feature: rumen; material: fiber-attached | host: Bos | place: Iran: Karaj | collected 2018-10 | reverse complement strand
CTTTTTCATGTACTTTTTGAAGTCCTTGTTGCCGAAGCAGCTGTTTATCTTCTTGACGAAGACTTTCTCGCCGGGTTCGGGGAGCAGCTCGTCGATGATCTCAAAGCCCTCATCTCCCGTTGTGAGACCGCTGCCGGGTCCGGCGTCATGCTGGACGAAAACGACCTCTACACCGTTCTTCCTTGCGGCGCTGACCAGCCTTACGGACCTGTCCAGCAATGTTTCAAAGCCTGACAGTTCCTCGACTACGAGGCATTTCTGCATATCGACGACCAACAGTATCATAAGGCGCCCCTCCTGTAACATAGGCTGTATTCTGATCGGAACGATCTTTCTGTTCCTAATGATCAGACGGATACATATTCCGCCCTGCCGGGATTAATATATCAGACGAAACGGAACAAATCAATCAGATCTTTTTTTTCAAAAGCACCTGTTGTCATGCGGAGCATCCGGTGCTATCATTATGCATGTTAACGATCAAACACTTCGACCCGGCATATACAGGAGGGAACATGAAACGGCTACAAGCAGTTTTCCGGGATGGTTCCGGATATAAGCCATTCCTTATTTCACTGGCCACATTTGCCCTGTCCTACGGGCTATATAAAGGCGTGTTGGATAATTATCTGGCCGAAGTGGTCTCCATGTCAGCCTTCGACAAGGGCGTCTCCGAGTTTTTCCGGGAACTGCCGGGGCTGGCGCTCGTGTTCATCCTGGCGGTACTTTATACGTTTTCCGCAGAGCGCTTCTATAAGATAGGCGCGTTCATAATGCTTGTAGGCATGGCGATGCAGTCTATAGTGCCGCCGACAAGGGTGCTCGTGATCCTCTGCATCTTCATTTATTCGATGGGCGAACACATCCACCTCGGCATGCGCAGTACGTTGTCGCTGCAGTACTCGAAGGAAGGCCGCGGGGGAGAAGCGCTCGGCTTTCAGAACTCTGTCTATCAGATCGGAATGCTCGTAGGTTACCTTGTGATCATCGCGGTGTTTGCCTTCATGGACAGCAGCACGGCCCTGTTCCGCTGGGTGTTTGCCGTGAGCGCGGCCATCATCGCCGTCGGCATCATACCCGCGCTGCGGATGAGAGGCAACAGCCAGACCGACGAGACAAAACGGCGGTTCTATTTCCGCAAGAAGTACAAAAAGTACTATATGCTGGAGGTGTTCTACGGGGCAAGGAAACAGGTGTTCCTTACCTTCGGGCCTTACGTGCTCGTGCTGTTTTACGGCGCGAGCGCGATGGTCATCAGCCTTCTGTTCGCGGTCTCCGCCGTGTGCTGTTTCTTCGCTTCGCCGGTCGTCGGAAAGATAATCGACCGTTTCGGATACAAGATCGTGATGATATCCGACACTCTCATTCTTGTGATAGTGTGCTTCTTCTATGGATTTGCGCATCACATATTCCCGATGCAGACTGCATTCATCGTCTGCTGCGTAAACTATGTGCTGGACAGCATAATCTCGCTGGCATCGATGGCATCCAACGTCTACGTTCAGGACATCTCGGACAATGCCGACGAGGTCCGCGCCACGATCTCGACGGGCGTATCAGTAAACCATCTGATCACGATACTCATCGCGCTCTTCGGCGGCTGGATCTGGAAAAGCCTCGGCATCGAGACGCTTTTCATCCTCTCAGCCGTTCTGGGACTATGCAACAGCGCCTACGCGGCGACGATCAAAGTTAAGAAGCGGCAGGCATAAAGAAAACGATACAGGGGTGAACGGATATGCAGTATGTGATCAGAGCGTATGACGGGACCGGCATGCTGGAGAAACGCATGGCTGTCAGGCCGCGGCATCTTGAGAATATGGCGAAGGTTAACGGGAAAGTGATCTGCGCAGGAGGTATCCTGGATGGAGGAGGAAAAATGAAAGGATCCCTGCTAATCATGGATTTTGACAGCAGGGAGGGTCTGGATTCTTATCTGAAGTCCGAGCCGTACATCATTGAGAACGTATGGCAGAAGATAGATATCGATCCGATGAACGTCGTCATATTAAACGGAGAAAAGACCGGAAAATGATCTGAAGGCGCAGGATCGCCGTTTTAAGATATCCCCACAAGCCTGCGCAGTTTTCGGAAAACGGGAATTATAGCTGAAAAACCTCTCCTGTAACGCAAGACAGGAGAGGTTTTTGATTTGTGAGTGTATAAGCAAGGATATGAACGATACTGCTTATTTGATATCCATCCAGATGCCGGTGTCATGGATCGAAGCGTCTTCAACGTTTTTGTAAAACCTCCGGGCTTCGTCGTTGTTCGCCGTCAGCGCGATCAGCACGCCGACGCCCTGCCTTCTGCATTCGTCCCTTAACGCTTTCAGCAGAGCCTGTGCGACTTTATTGTGCCTTTCGCTTTTCAAGACGCAGATCCAGTCCATGTATGCGCTGCAACACGACGCGTCGCTTCTGCTGCTGATAATGGATGCGTCGATCCTTCCTATTACTCTGTCGTCTTTCAGTGCAATAAACGATATCGCCGTATTGAAACGCTGATCGGCGAAACTCTGTTCCAGCTGCTTTCTGTATGTTTCGTCCGGCTCCCAGAAATACGTATCCGGCTCCTGGTCCCTGAGTTCCCGCTCAAAAGCAATGACTCTGTCGACATCGTTTTTCTCAAATATCTTGATCTCAAACATGTTTGCCTCTCCTGAACACGCTTCTCGTTAAGGCACCCCGCGTGTCGTACCGGGTGCATTTGGTCATCCTCGGGTTGTATTTTCCCGGGTAGGGTGCATCTCGACAAATCGGGCTTTAGGGGTACAAAACAAACACTTGATTGGGATACCCGAATTCCTCTGTCATTTCACCTTCCTGAAACCCGAATTTTTCATAAAGAGCTCTTGGTGCAATTCCTTTATCATCATTTTCGCGAAATGTTGACACTGTAATTACCCTGCTTCTATCCAATTCATCCAGCGCTTTTCTCAGCAGGATCGAAGCAAGCCCCTGCTTTCGACGTTCAGGATCTACAGCCAAGCAGCAAATCATGTTTCTGCTCCGCGAAAACAGAAGCACACCCACGACTGTCTTCCTGTTACTTACACATAGAGCCTGCTTCTTGTTCATGAATTTCAACACGGTCTGTTGGTGTTCATCTAAACTCTCTTCTGATTCGAGTCCGGGAAAATTCCAACTAACCTTTCTAACAAGCTGCATCCATGAATCGATCATGGAGCTATCTCCAAATACTACTTCCATCTCTTTCGCCTCGTCAAATCCCGATTTGTCGGGATCATTATAACAGGCAGCGCACTGTATGGGAAGAAGAAAAGGGACTCTGATCATATCATGATCGGAGTCCCTTGCTGGTCCGAGTGGCGGGATTCGAACCCACGGCATCCAGCTCCCAAAGCTGGCGCGCTACCAGCTGCGCTACACCCGGATGAACCAAATATGAGTATATATCAATTAACAGAACGGAGCAAGAGCAACGTGCGGCGGAGCGGTCAGGCTCCGCCGTGTTGTTATTCAGATAATCAAGCCATCAGTTCTTGCCGCCCTTGAGTGCCTTCATGCGCAGGCTGTGATCAAGGATGCGCTTCCTCATGCGCAGATTCTGCGGGGTAACTTCGAGCAGTTCGTCGTCCGCTAGGAACTCGAGGCACTGTTCAAGGCTGAGGATCTTCGGAGGAACGAGACGTAGCGCCTCGTCGCTGCCTGCTGCTCGCATATTTGTCAGCTGCTTTTTCTTGCAGACGTTGACGGAGATGTCCTCGGATTTCGGAGAAACACCGACGATCATGCCCGCGTATACGGGAGTGCCGGGGGAGATGAACATGTTCCCGCGCTCCTGCGCATTCCATATGCCGTAAGCGACCGCCTCGCCTGTCTCGAAGGCGACGAGGGATCCCGTGTTGCGGCGGGTTATATCACCGCAGAGCGGCTGATACTTTTCAAACACGGAGCTCATTATGCCCTCTCCGCGTGTGTCGGTGAGGAATTCGCTCCTGTATCCGAAGAGACCGCGAGACGGTACGAAGAACTGGAGCTTCATTCTGCTCCCGACGGGGGTCATCTCGAGAAGCTCGCCGCGGCGGGAACCGAGCTTTTCTATCACCGGGCCTACGCTGTCCTCGGGAACGTCGATTACGACGCGTTCCACCGGCTCGCACAGGACGCCGTCGACCTCTATGTTCAGCACGCGCGGGGGAGACACCTGGAACTCGTATCCTTCGCGGCGCATAGTCTCGATAAGGATGGACAGATGCATCTCGCCGCGTCCGGCGACGTTGAAGCTGTCGGTGTTGGAAAGTTCGGTGACTCTGAGGGACACGTCCTTAATTGTTTCACGCATGAGCCTGTCGCGGATGTTGCGGCTGGTGACGTACTTGCCTTCACGTCCGGCGAACGGGCTGTCGTTTACCGAGAACGTCATCTCGATCGTCGGCTCGGATATCTTGACAAACGGCAGCGGCTCCGGCGTTAGCGGGTCGCATATAGTGTCGCCGATCGTGATCTCGGATATCCCGGAGATTGCTATTATATTGCCGGCGGAGGACTCCGTCACTGGCGTACGGGCAAGGCCGTCGAATTCGTAGATGTTCACTGCTTTCGCCTTTTTGAGAGTCTTGTCGCCGTCGTGATAGTTGCACACGGCGATCTCCTGGTTCTGGGTTATGACTCCGCGTTCGATGCGCCCGATAGCGATGCGGCCTACGTAGTCGTTGTAGTCAAGCGCAGATACAAGCATCTGGAGCGGAGCGTCGGTATCCCTGTCCGGAGCCGGAATGTACTCCATAATCGTGTCGAAAAGAGGGCGGAGATCTGTTCCGATGACGTCGGGGGAATAGGAGGCCGTTCCGTGGCGGGCTGAGCAGAAGAGCATTGGAGAGTCGAGCTGCTCGTCGGTCGCGTCCAGATCGAGCAGGAGCTCGAGGATCTCGTCTATGACGTCATGGATACGAGAGTCCGGCCTGTCTATCTTGTTCACAACGACGATGACGCGGTGGTTGAGCTCAAGCGCACGCTGGAGCACGAACCTCGTCTGGGGCATGGGCCCCTCGGCAGCGTCGACGAGGAGTATGACGCCGTTGACCATCTTGAGGATGCGCTCGACTTCGCCTCCGAAGTCGGCGTGGCCCGGCGTGTCTACGATGTTTATCTTGCAGTCGCCGTAGGTTATGGCGGTGTTTTTGGCAAGTATCGTTATGCCGCGCTCGCGCTCGAGATCATTAGAGTCCATGACGCGGTCCTGTACCGCCTGGTTTTCGCGGAACACGCCGGACTGCTTGAGCATCTCATCCACGAGAGTGGTCTTGCCGTGGTCGACGTGAGCGATTATGGCGACGTTTCTGAGTTCTTTCATATGCTTTCACCTGATCGTCAATATTAAATCAGCTTATTATACACTCTGAGGAGTGATTTGCAAATACTATTGTTAAACGATTTAAAGCTGTCCAAAACAGAAATTATGGTGTATAATATATAGAATAAAATAGCGGCAGGTGTTATCTGTAATGGGATATTTTGAAGAAAAGATCAGCGGTAAAAACGTTTTCAGAGGCCGGGTGTTCAGCGTAGACCTGGATACGGTCCGGCTTTCGGACGGCGAGACACGTCCCAGGGAGGTCGTTGTCCACCGCGGCGGCGTCGGCATCGTACCAGTCACGGACGAAGGGGAAGTGCTCATGGTGCGGCAGTTCCGTTACCCTGTCGGCGAGGAGCTCCTCGAGATACCTGCCGGCAAACTGGAAGAGGGGGAGAACCCCGAGGAATGCGCGCGTCGCGAACTGTCCGAGGAGACCGGGTGCACGGCCGGAAAATGGGTCGATCTGGGTAAGATGTATCCGACGCCCGGCTACTGCGGCGAAGTGCTCCACATCTTCCTCGCTACAGACCTTGTTTACGGAAAGATGCATCTTGACGAAGGAGAGCTTCTGAGCGTTTCGCGCGTGCCGCTTGAGACACTTTGCAAAATGATAGCGGACAACAGCCTGCCGGATGCGAAATCCGTGTTCGGCATCCTTAAGGCAAGAGATATCCTTAAGGACTGAAACATCTGAAACAGGACTAATGGAGGAGAGACAGTGAGCAGAACGATACTTATTGTTGACGACGAGAAGAACATCGTCGATATCCTCGGTTTTAATTTGAAAAAAGAAGGGTACGACGTTATCGCGGCGTACGACGGAGGCTCCGGCCTGGAGACCGCCCTCGCGACGAACCCCGACCTCATTCTTCTTGACATCATGCTGCCCGTGATGGACGGCTTCGAGGTCTGCAGGAAATTCCGCGAGACGAACAACTCGACTCCGATCATCATGCTGACCGCGAGAGAGGACGAGACCGACAAGGTGTTCGGGCTCGAACTGGGCGCAGACGATTACATAACGAAGCCGTTCTCGATGAGAGAGGTCATAGCTCGTGTAAAGACGAACATCCGCAGGATCAGCACCGCCGAACCGCCCGCCGAGACCGTCAAGCCTGTCGGCCTCACGATTGACGTCGAGCGTTATACGGCCTACAGGGACGGCGCGCCACTCGATCTGACACAGCGCGAGTTCGAGCTCCTCCGTTATCTGGCGGAGAGACCGGGAAAAGTCATATCCCGCGAGGAGCTCCTCAGAGAGGTATGGCAGTATGAGTTTCTGGGCGATCTCCGCGCCGTCGACGTGGCGGTGAGGAGACTGCGCGAGAAGATAGAGAAGGATTCCGCAAACCCCGAGCACGTCATGACGAAACGCGGAGTGGGCTACTATTTCAAAGAAGAGGGCTGACGGCCCTCCCTGACCGGGAGAACGAAAGATGAGCAAGAGCCTCAGGCTGAAACTGATCTTAATAATGCTGCTCCTCATACTGCTGCTGATGTCGGTAGTGGGCGTGTTCCTCATACGCGGAGTCCAGAACTTCTATACCGACAGCTTCTACGACCAGATGCGGACGGTGTTCTCGGACGAGAACATGGCTTCCGCGCTGCGCGAGTCTGCAGACGAACCGGACGCAGTCAAACGGCTCGAGAGCATTGTGGAGGCGTATTCCGGCCTTCTCGGCATCGACGCGGGTTCGAGGAACTACTATATACTCGACGGCACGACGGGGAAATGCCTCGCGACTTCCGCCCTCGACGACAGCGGAAGCTTAGACATGACGCCGAACATCCTGACCGCTCTGGCCGGCAGCGAAGGCAGCGAGGGAAGTCCGAACAGCAGGTATATGGACGTCGCCGTGCCGGTATCCGGAGACGATGGCTCCTATATCATCTATATCAGGGACAACAAGCACACTGTGCAGACGCTCAACAGCGAACTCCTTAAGATAATCCTTGAGGCGCTGGCGATCGGCATAGTGGTATCCGCCGCGCTGAGCATAATCCTGTCCAGAACGATGCTCCAGCCTATCAGAAGCATGACCAAAGCTGCGGAAAAGATGGCGGGAGGGGATTTCTCTGCAAAGATCGACGTGCAGTCTGACGATGAGATAGGTATACTCTCCGATACGTTCAACGATATGGCGGGACGTCTAGAGCAGAACCTTGAAGACCTGCGGATGTCCGAGCAGATGCGCCGCGAATTCGTCGCGAACGTGTCACACGAGCTCCGCACGCCGATAACGAGTATAAAGAGCTATGCTGAGACTCTCGCGGAGAACGACGACATACCGCCCGAGATGAGAAAAGACTTCCTGCGCGTGATACAGAACGAGAGCACGCGCATGACGAAGATAGTCCAGGATCTTCTCGAACTGTCGAGATTCGACTCCGGACATACCAAGTTCGAATTCGAACGCTTCAATTTGGAGCAGTCCGTGCGCGATGTCTGCGCGGCTCTCGCGCCCAGCGCCAAAGAGCACGGGCACACAATCAATTTGGAACTCGAGTGGCAGCTGCCGGAGATAATCGGCGACAGTTCGCGCATAGAACAGGTCCTGATGAATCTTATATCGAACGCCATCAAATACACGCCCGACGGCGGGACCATCGACGTGTCGAGCGGGCATTCCGGTGATGAGGTCTGGGTAAAGGTGCAGGATTCCGGCGTGGGCATTCCTAAAGAAGATCTGGAAAGGGTGTTCGACAGGTTCTACCGCGTCGACAAGGCGCGTTCCCGCGAGTCCGGAGGAACGGGACTCGGACTCTCGATAGCTCAGGAGATCGTATCGCGGCACGGCGGACGCATCGAGCTCGAGAGCGAGCCGGGTAAAGGAACTACGGCGACCGTGATTCTGAAGATAGAGGGGCCTGAAAATGGATAAGAGGAAGACCCTTGAACACCTGAAGAGCGCGGTGATAGCGATCCTGTGCCTCACACTTGTATTTCTTGTATGGAAGTCCGGACTGTTCAGAAGCAGCACGGGGGCGTCCGGCACGTCCCGCATCGATACGCAGAACGCGGAAAGCGGCGAGATCGACGATTCCGGATCTGTTTCCGCAGAGGCGGCCCGGCCTATGATAATTGTCCTTAACTCCGAAGACGGAAACCGTCATGCGGATAAATACGATACCGCCTCTCTCAACAGAACGTACGAACGGACGGGCAGGCTGTTCGCGGAAGCAATGGGCTCAGCGGGAGAACCGGTCCAGATTGACGCCGAAGACTGGCATCGCGCTCTGTGCAGCCCGGGCGCCTGCTTTATTTATCTCAGCCCCGTCAAACTGTCGGTGCTCGACGGCTGGCTGGGGACAGAGATCACAGGACTGTGGAAAGAGATGAGCGCAAGGAACGTCTGCATCTACGAGGAGCATGACGGCGTACATTTCGCTTTTGCGGATCCGGATACCGGACTCATGTACAGCTGCGCGACGGCGGTCCCTGCAGAAGCGCTTGCGGAGCAGACGGCGAACGCGGGAGAGAGCGGAGCTGCTTATCTTTTCGAGACAGGCAGGACGGACGTCCCGGAACAGGACGTCCTGATCTTCAACGGCAGTTCCGAGCACCCGTTCATAGACGCTTCGGATCCGCTTGCATCCGGCGAGACTATGAAGGACGTGCTCCGACAGTTCGGTGTGGATATGGAATCCGGATCGAGCTACACCGACAGCGACGGAACGCGCGTTTTTGTTGACAATGATTTCACGATAAGGATCAAAGGCACGGATACCCTTATATACAGGCTCAACGAGGAGCCGGACGGAAATGCCGTGAGCGCTGCGATAGCAGTCGAGATGGTGCGCGATATCATCCAGAGAACGGCAGGGCGTTACTGCGGCGACGCTGAGATACGCTTTCTGTCTGCCGGCGCAGATGCGGACGGGGCATACGCAATTGAATTCTGCTACACTGCAGCCGGCGGCAGGATCTTCACCGGCAGCAGCGGGACGGCCGTCCGCGCGCGAGTCAAGGCCGGTGTTATAACGGATATGACGGTGAGGTTCAGATCGTATACTGTGGGGGCCGAACAGGCGGCGCTCATGCCTGAACTCCAGACGGCTGCGGCGGCAGGCGGCAGGTTCGTGCTCGGGTATTCCGATACTGGGGCGGGCGTTATCCGCCCGGAATGGTTCGCAGACTGATAAACTTTAAATGTCGGAAGGAGGCGGGAAAGTGCCGTTGCCGAAGATAAAAAACATAGTTATCGCAGTGCTTCTGGCGGCGAATCTGTTCTTTCTCGCCATCGTGCTGACCGACGCGATAGATGACCGGCGTATCGAGAAAGAAACGCTTGAGAATCTGACGGCTCTATGTGAAAACAGCGGCGTTTCTCTCATGACGTCGGAACTCGCGCATGATTCGGAGGCGCTTATCTACACGGCAAGACGCAGCGTGGAAGCCGAGAAGAAGATAGCCGAGACGCTGCTGGGGGATACTGAAAGCAGGGAAAGCGGCGGAAACGTCTACACTTACACCGGGGACAGGGGAATAGCTGTTTTTCGCACAGGTGGCGATTTCGCGGCGGAACTGGAGCCCGGAGCGCTGCGCGCAGGCGGCGCCCCTGTGAAGTCCGTGGAAAAACTGCTCCAGGATTCGGAAGTGACGGCCGAGACCGTTGAGGTTACGGAGCTTTCCGGCGGCACTAGAGTGCTGACCGTGTGTACCCTTGACCGTGTGAAGATATGGAACTGTAGTGTTGAGACTGTCATCGACGGGGATTTATACGTGACGGAGATGGTTGGACGCGTTTTCTGCGCAGGTCCTGCCAGAGCTTCTGATTCAATAGTCACCTCCGCGCCGACGGCCATAGTGGCGTTCATATCAGCCGTGAGGTCCGGAGAAGTATCATGCAAGGAGATCAGAAGCGTCGAACTGGGGTATATCATGTCCGCGACGCCTTTCGGCGAGACGCAGCTGACGCCCGCCTGGAAAGTGACAGCCGACAGCGGAAACTACTACATCGACGCCGTGAACGGGGAACTCTTCTCCGGGGCTCTGTAACGTGTAATTATTAGACATAAATGCGGTCAGTTTTTTTGCATTTTTTACTTCAACAGGGTATTGCATATATTTACATAATATAGTATAGTGAACTCGTAAGTCGGCGGTCGCATACCGCAATGTGTGCCGCCGCCTTTTTCCGGGCTTTTATTCTTAGCTACAGCTGGAAGGTGAACCTGTGACAAAGTACGTCATTAACGGAGGCAGGCCGCTGCACGGTGAGATAGAGATCGGCGGCGCTAAAAATGCCGCCGTGGCTATAGTACCGGCGACCCTCATGGTCGAGGGACCGTGCCGGATAGAGAATGTACCCCAGATTTCCGATGTTACGATGCTTCTCAATATCCTGAAGCAGATGGGCGCGGATATCAGGATGATAAACAGGCATACTATCGATATAGACTGCTCAAACATCCGCACGCCGGACGCGACGTTCGATATGATGCGCCGCATCCGCGCCTCATATTACCTTATAGGCGCCATGCTCGGCAGATTCGGCTCTGCACGAGTAGCCATGCCCGGCGGATGTAATTTCGGCGGCGTGCGTCCTATCGACCAGCACATCAAGGGCTTTGCCGCTATGGGAGCAAAAGTAGAAGTCAAAAACGGACTCGTGTGCGCGGAGACCGACGGCGGCCTCACCGGCTGCTCCGTCTATCTCGACGTTGTCTCTGTGGGCGCGACCGTCAACATCATGCTCGGCGCTGCTCTCGCTGAGGGGAAGACGGTCATAGAGAACGCTGCCCGCGAGCCGCACATCGTCGATCTCGCGAACTTCCTGAACTCTATGGGAGCTGACATCAGGGGCGCAGGTACGAACGTTATAAAGATCACCGGAGTAAAAAAGCTCCGCGGCGGTTCCTATTCGATCATCCCCGACCAGATCGAGGCCGGTACTTACATGGCTGCTGTGGCAGGAGCCGGAGGAGACGTGCTCATCAAGAACGTCATCCCGAAGCATATGGACTGCATCTCCATCAAACTCCGCGAGATGGGCGTTACAGTGACCGACATGGACGATTCCATCAGAGTCACACGTACAGCGCCTCTTCACAGGACCAACGTCAAGACTCTTCCGTATCCCGGATTTCCGACCGACATGCAGCCGCAGATTTCCGCTGTGCTCTGCGCGGCGGAGGGGACCAGCGTCGTCACGGAGGGCGTCTGGGACAACAGGTTCAAATATGTTGACGAACTGGCCAAGATGGGAGCAAGGATACAGGTCGACGGACACCTCGCGATTATAGAGGGCGTCAAAAAACTCACCGGCGCTCCGATAAAAGCCTGCGACCTGAGAGCGGGAGCGGCTCTCGTGATAGCCGGCCTTATGGCCCACGGGACCACTGAAGTGGAAGGCGTCGGCTATATAGAACGCGGTTACGAAGATATAATCGAAAAACTCCGCGGCGTAGGAGCTGACATCAAGAGCGTGGTCATGCCTGACGATCCCTCGGTAGAGGTCAGGAATGCGGGCTGAGACTTAACACGTTCCAGATATCCTACCGCCGTGTGATAACATAAGACGACTGCTGCGGCGGGGGCAATGACGCCCCCGCCGTTAATTCTGATTATCCGGAGCTTCAGATGAAGATTTGCACCATAGCGAGCTCGTCCTCGGGCAACTGCACACTGGTAACGGCCGGCGGTACGAGCCTGCTCATAGATGCCGGGATATCAATGCGCCGCACGGTCGCAGCCTTGAAATACGCGGGCGTTGACCCGGGGAAGCTTGCCGCCATTCTCGTAACGCATGAGCACAGCGACCATATAAGCGGCATCCCGATGCTTACCAAGCATCTCCGAGTGCCCGTGTACATGTCACACGGAACTGCCGAGGGCGTAAGAAAAGCATACCCGCGTTCGGATATAGATATCAGGGAGTTTTCGGCGGGCGACGGGTTCGAGGCAGGCGGATTGCAGGTGCGCAGTTTTGCAACACCGCACGATACGCCTGAAAGCGTCGGGTTCAGACTGACTGACGGAACAGTTTCGTTCGTGCTCGCCACTGACACGGGATATCTGTCGGAAACGCTGCTCGCGGCTGCTAAAGGCGCCGACGCAGCGGTGATAGAGGCGAATCACGACCTGAATATGCTTAGGTACGGAATGTATCCTGCTTATCTGAAGCGCCGAATCATGGCCGATACGGGACACATGTCCAATAAGATCTGCGGTATCTTCGCACAGGAGCTTGTGAAGTCCGGAGCAAAGCGGATCATACTGGGACACCTGAGCAAGGAGAACAACACGCCACAGCTTGCGTATTCAGCCGTGTCACAAGCTTTGGAAGAAATAGGAACGGACGTCGGTAATGACGTCATGCTCACAGTCGCGCCGAGGTGCGAAATGAGCGGGATCTATACGATCTGAGCCGGGGAGAGACAAGAATGCTTTCTGTTAAGATCATATGCGTCGGCAAGTTAAAGGAAAGATTCTATTCCGACGCGGTTGACGAATACATGAAACGGCTCAGCGCGTACTGCCGTCCTGAGATCGCTGAGATCGCCGAGACAAGGATGCAGGACAGGCCGTCCGAGGGAGAGATAGCATCGGCGCTTTCCAAAGAGGCTGCCGCCATATCACAGTGCATCCCAAAAGGCTCGGCTGTGATCGCGATGTGCATCGAGGGAAAGCAGATGAGCAGCGAGGAAGTAGCGGGGATGCTCTCGGGATTCGCTCTGGGGGGAGTGTCGAAACTCTGCTTCCTTATAGGCGGCTCCTGCGGATTGGACGAAGAGCTCAAGAGATCGGCAGACGTAAGGATGTCCATGTCGAGAATGACTTTTCCGCACCACCTTGCGAGGGTGATGCTTCTGGAACAGCTGTACCGCGGATTCAACATCTGCGGCGGCGGAAAATACCACAAATAGAGAGGAGAATCCACCGTGGCCGACTGGGGAATAAAGAAATGGGACAATCTTAGTGACAGATGGCCTGTCGATGAAGAGGGAAAGACCGTACCGCCAGTGTTCTTTGAGCATGTCGGGGGGAGCCAGCTCGACGTGGATATGGCCATAAACCTGCTCGACGCGTATGGTATACCTACCGTCCTCCAGTATCCTAACGACGGCGAATTCGGCAAAGTGATGCTCGGATTCCCGGGAGGAGGCGTTGACGTATTCGTGCCCGAGACGATGCTTGAGGACGCGAGGAACATCGTCAGCGGCGACATTATCGCCGATGAGGAGGAAGAGCAGTGAACTACACGGAGTCATACGCGTACTGGCTTGCGTCAGGCGCTCTCACTGAAGACGAGAAGAACGAGCTTCGCGACATCTCCGGGAATGACAAAGAGATCGAGAGCCGGTTCTACGGCGGCCTTGAATTCGGTACCGCGGGCCTGCGCGGGATGATGGGACTCGGCACTGCGAGGATGAATATCCACGTTATCCGGCACGCTACGAGAGCTTTTGCTGAGGTCATACTTGCCGAAGGACCCGAATTTGCGTCAAAGGGTATAGCTATATGCTACGACTGCCGTAATAACAGCAGGGAATTCGCCCGCGCAGCGGCCTGTGTGATGGCCGGAAGCGGTATACCCGTGCGTATCTTCAGCGAGATGAGGCCAACGCCGGAGCTTTCATTCGCCGTCAGACACTACGGATGCGCCGCCGGTCTGAACGTGACGGCGAGCCATAACCCGAAGGAATACAACGGTTACAAGGTATACTGGTCGGACGGCGCCCAGCTGCCGCCGAACAAGGCTGCTCTCATCAAGGGGCGCATGGAAGCCAACGATGTGTTCGCATTCGGGCCAGGCATGGATTATGACGAGGCCGCTGCAAAGGGGATCATAACCGAACTGGGCAAAGAGACCGACGACGCTTTCCTTGAATGCGTTATGGGGGAGGCGACCGATTATGATACAGTCGCATCCGTCGCCGACAGCTTCAAGATCGTCTATACGCCTTTCCACGGAACCGGACGCGAGATGGTCCCATATGTATTGCGCCGGCTCGGGATTAAAAACATCTATCCCGTCGAAGAGCAGATGATACCTGACGGAAACTTTTCGACAGTTGCTTCCCCAAACCCGGAGAATCCTGAAGGATTCGCACTCGCCATAAAGCTTGCCGACAGAGTCGGGGCGGATTTCATCCTCGGTACAGATCCGGATACCGACAGACTGGGCATAATGGTCAGAGACAGGGACGGCTCGTTCAGACCCGTATCCGGCAACAAAACGGGCGTGCTTCTCCTGGACTATGTGATAGGAGCCAGGAAGCGCGCCGGAACGATGCCCGAGAAGCCGGTGGCGCTGAAGACCATAGTCACGACGGAGATGGCCCGAGAAGCTGCCGAGAACAACGGAGTTCGCTGCTTCGACACTTTCACCGGGTTCAAGTTCATGGCTGAAAAGAAAAACGCTCTAGAGGCCGCGGGGGAAGGAAAGGTCATATTCTCCTATGAAGAATCCTACGGATACATGATGGGAGACTACGTTCGCGACAAGGACGCAGTCACCGGCTCGCTCGTCGTAGCCGAGATGGCAGCCTGGTACGCCTCCCGAGGGATGTCGCTCTGGGACGCCATAGACGAACTGAGCGGGAAGTACGGATTCTTCGACGAACGAACAGTCAACCTTTACATGCCGGGACTGGACGGCATGGAACGCATGGCGAAGGTGATGGAATCGCTGAGAAAAGATCCGCCGGCTGAGATCGCCGGGACGCCTGTCATTACGCGCAGCGACTATCTCGACGGATCTTGTACCGACGTCAGAAGCGGTGAAAAGTCGGAGATGGAACTCTCGGGTTCCAACGTTCTGCGTTTCGCGCTTTCAGACGGCACTGTGATTCTTGCACGTCCTTCCGGTACGGAGCCTAAGATCAAGGTATATGTGCTCGCACGAGGCGCTTCTGCGGAGGAATGCCTGAAAAAACTTGACGAATACGGATCCTGGGCTGAGTCCCTGAAATGACCAAGGAACACCGGCAGAGGGTGACCGAGACGTTCTCGGCCACCCTCTTCGCGCGTATTGGGGAGGTGACTGAGCGCAGTAAAATATGTTCGGCGGTACTTGACTTGACTGTGCTGGTTTGCTATATTGTCATTAATCAAATAAAAGCCAGAGGCAGTGACGAAGAGGAGTATCCGCATACGCGAAGCGAAGAGAGGAAACGGCCGGTGTAAGTTTCCGTGAGCGGTGCGGCGAAGCAGCTTCCGAGCTTCAGATCGAAAGCGCGCGGCGCGCAAGTAGTCCCTGACGGAGCCCGACCGTTAAAGCGGGAGCGGTATTGCGTTTTCCGCGCAGTACCGGCAGAGAGCGGAAAGACTTCTGTTTTTCCGAATTCAGGTGGTACCGCGGTACATTCCGCCCTGAACCGTTCAACGGTTCGGGGCTTATTTTTTGCGAGGCGAGATAAATGAAGGTCTACAACAAATCGACAAAACTTGATAATGTCTGCTACGACGTCCGGGGACCCGCTCTTGACGAAGCGGGAGCCATGGAAGCAGCAGGAGAGAAAATACTGAAGCTCAACATCGGAAATCCGGCCGTATTCGGTTTCCACGCGCCGGGAAAGCTGAGGAATATCATGTCAGGGTCGTTGTCAGACGCCGACGCATATTCCGATTCGCGCGGTCTTCTTTTTGCACGGGAGGCCATTGCGGCTTACTGTGCAAAGAAGGGAATAGAAGGCGTTACGGCAGGAGACGTTTATACCGGAAACGGCGTGAGCGAGCTTATAACGATCTGCATGCAGGGACTTCTGGATAACGGCGACGAGATACTGATACCGGCTCCCGACTATCCGCTCTGGACGGCGGCTGCCACGCTCGCAGGCGGAAACGTCGTCCATTACATGTGCGACGAGAGTTCCGACTGGTATCCCGATCTTAACGACATCGAGAGCAAGATAACTCCGCGGACAAAGGGCATAGTAGTTATCAACCCGAACAATCCGACAGGGGCGCTCTATCCCGTCGAGATACTCGAGAAGATAGTCGATATAGCGAGAAAACATGAACTCATAATATTTGCCGACGAGATATACGACAGGCTCGTCATGGACGGATTGAAGCACACATCTATAGCGTCGCTGTCAAACGACGTGTTCACCGTGACGCTCAACGGCCTCTCAAAATCCCACAGGGCAGCAGGTTACCGCGTCGGCTGGATGAGCCTCTCCGGCGACAAAAGAGCCGTTAAGGGATATATAGAAGGACTCAACATGCTTGCTTCGATGCGCCTCTGCTCTAACGTTCCGGCGCAGTATATCATACCTGCGGCTCTCGAAGACACGGAAGAGGATCCGGAGCTGCTTCCCGGAGGAAGGTTCTTTGAACAGCGCGCGTATATATCCGATAGACTCAACTCGATACCTGGCATTTCCGCTGTCAAGCCAAAGGCCGCGTTCTATATCTTCCCGAAGATCGACGTGAAGAAATACAATATTACGGATGATGAGAAGCTCGTGCTCGATCTTCTGCGTTCCGAGAAGATCCTTCTTGTCCGCGGCGGCGGATTCAACTGGCCGGAACCCGACCACTTCCGCATAGTTTATCTTCCGAAGATTGCTCAGCTCACGGAGTCAATGGACAGGTTCGAACACTTCCTGTCGACATACCGCCAGGCGTAAAGGGCGCGCGGAGTTCACGTACGCGGGGCCTTGATACTTTACAGCTTCGGGTATAGAATCGGAACAGCCTGAGCGTTTTCAGCGCACACTAAAAGAAGGATATCCGGAAGGTATGCCTAAGGGGTTGATTAATCAGTGCTCAACAGGATAAAGACATTTTTCAGGAGACTGCGGTCAGGAAGTTTCAAACGCATGTACCGCAATGCCGGAGTCGCCGCTAAGGAGTCGGGAAGGTCGAGGATATCCGTCCTTCTTGATATGATCTGGTGCATACTTTTCCGCGGTGTCGGATATCTCGACTACGTAGTTTTCGGATTCGCGGACATAGGGAAGGAAAAACGCGATACCTATATGACCATGTCGCACAACCAGGCGCTTGTACACATGCTGAACGACAGGGACTATTACTACGTTTTTGATGACAAACTTGCCTTTAATGAGCGCTTTTCCAAGTACCTGAAGCGCGGGTTCATCGATCTTCAGAAGACTGACGCCGAGGGTCTGGCCGCTTTCTGCGAGGGGAAGACTTCTGTATTCGCGAAGCAGCCTGATTCCTACGGAGGACTCGGAGTCGAACGCGTTACGCTCGGGCAGGATACCGATTATACCGAGCTTTATATAAGGTTGATGGAAGAGGGCAAATACGATATAGAAGAGACGGCCGTCCAGGACCCGGAACTCGACAGGCTTTGCCCGGGCTGCATATGCACGCTCCGTGTCGTCACGATCCTGCATGAGGGAGTCCCGCATGTGGTTTATACGCTTCTTAGAATGGGAAGCGGTACAAGCTACGTGGACAATGTCACCAGCGGCGGAATGTACACGCTTGTCAGCATGGAGGACGGGACCCTGGCGGAGTACGCGTTCTGCGACAAGACGGCATCATACTATGACAGGCACCCGGCGACGGGAGTGCCGTTCAAAGGCTTCAAAGTACCACAGTACAGAGAGGCTCTGGAAATGTGCCTCGAAGCGGCTCTTGTTGAGCCGCATATGGGTTATGTGGGCTGGGACGTCGGCATAACCGTAAACGGACCGGCGTTCATGGAAGGCAACAATCTTCCGGGATACGATATGTGCCAGAACAAGAAATTCCATCCTGACCATATGGGCATACTGCCGGTCTGCGAGAGGATACTGGGCGAGAAGATCGACAGGAACAGATAACGCTCTCGAGCTGTCCTGAAGATCGGGGGGTAAAGCATGAAACGTTACCGCTTGTCGAGCGAGACCCGCTATATCGGGACCGCGGCCGGAAAGATGAAAATCATAATCATGAGACCGCGCGGTTTGAACGGCCCGCTGCCGGGGATACTTTGGATCCACGGAGGCGGGTACGTACTGGGCATGGCGGGCATGGTCCGGTTCTCAGCGGGCAGGGAGCTCGCGTCCAGATTCGGAGCGGTAGTCGTATCGCCGGAGTACCGCCTTGCGGGAAAAGCTCCGTATCCGGCAGCTCTCGAGGATTGTTCGGCTGCATACAGGTACATGTCGGATAACGCGGAGCAGCTCGGGATCAGCAGAGATATGATAACTGTCGGCGGGGAGAGCGCCGGAGGCGGTCTAGCCGCAGCTCTGTGTATTTATGAGCGAGACAGGGGAGGACCGGTCCCTGAAATGCAGCTGCCTCTTTATCCGATGCTCGACTGCGAGGACACGGAAACTTCCAGGGACAATCACGGCAGGGTCTGGAACACCAAGAGAAACCACTGGGGCTGGTCTAAGTACCTCGGCGAGCTTTACGGGACAGACCGCGTCCCGAAATACGCGTCTCCTTCCAGGGAGACCGATTACAGGGGGCTGCCGAAGTGTTATACATATGTCTGCGACGGCGAGCCGTTCTGTGCCGAGACGCTTGACTATATAAATAACCTCAAAGCGGCAGGCGTTGATGCTCACGCTGACGTCTTCAGCGGAAACGTACACGCCTTCGACAGATTCTGTTTCTGGACTAAAGAGGCGAAGGCAGCAAAGGCTGCGCTCTTCAGAGCATACGGATCGGTCAGGACAGGAAAATGATCAGACTTTCGCTGCCCAAATAGAATATATATAATTGCCCGGAATCTGAGCTTCAACAAGCATTCGATTCCGGGCAAAAAAATATGTCAAAAGCCGATAAAGGCTCTTGACACTGGTTAAAATTTTTGATAACATAAATTGCTATTTGCAAATTACGGGACAAACAGACCCCCACTATCATCTGAACACATTCTAGCACAAGCCGCGTGATTGTCAATCCCACGCAGTCAAAATCTTTCAACGCGGCCGT
>JAEEGL012592706.1_pt1 | contig 19172 bp, 16 predicted proteins | sample 9134231 | NCBI WGS metagenome assembly JAEEGL01 (sample SAMN16246548, study PRJNA631951) | gut metagenome | biome: gut microbiome; feature: rumen; material: fiber-attached | host: Bos | place: Iran: Karaj | collected 2018-10 | reverse complement strand
TTGAGCGCGCGCACCGTAGCGACAACGACAACAGCGTCGGGCGTCAGACCGGCCATGCGGCACTTGATGTCGAGGAATTTCTCCGCGCCGAGGTCCGCGCCGAAACCGGCTTCCGTGATCGTGTAGTCGCCCATCTTAAGCGCGAGACGTGTCGCCATCACGGAGTTGCAGCCGTGGGCGATATTGGCGAACGGACCGCCGTGGACAAACGCGGGCGTGCCTTCCAGCGTCTGGACGAGATTTGGCTTGAGCGCGTCCTTCAAAAGCGCAGTCATGGCGCCGACAGCTTTGAGGTCGCCGGCAGTCACAGGCTTATCGTCGAATGTGTAACCGACGATGATGCGCGACAGGCGCTCTTTCAGGTCAGTAATCGAGCTGGCGAGGCAGAAGATCGCCATGATCTCGCTGGCCACGGTGATATCGAAGCCGTCCTCACGCGGAACACCGTTGAAACGGCCGCCGAGACCGTCGATCAAAAAGCGTAGCTGACGGTCGTTCATATCGACGCAGCGCTTCCAGGTGATCTTACGCACGTCGATCCCGAGCGCATTCCCCTGCTGAATATGGTTATCGAGCATCGCGGCAAGCAGATTATTCGCTGCGCCGATCGCGTGGAAGTCGCCGGTGAAATGGAGGTTGATGTCTTCCATCGGGACGACCTGCGCGTAACCGCCGCCGGCAGCGCCGCCCTTGATGCCGAACACAGGACCGAGCGAGGGTTCACGCAGGGCGACCGTCACGTCTTTGCCGATTTTGGCAAGACCGTCGGCAAGACCGATCGTCGTGGTGGTTTTGCCCTCCCCTGCCGGCGTCGGCGTAATAGCCGTCACAAGCACGAGCTTGCCGTCGGGACGGTCGGTGTCCTTGAGCAGCTTCGGGTCGATCTTCGCCTTGTACTTGCCGTACTGTTCGATGTACTGATCGTCGATATGCGCTTTCTTCGCAATCTCGGTGATGGGCTGCATCTTGCACTGCTGTGCGATTTCAATGTCGGTTAAGTAAGCCATGGGAACCCCTCCTGAATATTATTTGAAATATTGAACAGCCGCTTCAAACATGCGGATGTTGTAATTGCCGGGTACGTTTTTATATAGGCCGTCGCCGATACGCTCGCTGTGGCCCATCTTGCCGAAGATGCGTCCGTCGGGCGACGTGATGCCTTCAATGGCAAAGACGGAATCGTTCGGATTGAAATGGATATCATTCGTCGCGGTGCCGTCGAGATCGACATACTGCGTCGCGATCTGGCCGTTGGCTGCAAGCTGACGGACCAACTCATCCGACGCGAGGAAACGGCCTTCGCCGTGCGAGATCGCCACATTGACGATATCGCCGGGCTGCATCAGAGAAAGCCACGGGGACTTGTTCGACGCGATCCGTGTCCGCACAATCCGCGACTGGTGGCGTCCGATCGTGTTATAAGAAAGCGTCGGACACGTGTCGTCCGTATCGATGATCTTGCCGAACGGGACCAGACCGAGCTTGACCAGCGCCTGGAAACCGTTGCAGATACCGCACATCAGACCGTCACGATTGTCGAGCAGATCGGTCACGCCGTCTTTGATCTTGCCGTTGCGGAAAAACGCTGTGATAAACTTGGCGCTGCCTTCCGGTTCGTCGCCGCCGGAGAAGCCGCCTGGGATAAATACCATCTGCGACTTCTTCAAAGCTTCGGCAAACGCGTCTACACTCTCGCGAATCGCAGCGGAAGACAGATTCCTGATCACAAGGATCTGCGGATCGCCGCCCGCGTCGCGCACCGCTTTCGCGCTGTCGTATTCACAGTTGGTGCCCGGGAAGACCGGGATCAGCACGCGGGGATTCGCAACCTTGATCTTCGGCGACGGACGGGAAGACACAGCATAGGTAAACGTTTCTGCATTCTTGCCTTCGTTCTCAATGTTGCAAGGATAAACGCTTTCCAGCTTGCCTTCGTAAATATCAATATACTTTTCAAGCGAGATGGCTTCGCCGCCGTAAGAAAGCTTGCCGTCGTCTGTGACGGTACCGATCTCGATTGCGTCTTCGACCGGTTCTGTCACTTCCAGCAGGAACGCGCCGTAGCAATAGCCGAACAGATCGTTCAATGTCAGCTTGTCGCTGAGCGCGACACCGAAACCGTTGCCGATCGCTGCCTTCGCCGCCGCTTCGGCAATACCGCCGAGACCGGGCGTATAGCAAGTGACGGCTTTGCCGCTGCGCAACAGCGCCGTCACACGGTCGAACAACTGCAGCAGTGAGTCTGTCTTCGGCAGACCGTTTTCGTCTGCCTCTGCTTTCAGCAGCACAAGACGGTTACCCGCCGCTTTGAACTCGTTAGATACGACGTCTTTCACCTTTTCGGTGGTCACCGCAAACGAAACGAGCGTCGGCGGAACATCGAGTTGTTCAAACGAGCCGCTCATGGAGTCCTTACCGCCGATCGAGCCGATGCCGAGATCCATCTGCGCCCGGAACGCGCCGAGCAGTGCGGAGAGCGGTTTACCCCATCGCTTCGGATCCTTGCGCGGAGACTCAAAGTATTCCTGGAACGTCAGATAGACGTCCTCGAACTTTGCGCCGGTGGCGATCAGCTTGCTGACTGATTCAACCACAGCGAGATATGCGCCGTGGTAGGGGCTCTTTTCCATGATGAAAGGATTGTAGCCCCAGGACATCAGCGAGCAGTCGTCGGTGTGCGCCTGTTCGGTCGAGATCTTCTGTACCATCGCCTGGATCGGCGTCAACTGATATTTGCCGCCGAAGGGCATCAGCACCGTGCCGGCGCCGATGGTGGAATCGAAGCGTTCTGAAAGACCGCGCTTGGAACAGGTGTTGAGGTCGGAAGCGATCGCTTCCATATTCTCGGTAAATGTGCCTGTGACCGTTTTATCAAACGGCTGCAGTTTCGCGGGCGCAATGTTGATATGCTTGTCTGCGCCGTTGGAATTGAGGAAATCGCGGCTGATATCGACGATCACATTACCGTTCCATCGCATTGTCAGGCGCGGGTCGGCTTTCACGGTTGCCACAACACAGGCCTGCAGGTTTTCCTTCGCGGCCAGTTTGAGAAACGCGTCAACGTCTTTTTCTTCCACCACAACGGCCATACGCTCCTGCGATTCACTGATCGCGAGCTCGGTGCCGTCGAGGCCTTCATACTTTTTCGGCACAAGGTCGAGGTTGATGTCGAGGCCGTCGGCCAGTTCGCCGATGGCGACCGAGACGCCGCCGGCGCCGAAGTCGTTGCAGCGTTTGATCATGCGGCAGCAGTCGCCGTTGCGGAACAGGCGCTGCAGCTTGCGTTCTTCGGGCGCGTTGCCCTTTTGGACCTCTGCGCCGCAGGTTTCCACCGACTGCGCGTTGTGCGCTTTGGAAGAGCCTGTCGCGCCGCCGATGCCGTCACGGCCCGTGGAGCCGCCGAGAAGAATAACCTTGTCGCCCGGTGCGGGCACTTCGCGGCGCACATTCTTTTGCGGCGCGGCGGCGATCACCGCGCCGATCTCCATGCGCTTGGCCGCGTAGCCGGGATGATAGATCTCATCCACGATGCCGGTGGCAAGACCGATCTGATTACCATAGGAGGAATAGCCCGCCGCCGCGGTCTGCACGATCTTGCGCTGCGGCAGCTTGCCGGGAATCGTATCGCGCACATGAACCGTCGGGTCCGCCGCGCCGGTGACGCGCATGGCGCCGTAGACATAGGAGCGGCCCGAAAGCGGATCGCGGATCGCGCCGCCGATACAGGTGGCCGCGCCGCCGAAGGGTTCGATTTCAGTCGGGTGGTTATGGGTTTCATTCTTAAAGAGCAACAGCCACGGTTCCGAGACGCCGTCAACATCCACGTTGATCTTGACCGTGCACGCGTTGACCTCTTCCGATTCGTCCAGTTTGTCAAGCTTGCCAGCCTTTTTCAGCGCGCGGACAGCGATAGTCGCGATGTCCATTAGACAGATCGGCTTCGTTCTGCCGAGCGCCTTCCGTGTGGCAATATAGCTGTCGTAGGCCTCCTGCAGAAGCTGATCCTCAAACTTTACGTCATCTATAACGGTCAGAAACGTCGTGTGGCGGCAGTGATCAGACCAGTAGGTGTCGATCATCCGGATCTCCGTGATCGTCGGATCGCGCTGTTCCGAGCGGAAATACTGCTGACAGAACGCGATATCGTCGGCGTCCATCGCGAGACCGTAGTCGCGTACAAACTGTTCCAGCGCTTCGCGGGAAAGCGCGTTGAAGCCGTCCAGCGTTTTCACCTTCGTCGGAATGTCATACTTGATTTTCAATGTCTCCGGCTTTTCAAGCGCCGCCTCGCGCGCCTCCACCGGGTTGATGACATACTTTTTGATTTCGGCAAGTTCCGCGTCGCTCAGGTCGCCGTAAAGCGCATAGACCTTCGCGGAACGGACGAGCGGACGCTCCCCCTGCGAAAGAATCTGGATGCACTGCGCCGCAGAATCCGCGCGCTGATCGAACTGTCCGGGCAAAAATTCCACCGCAAACACAGTCGCGCCGGAGAGATCGGGCGTCTCATAAACGTCATCGAGCTGCGGCTCGGAAAACACGGTTTTCACCGCGTAATCAAACAGTTCCGGCGTAATATCTTCCGCGTCGTAGCGGTTCAGCAACCGAACGGACTGCAGGCTCTTGATCGACAGCAGATGGCGCACGTCATAGCGCAGTGCGGCCGCTTCGTTGCGGAAAGCCTCTTTCTTTTCCACAAAGATTCGATAGACCAAGATCAGCCCTCCTTTGCCTGCATGGCACGTTTGCCGATATCGCGGCGATAGAACGCGTTATCGAAATGAATGGTTTCCACCATAGCATAAGCTTTAGAGATCGCTTCTTCAAGCGTGTCTGCAGTCGCCGTTGCGCCGAGCACACGCCCGCCGTTGGTCCGCAGTTTGCCGTCTTTCAGCACGGCGCCGGCGACATAAACGTTGTCTTTCACCGCCGCGGGAATATCCAGTTCAAAGCCCTTTTCATAAGAGAGCGGATAGCCCTTCGACGCCATAATGACGCAGCAGGCAGCCTTGTCTGAGAACACAACCTCTGTTTCGCGCAGTGTGCCGTTTGTCGTCGCCTGCATGATCGTCAGTAAATCGCTTTCCAGAAGAGGCAGGACGACCTGCGTTTCCGGATCGCCGAAACGGCAGTTATATTCGATTACCTTCGGACCGTCTTTCGTGATCATCAGACCGAAATAGAGACAGCCCTTAAACGGACGGCCTTCCGCCTTCATCGCCTCGATCGTCGGCAGGAAGATCTCGCGCATACAGCGGTCGGCTACTTCTTTTGTATAAAACGGGTTCGGCGCAATGGTACCCATACCGCCTGTATTCAGGCCACGGTCGCCGTCAAACGCTCGTTTGTGATCCATAGAGGAAATCATCGGCTTGACGCAATTGCCGTCGGTAAACGCCAAAACGGACACTTCCGGACCCTCAAGGAATTCCTCAATCACGACGTTTTCGCCGCTCTTGCCGAACTTTTTCTGTTCCATCATCGCAATAACGGCGTCCTGCGCGTCCTGCTTCGTCTGCGCAATGATCACGCCTTTGCCGAGCGCAAGACCGTCCGCCTTGATGACGGTCGGCAGCGGCGCGGTTTCCAGATAGCCGAGCGCGGCGTCAAGATCGGAAAACACCTCGTATTTCGCGGTCGGAATGCCGTACTTTTTCATCAGGTTCTTCGAAAAGACCTTGCTGCCTTCAATGATCGCAGCGTTCGCGCGCGGACCGAAGCAGGGAATCCCCTTCGCTTCGAGCGCATCTACACAGCCAAGCACCAGCGGATCGTCGGGCGCGACGACGGCATAATCCACTTTTGCATCCAGCGCAAATGTTACGATAGCGTCGATATCGGTCGCGGTAATCGGCACAGGCGTACAGTCGTCCACCATACCGCCGTTGCCGGGCAAGGCGTAGATCGTTTCAACTGTCGGATTCTCTTTCAGTTTTTTGATGATGGCGTGCTCTCTGCCGCCGCCGCCAACAACCAGTAGTTTCATCGGGATTACTCCTTTTGCTTAATGATGGAACAGACGCATACCGGTGAACGCCATCACCATGCCGTACTTGTCGGCACATTCGATTACAAGATCGTCGCGGATGGAACCGCCCGGCTCGGCGATATACTTCACGCCGCTTCTCTTCGCGCGCTCAATGTTGTCGCTGAACGGGAAAAACGCGTCGGAGCCGAGGGCAACGCCGTCGATCGTTGCAAGATAGGCAGCCTGCTCTTCCTTCGTAAACGGCGACGGCTGAACGGTAAAGTACTTCTGCCAGTTGCCGTCGGCGCAGACGTCTTCTTCATTCTGGTTGATATAACCGTCGATGACGTTGTCACGGTCCGGTCTGCCGAGCGTCGGCTTGAACGGGAGGTTCAGCACCTTATCGCTCTGACGCAGGAACCAGGTGTCCGCCTTGGAACCGGCAAGACGCGTGCAGTGGATACGCGACTGCTGGCCGGCGCCGACGCCGATGGCCTGTCCGTCGACCGCGTAGCAGACGGAGTTAGATTGCGTGTATTTCAGCGTGATCAGCGCAACGATCAGATCGCGCGCCGCTTCATCGGTAAGGTCCTTATTTTCCGTGACGATATTGCCAAGCAGTTCACGGTCGATGCGAAAGTTGTTTCTCCCCTGCTCAAACGTGATGCCGAAGACCTGCTTGCGCTCGACAGGATCGGGCACATATTTCGGGTCGATCTTGACAATGTTATAGTTGCCCTTTCTCTTGGTCTTGAGGATCTCAAGCGCTTTGTCGGTGTAACCCGGGGCAATGATGCCGTCGGAGACTTCACGCTTGATCATCGTCGCCGTCACGGCGTCGCAAACGTCAGAGAGCGCAACCCAGTCGCCGAACGAGCACATACGGTCGGTGCCGCGGGCACGGGCATAGGCGCAGGCAAGCGGAGAGTCGTCCAGCCCTTCGATATCGTCCACAAAGCAGGCTTTTTTCAGCTTGTCGGAAAGCGGAATACCAACGGCGGCGGACGTCGGGCTGACGTGCTTGAACGAGGTCACAGCGGGAAGACCAAGGATGTCCTTCAGCTCTTTGACCAGCTGCCACGCGTTGAACGCATCAAGAAAGTTGATATAGCCGGGTCTGCCCGACAGGATCTCGATCGGCAGATCACTACCGTTGTGCATCAGGATCTTCGCAGGTTTCTGGTTGGGGTTGCAGCCGTACTTGAGTTCAAATTCTTTCATGGTATTCTCTCCTTATTTGTTTTTGTTGATCATGCGGTTGTCACAGTCGCCGGTCGCAAGGTCCACATAGCGGACATAGAGCGAAATCTTGTTGTCTGCGTCGAGCGCGTTCCAGAGTTTATCGGTAAAGACGTCGATGTCGTCATCAATCGCGACGCGTTCCGGTTCGCCCTGGAAGGTCGGGATCGGGTTGCCGTCGGTCACATAGGTGTGGATAAAGTGGCCGAAACCGGGCAGCGCGGGATAGGAGAACAGATAGCGGTTGCAGGCGGTGCCTTCCGCGTCAGCGGATTTGAGGATGCTCATTTCATAGGTGAAATCGCCGTTTTCAAAGGTGGCGACGCCGCTGATGCGCGGTGTGAAGTTCGGCGCGTCCGGCTCGAACTCACGCATTTTCAGCGCACGGTTCATGCAACTATGACCGGCTTTCAGCGCATCATAAATTGTATCGGTCTGGTCGCCGTTGGTGACGATCAGCTTGTTTTCGAACTGACGGATCGCCGCGTAGATAATGAGGCTGGGATCCTGCACCTTTGAAACGTCAAACGGCTCCGTGAACACTTCGCCGTTCTTTTCCGTAAAGATGCGGTTGCGGCTGTTGGCGCTGCGGCCCATGATGAAATAAGCGATCGCAGCTTTTTTGCCGTCTGCGCTCTTGCCGATCACAATACCGCGGCCGACGTAGGGGTTGCCGGTGATGAGCTCAGAAATGTCGTTGATTTTATAGATGTCCATGTCTTTTACTCCTCTTTCAAATTTCGAATTTGTTTGGAAACAAGCTGAACCGCGCGAGGCAGGATCTTCCATTCCGCCTGCCGCATCACACGTTTTTGCAAGGTTTCGGGCGTATCATTTTTGCGGATCGCGACCGCCTTTTGCAATATGATCTCGCCGCCGTCCGGCACTTCGTTGACGAAATGGACCGTTGCGCCGGTCACCTTGACGCCGTAATCAAGCGCAGCCTCGTGCACTTTCAGTCCGTAGAAGCCTGCGCCGCAGAACGACGGGATCAACGACGGGTGGACGTTGATGATCCGCTTTGGAAAAGCGTTGGTAAAATCAGCGGACAAAATCGACAGAAAACCCGCAAGTACGATTAAATCAACGCGGTATTCGTATAAAATCGTCTTGATGGCGTCTTCGAACGCCGCTTGAGAGCCGCAGTCCTTTTTCAGCACAGTACGCGCGTCAACGCCGGATTTCGCGGCGCGTTCCAGGGCGTATGCGCCGTCTTTATTGGAGATCACGACGACGATCTCACCGTCGAGAATCACACTTTCCTGCGCGTCCAGCAGTGCCTGCAGATTGGTGCCGCCGCCGGAAACGAGGACGGCGATGCGGGTCTTGTCAGCCATTGGCCTTCTCCTTTCTGCCGATCTTCATCAGAAGACCGAGCAGCACGCCGCCGACAGCGTTGCCGGCGATGACCGTCCACAGAAACGCGAACGCGCGCAGCGAAACGATACCGGACGCCGCAAAGTAATACAGGTCGGCGATGGAGTGTTCAAAGCCGCTGAGAATAAACACGGGGATACAGAACAAAATGCCGATCGGCGTCTTGCTGTCACGGAAAATACTGACGGCAAGATACATCAGAACGCCGCAGAAAATAGCGCGGACAAAGGTCTGCCACAGCGCCTGGGTCTCCAGCTTGCCGCTGCAGAGCGTTTCGGCAGCCGTACCGATCACCGGAATCGCGAAACGCAGCAGATAGCCGCATGCAATCGTGCCGATCGCGTTGCCGAGTAAACCGAGCAGCAGAACGGAAAACGCTTCCTTATCGGCTTTTTCTGGCAGATAACCGACTTTGCCGGTGAACAACGAATAGCCCTTATAGCAGATGCACAGCAGCGCCACGGTGAAGAGCAACGCGCCGACGATCTTGTTTTCACAGGAAAGAAAAATGCTGCCACCGATGGAGATCAGAATACCGGCGCAGATACCGCTCGCGATTTTATTCAGCATATCGTCACCTTATCCTTTGCTTCTATGATTTCTCCGAGGACATATGCGTCCTCGCCGTTTTCTTTCATAATCTGCAACGCAGCTTCGGCGTCGTCTTTCGCAACGACGACAGCCATGCCGACGCCCATATTGAACGTGTTAAACATATCGCGTTCGCTGATATCGCCGGTTTCGCGGATCAGATCGAAGATCGGCAGCACGCGCACATCGTTCTTTTTTATCACCACGCCAAGACCGTCCGGGATGGAGCGCGGCATGTTTTCATAAAATCCGCCGCCCGTGATGTGGGAGATTCCCTTGACGGCCATTTTATCGAGCAGCGCAAGGATCGGCTTCACATAGATTCTTGTCGGCGTCAGGAGGGCTTCACCAAGTCCCTTTCCGCCGAGCGCTTCGACAGGCGCGCGCAGGTCAGTGTGTTCTACGTCGAAGACTTTACGAACCAGCGAAAAGCCGTTGGAATGCAATCCCGAGGACGGAAGCGCAATCATCACATCGCCGGGGCGCATCGTCTTGTGATCGATGATCTTCGGCTGATCGACTACGCCGACAGCAAAGCCGGCAAGGTCGTATTCATTGACCGGATAAAAACCGGGCATCTCAGCCGTTTCGCCGCCGATGAGTTCGGCGCCGGCAATCACGAGCCCGTCGCATACGCCGGACACGATCTGCTCGATCCGTTCGGGTACGTTTTTGCCGCAGGCAATGTAATCGAGGAAGAAAAGCGGTTTCGCCCCGCAGCAGATAATGTCGTTGACACACATCGCGACACAGTCGATGCCGACCGTATCATGCTTGTCCAGCAGGAATGCCAACTTCAACTTGGTGCCGACGCCGTCGGTGCCGGACACCAGCACAGGACGCTGCATCCCTGCGACGTCCAAAGGGAACAGCCCGCCGAAACCGCCGATGATGTCGGCGCTCGGCCGCAATACCGTGCGCGCAATGTGCCGTTTCATCAGTTCCACCGCACGGTAGCCGGCAGTGATATCGACGCCCGCGGATGCGTAAGCGTCAGATTTCGATTGCTGATTCATGGCTTACTCCTTTCCGTTCCAGCAGTAGGTGCAAAGCTTGCACTGATCAATGCCGATCGCTTTGACCGCGCCTTCCAGCGTCTGGAATTCCAGAGAATCGAAGTGGAAGTTGTCGCAAATCGTCTTGCGCAGCTTTTTGCCGCGCTCCGTGGCGCCGTCGGCATATTCGTCGATATGCTGCAGACCTTCCTCCCCTTCCAGTTCCACGATCGTCCGGCGTGCCAGCAGCTCCATATCGCTCGTCGCGCGGGAGAAGTTGAGGTACTTGCAGCCGTACATAATCGGCGGACAGGCGGAACGCATGTGAACAGCCTTCGCGCCGTTCTGATAGAGGAATTCGACAGTTTCCTTGAGCTGTGTGCCGCGAACGATGGAATCGTCGACGAACAGCAGCCGCTTGCCTTCGATCAGGCTTTGTACGGGGACCTGCTTCATTTTTGCGATCTCGTTGCGGTCCACCTGATTGGTCGGCATAAACGAACGCGACCAGGTCGGCGTGTATTTGATATAGGGACGGGCGAACGGAATGCCGCTCTTATTGGCGTAGCCAATCGCGTGCGGGGTACCGGAATCGGGCACGCCGCCGACATAGTCGATGTCCTGCGCTGTACCGCTGTCAATGTCATTCTGTGCAAGGATCGCGCCATTTCGATAGCGCATCATTTCAACGTTGACGCCCTCGTAATCAGAATTGGGGTAGCCGTAATACGTCCAGAGGAAGGCACAGATCCGAAGCTTATCGCCCGGCGCAGCAAGCTGTTTGACGCCGTCCGGCGTGATCTCGACGATCTCGCCTGGGCCGAGCTCGCGTTCGTCGGTGTAACCGAGCTTGCGGTACGCGAATGACTCAAATGAGACACAATATCCGTCGTCGGACTTACCGACCAACACCGGCAGGCGACCAACCTTATCGCGCGCAGCGATCAACGCGCCGTTGTCGCGCAGGATCAGGATCGATACGGTGCCTTCAACCGACTCCTGCACAAAGCGGATGCCTTCGGTGAAGCTGCTCTTCTGGTTGATCAGTGCGGCGGTCAACTCGTTGGTGTTGACCTTACCGCCCGTCATCGCATCAAAGTGTCCGCCGGAAAACGACAGATACTGGTTGATCAATGAATCGGCGTTGTTGATCACGCCGACCGTGCAGATCGCGTAAGTGCCGATACTCGAGCGGATCAGCAGCGGCTGCGGGTCGGAGTCATTGATCGACCCGATCGCGGCTGTGCCCTGCATATCGCTCAGCACGTGGTCGAACTTCGTGCGGAACGGCGTGTTGTTGAGTCTGTGAATGTTGCGCTGCAGACCGATCTCGGGATCATAAGCCGCCATACCGGCTGAACGCGTCCCTAAGTGTGAATGGTAATCGGTGCCGAAGAACACGTCGGAAATGACGTCCTTTTTCCCGGTCGCCGCAAAAAAGCCACCCATAGGTTACCTCCGAAAGAAAATTATTCGCCGAAAATACGTTTCATCATTTCCTGATAAGCGCCTTCCACGTTGCCAAGGTCGCGGCGGAAGCGGTCCTTATCAAGCTTTTCGTGGGTCTCGCTGTCCCAGAAACGGCAGGTATCGGGCGAGATCTCGTCGGCAAGGACAATCGTTCCGTCGGACAGCCTGCCGAACTCCAGCTTGAAGTCAACGAGATCGACGCCGACCTTCTTGAAGAACGCCTTCATGAAGCTGTTGACCTTGAACGCGAGCGTTTTGATCGTCTCGATCTCGTCCCAGGTCGCGAGCTTGAGCGCGACGGCGTGATAAGCGTTGATCAGCGGATCGCCGAGTTCGTCGTTCTTATAGGAAAACTCGATCGTCGGCTCGTCGAATACGATACCTTCCTCTACGCCGCAGCGCTTGGAGAATGAGCCGGCGGAGATGTTGCGGATGATGACTTCCAGCGGAACGATCGTCACTTTTTTGACGAGCGTTTCACGGTCGGACAGCTCTTTCACGAAGTGCGTCGGCACGCCTTCTTTTTCGAGCAGCTGCATCATGTAGTTCGTGACGCGGTTGTTGATGGCGCCTTTGCCGGCGATCGTGCCGCGCTTAATACCGTTGAAGGCGGTCGCGTCGTCCTTATAGGAGACGAGGAGCACCTCAGGGTCGTCGGTCGCGAAGACTTTCTTGGCTTTGCCTTCATAGAGTTGATTCAGTTTTTCCATTTGTTTATCCTCCTTGAATACATGATTCACAAATATTGATTTGCCGTGATTCAGCTTTGGAACTGCGCGGCGATTTTTGCGTCCTTCGCCAGAACAAGCTCGGCGTCGGCGCTGCGCTTTGCGTCGAGCATCGCGGCAAGAGCTTTATCTTCGACCGCAAGGATCTGGGCGCAAAGCAAAGCAGCATTGACTCCCCCGTTGATTGCGACTGTGGCAACCGGAATGCCGGAAGGCATCTGCACAGTGGACAAAAGGGCGTCAATGCCGTCGAGTGTTGATGATTTGCACGGGATCCCGATCACGGGCAGGGTTGTGTTCGCGGCGATGGCGCCGGCGAGATGCGCCGCCATGCCGGCCGCGGCAATAATCGCGCCGAAGCCGTTGTCGCGGGCAGCGCGCGCAAAGTCGCGCGCCTGGTCGGGCGTGCGGTGCGCGGAGAACACATGCACCTCAAACGGAATGCCGAGCGTTTGCAGGGTGTCGATCGCTTTCTGCACGATCGGCAGATCGCTGTCGCTCCCCATAATGATACCAACTTTTTTCATATTCATCCTCCTGAAAAATCAAACAGGGCACACTTTCCTTGCGTTCAAGTTCCGTGTGCCCAGACGGTCGGCGTTTATTTTGTTTTTCGCTCCCATGTGGTGCTCCACACTCTACCCGTCAGTCACGAAAAACAAACCGAAATGTTCAGCTTCCAACACAATAGGATTATAACATATTGTGGTTTAAGAAGTCAATCATTCTACATATAGAAAAAATGTGCAGGAAAACTGTCTTTTTTAGTCATTTCGTTCATTCCGGCAAACACCGTCAGTTTGCCTTCGTTTCGCAGTACACGCAACGGTAGAGTTTTTTCGATTCATCCGTCAGCCGGAACACATGATCGAGCTCCTGTTCACACGACGTGATACAGCGCGGATTCTTGCATTTCAGCACGTTCGTGAGCGTCTTCGGCAAAGACAGCGTTTTCTTTTCGACGAGCAGCCCGTCCTTGATCACGTTGATTGTCGCACCAGGATCGACATAACCGATCACGTCGAGATCGACCGGGATATCAGCGTCGATCTTGATGATATCTTTCTTGCCCATTTTGCGGCTGGAGACGTTCTTGATAATCGCGACGGAAACGTCGAGTGCGTCGAGCCCGAGCAGATCGTACAGCTCCATGGCGCTCCCGGCTTTGATATGGTCGATCACGATGCCGTTCTGAATGGAATCAATGTTCATAAAGCCGCCTCCTTCAAAAGCTTGAGAATCAGCGCCATGCGCATATATTTGCCGTTAAGTACCTGCTTGAAATAGCACGCGCGGGGGTCGTCGTCGATCGCGACGCTGATCTCGTTGACGCGCGGCAGCGGGTGCATGATGCAAAGGTCCTTCTTCGCGTCGCGCAGCTTATCCGGCGTCAGAATATAGGTATCCTTCAAGCGCAGATAGTCTTCCTCGTTGAAGAAACGCTCACGCTGAACGCGGGTCATGTACAGGACATCCATTTCCGGCAGCGTTGACTGCAGGTCTGTCGTCTGCGTGTACGGCAAGCCGAACTTTTTCAGCGTGTCGTTTTTGACGTACGACGGGAGCTTCAGCTCCTGCGGAGAAACGAGGATAAAGCGAATATCGTTATAACGGCTCATGGCGTTGATCAGCGAATGCACCGTGCGGCCGAATTTGAGGTCGCCGCAAAGCCCGATCGTCAGCCCGTTGAAGCCGCCTTTTTCGCGGTAGATCGTCAAGAGGTCGGCAAGCGTCTGCGTCGGGTGACAGTGTCCGCCGTCGCCCGCGTTGATCACGGGAATTGTGGCGCTTCGTGCGGCGACCAGCGCGGCGCCCTCCTTCGGGTGACGCATGGCAATAATATCGGCGTAGCAGCTGACAGTCTTCGCCGTATCGGCGACGCTCTCCCCTTTTGCGACGGACGATGTCGCGCCGCCGGTCACGGAAAGCACATTGCCGCCGAGTTCGTACATGGCGGCCTCAAACGACAGCCGCGTCCGCGTGGACGGCTCAAAGAACAGAGTCGCCAGCTTCTTATGCGCGCAGGCGTCCTGATACTGCTGCGGGTGCGCGATGATGTCCGTTGCGACGGCGAGCAGCTCGTCAAGTTCTTCGACAGAAAGATCCAGAATATCAATGATCGATCTCATTTGCTCCCTCCAATCCAGCTTTCGTCCGACGGGTTGTTGCGGAACGCAATCAGCCGTTCAATATCCGCTTTTGCGATATAGCCCTGCTCGGCAGCGACATCGGCGATCTCGTCGAAGTTTGTCAGCGACACGTTTTTGACTTTTGCCGCTGCCAAACGGTCAAGCCCCTTCTGCATCCCGTAGGTGAAGATACTGACGATACCGAGTACGTCTGCGCCGGCTTCGCGCAGCGCATCAACAACGTCGATCACGCTGCCGCCGGTGGAGATCAGATCCTCCACCACAACGATTTTCTGACCGGGTTCCAGTTTTCCTTCGATCCGGTTCTGTCTGCCGTGGTCCTTGTTGCCTGAGCGAACGTAGCCCATCGGCAGGCCCATCAAATGCGCCGTAATTGCCGCGTGCGCGATGCCTGCGGTGGATGTACCCATCAGCACTTCAGCGTCAGGATAATACGTTTTTATCAACGTTGCAAGCCCGTTTTCCACGTCGTTGCGTACCTCCGGCGCAGTCAGCGTCAGCCGGTTGTCGCAATAGACCGGGCTTTTGATGCCGCTCGCCCAAGTGAACGGCTCTTCCGGACGGAAGAAAACAGCCTTGATCTTCAGCAGATCCTGCGCGATCAGTTTGGAAAGTTCCATCGTATGCCTCCTTTAATCAACGAATTCTTTCACGCAGCGGCGATATGCCGCCACGGGGTCTTCTGCAGCCGTGATCGGACGTCCGACCACGATATAGTCAGAGCCGATCTCCTTTGCCTGCGCCGGGGTCATCACGCGCTTCTGGTCGCCAAGTTCCCCGTCTGCAAAGCGCACACCGGGCGTCACGGTCAAAAAATCTTTGCCGCAGCAGTCATGCACTTTCTGCGCTTCGAGCGGCGAACAAACAACGCCGTCCAAACCGGCTTTCTTCGCGTTTTCTGCGTAGTGCATCACAACGTCTGCGATCGGCGCGTGGATCCAGAGGTCGTCCTCCATGTGCTGCTGATCGGTGCTCGTCAGCTGTGTCACGGCGATCAGCAGCGGGCGCGTACCGTCTTGTCTCGTCAGCCCTTCGAGTGCGGCTTCCATCATCGGAATCGTTCCGGAAGCGTGAAGATTGCAGATATCAACATCGAGGTTCGACAAAACGGCCATGCTCTTTTTGACAGTATTCGGTATATCGTGCAGCTTCAGATCCAGAAAGATCTTGTGACCGCGCCTTTTGATCTCGCGCACAATCGCTGGACCCTCAGCATAGAACAGTTCCATCCCGATCTTCACGAACGGCTTTTCCTCCGTGAAGAGATCAAGAAAAGAGAACGTCTGCTGCGCAGAAGCATAATCGCAGGCAATGATAACGTCTTTTCCCATAATTACCGTACTCCTTTGATAATGTCCGCAAGGGACGAAATCTTATACTGTTCCATCACGCGTGGCAGATCATCAATGATCTTCTTGCACGCAAACGGGTCGATCAGATTTGCCGTGCCAACTTCGACCGCTGTCGCGCCAGCCAGCATCATTTCGATGACGTCTTCGGCACACTGTACGCCGCCCATACCGATGACAGGAATATTCACGGCGTGCGCGACCTGATACACCATCCGCAGCGCGACCGGAAAGATCGCCGGACCGGAGAAACCGCCCATCTTGTTGGCGATAACCGGCTTTCTCGTGCGCAGATCGATCCGCATGCCGAGCAGCGTGTTGATGAGGCTGATGCCGTCTGCGCCGGCGTCTTCACAGGCTTTCGCGATTGCGACGATGTCGGTCACGTTGGGCGAAAGCTTGACGATGACAGGCTTGGTCGTCACAGCCTTGACGGCTCTGACAACAGACGCGGCCGCATGCGAGTCCACGCCGAAGCTCATACCGCCGCCATGCACGTTCGGGCAGGACACGTTGACTTCCAGCCAGCCGACCTGCTCTTGATTGTCCAGTTTTGCGCAAGTTTCAGCGTATTCTTCGATCGAAAAGCCGCTGACGTTCGCCATGACAGGCTTATGAAATACTTGTTTCAGCTTCGGCAGTTCTTCTCCAATCACATCGTCTACGCCGGGATTCTGCAGTCCGACGGCGTTGATCATTCCAGCTGAGCATTCTGCGATCCTCGGTGTGGGATTGCCGAAGCGCGGGTGCAGCGTCGTGCCCTTGAAAGAGAACGTTCCAAGGCAGTTGATGTCGTAGAGTTCGGCGAATTCATAACCGAAGCCAAAGGTGCCGGAGGCGGGAATAATCGGATTATCCAGTTCGATTCCGCAGAGATTTACACTCAGCTTTCCCATAGGATCTCCTCCTTTTCCAGCACAGGACCGTCCTTGCAGATCCGTTTGGTACCGGTCAGCGTTTTGCACGAGCAGCCCATGCACGCGCCGAAGCCGCAGCCCATCCGCTCTTCAAACGAGAACTGACCGCTTGTCGTTGTCGCATTGTAAACGGCTTTCAGCATCGGTTCCGGCCCGCAGGTGTAGAAGTAATCATACTGTGCCGGCAGCGCATCAGTCACAAAGCCTTTAACGCCATACGAACCGTCAACGGTCGTCACGGTCACGTCAACGCCGAGTGCGCGAAATTCCGCTTCGTAAAACACTTCATCTTTTGTGTTGAAACCGAGCACCACAGATACATGTTTTCCTTCAAAAACGAGGGCTTTACAAAGCCCGTACAGAGGCGGCACGCCGACGCCGCCGCCGAGAAGGAGCGCATGTTTGCCGCACTTTGCAGTATCATAGCCGTTACCGAGACCGGCCAGGACATCGAGCGTTTCGCCGGGTCGCATCCGCGCCATCTGCGCCGTGCCCTTGCCGACGACTTTATAGAGAATCGTCAGACCCGTTTCATCATAATCGCAAACGGAGATCGGGCGGCGCAGAAAGAAGCCGTCCAACGCGATATTCAGAAACTGACCAGGCTTTGTGAACGCGCTCGTGTCGCCGAGCAGCCGCATCTGATAAACGCTTTCCGTCAGCGGTTCATTGGATTGAATCGTATAAATACACTGTTTCATAATTATAATGGCCTCATGCGTCGATCGTGGAAATACGCAGCGTGATCTCATCGAGCACGTCGAGCAGCACACGCACGGTGTCGAGCGACGTGAACATCGTCACATTGCTTTCCGTCGCGCTCTTGCGGATCAGGTAACCGTCGTTGTGGCTGTCAGCCGCGCCTGCGGAAGAGGTGTTGATCACGTAAGCGATATAGCCCTGCCGGATCGAACGCGGGATCTCGTCGCTGCCTTCCTTGATCTTTTTGAGCACATGAGTGCGGATGCCGTTCGCTTTGAGAAACTGTGCCGTGCCCTCGGTCGCTTCGATGTTGAAGCCGAGGTTATAAAAGCGGCGAATCAGCGGCAATGCTTCTTCCTTGTCTTTGTCAGCGATCGTGACGAACACGGTACCATAGTTCTGCAGATGCATGCCGGACGCCTGCAGTGCCTTATACAGCGCGCGGTTGAGCTGGTCGTCGTAGCCGATCGCTTCGCCGGTGGATTTCATTTCGGGCGAAAGGTAGGCGTCGAGCCCGCGGATCTTGTTGAAGGAGAAAACCGGAACTTTGACGTACCAGCGCTTCTTTTCCGCCGGATAGAGATCGAAGATACCCTGCTCTTTCAGGCTCTTGCCCATGATGACTTCCGTCGCGATATCGGCAAGGCTGTAGCCGGTCGCTTTCGACAGGAACGGCACAGTGCGCGAGGAGCGCGGGTTGACTTCGATGATATAGACCTTGTCGTTTTCATCGACGATAAACTGGATGTTATACAGACCGACGATGCCGATGCCGATGCCGAGCTTCTTCGCGTACTGCAGGATAATGCCCTTGACTTTGTCGGAAATGCTGAACGTCGGATACACCGAGATCGAGTCGCCGGAATGGATGCCGGTGCGTTCGACAAGTTCCATGATACCGGGCACAAACACGTCTCTGCCGTCACAGATCGCGTCGATCTCAACTTCTTTACCGGTGATGTATTTATCGACCAACACAGGCTTGTCCTCGTCGATCTCCACTGCTGTTTTCAGATAGTGCCGAAGCTGCTCTTCGTTGGAGACGATCTGCATCGCGCGGCCGCCAAGCACGAACGAGGGACGTACCAGAACAGGATAGCCGATCCGCGCCGCTGCTGCGACGCCGTCCTCAATCTTTGTAACAGCCTGTCCTTCCGGCTGCGGGATATCCAGCTCCTTGAGCAGTTTTTCAAAGAGGTCGCGGTTCTCCGCGCGGTCGATCGCAGCGCAGTCCGTGCCGATGATGCGCACGCCGCGTTCCATCAAGGGCGACGCGAGGTTGATCGCGGTCTGGCCGCCAAGCGACGCAATGACGCCCTCCGGCTGTTCAAACTCGACGATGCTCATGACATCTTCCGGCGTGAGCGGCTCGAAATAGAGCTTGTCCGCCGTTGTGTAGTCGGTGGAAACCGTTTCAGGATTGTTGTTGATGATAATAGATTCATAGCCGCACTTACGGATCGTCGTCACAGCATGGACGGTAGAGTAGTCAAATTCCACGCCCTGTCCGATACGGATCGGACCCGCGCCGAGAACGACCGCCTTTTTCTTTTCTGTCAGGCGTGAGTCGTTCTTGCCGCTGTAGGAGGAGTACAGATACGGAATATACGCGCCGGTGTGCAGGGTATCGACCATCCGGAAGACCGGACGAATGTCGTTCTGTTTACGCAGATGCGCAACGTCCAG
>JAEEGL011416536.1_pt1 | contig 19172 bp, 18 predicted proteins | sample 9134231 | NCBI WGS metagenome assembly JAEEGL01 (sample SAMN16246548, study PRJNA631951) | gut metagenome | biome: gut microbiome; feature: rumen; material: fiber-attached | host: Bos | place: Iran: Karaj | collected 2018-10 | reverse complement strand
TGCGGTTGACAGCCATACAGAACCCTCCATTGCTCAGATTAACGTTATTACAAATATAATATCATAAAACGGTATACAAAGACAATTTCTGCCAATCTTACTTCTTTATAAACAATCAATTAAAAAAGATTTATATTAAATTTGTCAAAAAACGCTTGACAATTGACCAAATAACCTATATCATTAAATCAACGGACAGGATTAACGATAATCCTGCAAAAAAGGGAATAAAACAGAGGAGGAAACGAACCATGAAGAAACTGTTGGCTGTTCTGCTGACGCTGGCCCTGATGCTGGGCATGTGCAGCGCCCTGGCGGAAGAAGAACCCATCAAGCTGACCCTGTGGACATTCCAGGAACTGCATACCCAGCTCTATAAAGAGATGGAAGCATCCTGGAACGCGAACCCGGACAATCCGAAGATTGAGATCGACATGCAGGTTTATCCCTACGACGATATGCACAGCAAGCTGACCCTTGCCCTGCAGAGCGGCGAAGGTGCTCCTGATATCGTGGACATCGAAATCAACCAGTTCGCGAACTACCTGAAGGGCGATATCCAGCTGGCGGACATCAACGACATCGTTGAGCCCATCAAGGACAAGCTGGTCATGAGCCGCTTCAACAACTATGCCAAGGATGGCAAGTACTACGGTATCGACCATCACATCGGCGCCACCATCATGTTCTACAACACCGAGATCCTTGAGGCGGCCGGTATCAACTACCAGGACATCAAGACCTGGGACGATTATCATGAAGCCGGCAAGGTTGTGCTGGAAAAGACCGGCAAGCCGATGTGCACCTGGGAATCTGCTGACTGCTGGAGCGTTTACCCCCTGGTTAACCAGCACGGCGGCGACTGGCTGACCCCCGAAGGCGAAGTCCGGATGGACGAGCCCGTGGTTGTGAACACCCTGGCCTTCATGAAGAGCATGCTGGATGACGGAACGGCTGTGGCCTGCCCCGGCGGCAACCACCATTCCGAAGAATACTACGGCGCGATGGGCAGCGGTGCCTTCGCTTCCGTGAGCATGCCGTTCTGGTACCTGAACCGCTTCACCGACTATATGCCTGACCTGTCCGGCAAGATGAAGGTTGCCCCGATGCCCCTGTGGCCTGACGGCGGACATAAATCCGCGCAGATGGGCGGTACCGGCACCGCAGTTGTGAAGACCAGCGCCAATGTGGACATCGCCAAGCAGTGGCTGGCCTATGCCACCCTGAGCTTCGAAGGCTGCGTCAAGACCTGGACCATCCTGGGCTTCGATCCCATCATGACCGAAGTTTACGGCGCACCCGAAATGAAGGAGCCGAACAAGTTCTTCGACTACTACGGTGATGACATCTTTGATATGCTGAAGACCGTGCTGGATGATATTCCGGACACCTGCATCTCCGAATACTTCCCGACCGCCAGCGATATCGTCAAGAGCCAGATGGCCTATGACCTGGTCATCGGCGGCGGCGATCCCGAAACCATTGCTAAGAATTGCGCGCAGGAACTGAGAGACGCGATTGAGTAATCACTTCCCGATACGGGCCGGCCGGAGGGAATCCTCCGGTCGGCTTCTTCCGGTTATTTCAGTTTTCTCTGACGGAGGCTGATGATATGCAGCAGGTATCCCAAAGAAGACCGAACAGAGTGGCGGCTTTCCTGACCAGCAGGAAAGTGGTGCCCTATGTGTTTGTCGCACCCTTTGTGATCTATTTTCTCCTGATTTACCTTTATCCGACGGTTTCCACTGTTATGATGAGCTTCCAGCGGATTGACGGTCCTACAACAAGTGAATGGATCGGATTGAAAAACTACCAGAAGCTGTTTTCCCGGAATTTTATCCAGGCGCTGGAAACCAGTACCCGCTATGCGATCTGGGACGTGATCGTGCTGACGATTGTGCCGCTGCTTTTTGCGGTGCTCCTGCATTCCGGACTTGTCAAAGGATCCGCCTTCTTTAAATCCCTGTTTTTTATTCCTGCCCTGACATCCATTATCGTGGCAGGTATTGTGTTCCGCCTGGCCTTCGGCACCCAAGATACCGCACCGGTGAATGCACTGATGACAGCACTGGGCGGGCAGCCGCGGCAGTGGCTGATGTTTGCAGACAGCGGTAACTTTGTGCTGATTGTGATGACACTCTGGCGCTGGATGGGCGTTAATATTATCTACTACCTGTCCGGAATCCAGGCGATTCCGAACGACCTGTATGAAGCCGCTGAAATCGACGGCGCCAATCCCATACAGAAATTCTTCAAAGTGACACTTCCCGGCATCCGGCCGGTCCTGATATACGTGATTACCATTACCGTGCTTGGCGGTTTCGCCATGTTCACGGAATCTGTGGCCCTCTGGCAGCAGAGCAATCCCGGCGGAATCGGCCGTACGATTGTCGGCTATCTGTACCAGGTGGGTATTACCAAGGCTAACATGGGTATGGCATCCGCCGTCGGTCTGACGCTCCTGGCACTGGTGCTGGTTGTGAACCTGATCCAGCTGGTGCTGATGGGATTCTTCAGGAAGGAGGACGCTTGAAAATGAAAATGAGAAAGCACATTAACAAGCGGAAAGCCACCCTCTCCTTCCTGGCAACAGCCCTGATGATTATCTGGGCATGCGTGGCCATGCTGCCCTTTGTCTTCATGTTCTGCAGCTCGCTGAAACCCGGCGAGGAAATGCTGCGCAAGGGCTTGAGCCTGTCCATTGAGCCGGGCGTCTCCTCCTTCAGCAACTACAACGCGCTGAATACCTACCGGGACGGTATTTACTGGCAGTGGTACAAATCCAGCGTCATTATCATGGTGCTCCAGACCGTGATCGGCCTGTTCTTCGGTTCCATGGTAGGATATGGCCTGGCAATGTATAACTTCAAGGGACGGAACCTGATTTTTACCCTGGTCCTGGTGGTGATGATGATTCCGTTTGAGATCCTGCTGCTGCCGCTGTACCGGATGCTGATCCGCGCAAAACTGGTGGACAACTATTTCGGCGTTATCCTGCCGTACCTGGTTCCGCCTTTTATGATCTTCTTCTTCCGGCAATATGTGCTCGGCCTGCCCAAAGAACTGCTGGAAGCCGGAAGAATTGACGGCTGCACCGATTACGGTGTATTCTTCCGGATTATGGTACCGATTATGATTCCTGCCTTCGGCGCCATGACCATCCTGAGCGGCATGAACAGCTGGAACAACCTGCTCTGGCCGATGATTGTGCTGAGTACCAATGAAAAGTTTACGATCCCCATCGGTATGGGAACGACCATCACTCCCTACGGAAATGCGTATGACGTGCTGATGCCCGGAGCGGTGATGGCGGTTGTACCGATTATCATTATTTACCTGTGTGCCCAGAAAACCTTCATTGCCGGACTGACTGCCGGCAGCGTGAAGGGCTGAGCCGGGGAAGGAGAAAAAGCTATGAAAAAAGCATCCATGATTCTGGACAGAGACTACCGGATCGGCAAGGTGGATCCGCGTATCTTCGGTTCGTTTATCGAGCATCTGGGACGTGCTGTTTACGGCGGTATCTATGAACCAGGCCATCCGACGGCTGACGAAGCGGGATTCCGGAAAGACGTGATCGAAAAGGTCCGGGAAATCGGTGTTCCGATCGTCCGATATCCCGGCGGAAACTTTGTTTCCGGTTTCAACTGGGAAGATTCTGTCGGCCCGCGGGAACTGCGGCCGAAACGGCTGGACCTGGCGTGGTTCACGACGGAGAGCAATGAAGTGGGCCTGCATGAGTTTGCCGACTGGTCTGAAAAGGTCGGCAGCGAAATCATGTATGCTATCAACCTGGGTACCCGGGGACCGGAAAATGCCCGGGACATTGTTGAATACGCGAACCATAAGGGCGGCAGCAAGTTCAGCGACATGCGGATCAAAAACGGAAGAAAAGATCCATTGGGCATCAAGATGTGGTGCCTGGGCAACGAGATGGACGGCCCGTGGCAGATGGGACACAAGACTGCCACGGAATACGGACGCATCGCCAATGAAGCCGCCAAGATGATGAAGTGGGTGGACCCCTCCATCGAGCTGGTGGCGTGCGGTTCCTCTTCTTCCCAGATGCCCACCTTCGGCGACTGGGAGCTGACGGTGCTGAACGAGTGCTATGAGAACATCGACTACGTCTCCCTGCACCGCTACTACGGCAATCCCACCAATGATACCCCCGGCTTCCTGGCCCGGAGTATGGACCTGGATGACTTTATCCATACAGTGATTTCCATCTGCGACGCGGTAAAGGGCAAGAAGCACCAGAAGAAGCAGGTGAATCTGTCCTTTGACGAGTGGAACGTATGGTATCACTCCAACCAGCAGGACCAGGAGATCTGGAAGCAGGAGAAGTGGGGCCCCGCCCTGCCGCTGCTTGAAGACGTCTACAACTTTGAGGATGCCTTGCTGGCAGGCAGCATGCTGATTACCTTCCTGCGCAACGCGGACCGGGTGAAAGTGGCGTGCCTGGCACAGCTGGTAAACGTGATTGCGCCGATTATGACCCGGAAGGGCGGCGGATGCTGGGCGCAGACGATCTTCTATCCCTATCTGCATGTGAGCCGGTACGGCCGCGGCACAGCCCTGAAGGCGATCGTGGATACGCCGGTTTATGACTGCTCGGACTATGAAGGCGTTCCGATGATTGACGCCACAGCCACACAGGGTGATGACGGAAGCGTGACGGTTTTCTGCGTGAACCGGGATATGAAGGAAGACTTCTGCCTGGATCTGGACCTGCGCTCCTTCGGCGATCTGCGCCTGGAAGAGCATATCCTGCTGCATCATGATGACGTGAAGGCCGTGAATACCGAGGAGAATCCCGGTAACGTCATGCCCGTGGCGGGCCCCGGCGGTACCGTCGACGGCGGCAGAGCGGAAATCAAACTGCCGGCACTGAGCTGGAATGTGATCCGGTTTGTGAAACCCTGAACAAGATGAGCAATAAAGACAGGAGCCTTTCACCCATTACGGTGAAAGGCTCCTGCTTTTTAGGAAGATATTACCTCAATACGACAGCTTCCGCGTTTACCCAAAGCGCCGGGCGGAAGGCGGTATTGTTGAAGTGAATGTTGGAGAACATTTCCCTGCCGTCATAATCAACCAGCATGGCGTTGATCAGATCGTCAGAGGGAGACCGGAGCCACCAGGCACCGCCGTCCTGGGTGTAAAAGACACCATTGGCGATGGCAGTCTGGGAGGGCTCACACAGTCTGTCCTCCAGTTCGGGGAAATAGGTTACGAAGACTTCGCGGTAGCTGAGCAGAAAGATTTTGTCTTCAGTGTCGGGGCCTCCGTCGACACTGAATTTTGCCCCCTGATTGGAACCGTTGACCACTTTTGTAGTCTGGATAGCGGCCTGTTCTTCATCAGTAAAGGACTTTTGCAGGAATTCATTATTCATCCAGCGGCGCAGGGAGCACTGTTCCCACGTGGATGTACCGTCTTCATTATGGTAAGGAACGGCGTCCAGGCCGCACTTGCTGAGCAGCAGGCATTTTCCGTCTTTCTCTTCCAGGACGATCCATTCGATGGGCTCCTGACCGTTGTCAGGATTGTTGTCCTGGTCATAAGCGCCAAAGGTTACAGTTTTACGGGCTGTATTGTCAACGTTCGCAGCTTCCGCACTGCCGCCTCCGATATTAAAGATATGTACGGCGAGTACGACCAGGAACAGAATATAACCGATTCTTTTCAAGATGATGTTATCGTAAGTTTCCATTGATTCATCCCTCCTCGCCAACAAGAATAGCAAACGAATCTTACTTTCAGGTGACTTTCAGCTTACAGTTTTGTAAGGTGGATCAGAATATGGACTTTTGTTAACGAATCGTATAGAATATGCAGCTAAGAAAACGTGATGGACCCTGTCCACAGAGGTGAAAGCATGGCTTCGGTAACCGGCGACTTTTCCAAAGGGAAGGTTTCCATGGTCATCCTGAAACTCGGCCTGCCCATGATGCTGGCTGAGCTCGTTCACGTGCTTTACAACATTGTGGACAGAATGTATATCGGCCATATGCCGGAAGGCGGAACACTGGCGCTGACCGGCCTGGGGATCTGTTTTCCACTGATTACGCTGATCGGAGCCTTTGCCAATCTCTTTTCCACCGGCGGAGCCACCCTGGCAACCATTGCGCGGGGCGCAAAGGAAGACCGGAAAGCGGAAAGAATCATGGGCACCTCCTTTACGATGCTTCTGCTGATCGGACTGCTCCTGACCGGACTGCTGTACCTGACTGCTCCCGTGACGCTGCGGTGGCTGGGTGGGGATGACGAGACCATTCCCGCCGCGATGGGATATTTCCGGATCTATGTGCTGGGTACGGTACCTGTGTTGATCAGCCTGGGAATGAATCCCTTCATCAGTGCCCAGGGTTTTCCGAAGATTGGTATGGGAACGATTCTCATTGGTGCGATTCTGAATATTGCGCTGGATCCGCTGATGATCTATACGATGAACATGGGCATCCGCGGAGCGGCGCTGGCAACGGTTGTTTCCCAGACGGCCAGTGCAATATGGGTGCTGGGCTTCCTCAGGAGCAGGCGGGCAGTGCTTCGCCTGGCAGGACTGCATCTGGACTGGAATGAACTGAAAAGAATTGTGAGCCTGGGTGTGACCGGATTTACCTTCCGGGTGACGAACAGCATTACGCAGGCGATCGTAAACATCATGCTCAAGACCTGGGGCGGACCGCTCAGCACAATCTATGTGGGCGCCATGAGCCTGATCAACTCCCTGCGGGAGATCATGAGTCTGCCCAACAGCGGGATTGTTATGGGCGGCCAGAGCGTCATGAGTTACAATTACGGTGCGAAGCTATATCCACGTGTATCAAAGAGCATTCGCTTTATCTTCCTGAGCGGATTGTTTGTGAACATTGTCATGTGGCTGCTCGTCATGATTATTCCCGAGCCATTGATCCGCATTTTTACATCCGATGAACAGCTGATCCGGACAGCCGTAGTCTGTGCCAGGATCTACTTCGGGGCTTTCCCGTTCATGGCTATGCAGCAGGCGGGACAGTCCACGTTTGTCTCACTGAACTATCCGCGGTACGCGCTCTTCTTTTCCCTGCTGAGAAAGATTGTGCTGGTGGCGCCGCTGACCTTGCTGCTGCCGAACATCGGACTGGGAGTACACGGCGTCTTCTGGGCAGAATTTGCCAGCCAGGTGATCGGCGCGACAGCATGCTTTACGACAATGTATGCGGTTATCTGGAGACATATGAGAAAAGAAATACAAACCAACTGATCAGATAACATATTCTCAATAAATGATGACCAGTCTGCGGCTATACTGCCGCGGGCTTTTTTTGTATATTTGTTTCTGCCATCAAAGATGAAAACGCTTAATGTGAAAATAAGAAATAATTAAGGAATGAGCAAGGGACAGCTTAAGACTTTCAAAGCGGGATAATGTAGGATAGAGTTGGCTTAAGGGCTGTGACATCTTACGGAGGAGACTGAACATGAGCAGGAACGTGATTTTAAAGGTAAAGGATTTGTCGAAAACTTTTTCCAACGCTTCCGAGCAGCAGCACGTGCTGAAGAACCTGAACCTGGATATTTACCAGGGTGACTTTACGGTGATCATGGGCAACTCCGGATCCGGTAAGAGCACTCTGCTGTACGCGTTGAGCGGTATGGACCGGCCGTCCCTGGGGACAATCACCTATACAGGCACAAACGGTACCAGACCGGAGGAAATATCGAAATACAGCAATGACAGGCTGGCACGGTTCCGCCGGAATCACTGCGGATTTGTCTTCCAGCAGAATTACCTGAATGACAGCATGAGCGCGCTGGATAATGTGATGGTCAGCGGCATGCTGACAACAAAGAACCGGAAGGAGCTGGCAGACAGGTCCAAAGAACTGCTGCAGAGCGTTGAAATCGGTGAGAAGGACTGGAAGAAGTTTCCGGCCCAGCTGTCCGGCGGCCAGCAACAGCGGGTGGCGGTGGTACGCGGCGTGATCAACCGGCCGGAAATCCTCTTTGCGGATGAACCAACCGGTGCTTTGAATTCCCAGAACACGAACAACGTGCTGGAAATCCTGTCCGCGCTTAATAATGACGGGCAGAGCATTGTGATGGTTACCCACGCAATCCGGGCGGCAGAAAGAGGAAACAGGATTCTTTACCTGGTAGACGGTGTGATTCTGGATGAGATCGAAATCGGACCGTATCGGGGAGACTATAAGGACAGCTCAAACCCGCAGCAGGCGGAGGCACAGGAACGCCACCGGAAGCTGAAAGATTTCCTGACGGATATGGGATGGTAAGGAGATAAGGTATGAACAGACTGTTTTTTATTGCCGGGAACAATGCAAAGAAACAGAAGGGCGATATGATCACCTTTTTTCTTCTGACCCTGGTGGCGGCGTTCCTGCTTTTCGACGCGATTTCCGCAATTACCGGTATGAGCCGGGTGCTTGATGACCGGTTTGATGAAACCCGGGGAGCAGAAATGATGCTGATTACAGGGGAGACGGATGAAGAACGGGACTGCGCCCGACTGGCTATTACGGAAAACACACATGTGAAAGACTATGAAGCATCGCCTGCCTTTTGTCCGATTTTTCGGTTCCGGAACGCGGAAAACGAAGAATGGAAGGAGTATTCGTTCCTGATTGAAAGCACTTCCACAGAAAAGAAGTACATGGTTCATGAACTGGACGGAGCGGGGGAAGGGACAAATGAAATCTTTCTGCCGCTGTACCTGAAAGGACAGTTCCCCATTGGTGATACGATGCAGATCCGGATTGATGACGATATCTATGACCTGCGGGTGGCCGGATATGTGGAGGAACCGTACTTTTGCAGTTCCATGAACATAACGACATACTATAGTTACCTGTCACAGGAAATGATGGATACCATGCTGGCGGAGCATCCTGTGCTGGAAGACGCCAGGCGGATCATCAGCAAGGCCGTGATGGATGAAGAAAGTGTCACCGCGGGTTATCCAACATCCGACTTGGAAAAAGAGATCACGGACCGCTACAAAGAACTGATAAACCCATACGGAAACGCGCATCCGGAACGCAACTATTTCAACTATTTGTCGGTTAGCTGGGAGTTTATGAGAGGCGGATCCCAGTTTATACCGATGATTGTGAGCGGTATTGTAATGCTCTTTGCGGTGATTATCTTTACCGTAGCCATGATCATCATCTGCTTCAGCATCAGGAATTTTATCCAGCGAAGCATGAAAGATACAGGAGTGCTGGAGGCCAGCGGATATACCGTAAAAGAACTGCGGGCGGCACTGACGATGCAGACAGGACTGGTTGCGCTGCTTGGCACCCTGGCCGGAATCGGATTGGGTATCGCAACATTCGGTGCTTTCGAAAATGTGATCAGTGCGATTCTCGGATTGACATGGAACCAGCCTGTGAATGCGGTGGCTGCCGTAATGGCGGCTATTGTCCTTCCGGCTTTTGTGATCCTGATCACAAGGGGAGTCAGCAGGGCGTACCTGAAATATACTGTGCTGGACGCGCTCAGGGGTGGAATCAGCAACCATAACTACAGGAAAAACCATTTCAGTTTTGAAAAGACAGCCCTGCCAGTTCCGGTTGTGCTGTCCATGAAGGAAATGATGGGCAGCAAAGGGCGGAATATCGCACTGGCACTGATTGTCGCGATTCTTACGATTTCGACGCTGATGGGATTCGGTTGCTATGAAAACTTCGGAAAGAGCGCGGACAAACTGATTGAATTGATGGGCTTTGAAGCAGGTACCATTGCCGTGACCGGGAGACGGGAACTGGGAGACGAACTGCGGAAAATCAAAGGCGCTGAGAACGTCCTGGGAGTATACAAGTTTGAGCCCACCTATTCTTTCGGGGACAAGGAAAAGACTGTGACCACCTATGCTGTGGATGATATGGAAAATACGCTGCATACCATCATGATTGACGGAAGAACGGTAAAGCATGATAACGAGGTGATGCTGACCAGTTCAATTGCCAGGGATCTTGGAGTCAAAATCGGCGATGTGGTTACGGTATCCTTCGGAGACGCATCCACAGATTATCTGGTGACCGGCCTGAACCAGCGGATGGAACAGATGGGCAGAAGCGGCTGCATGACCTTTGAAGCCGCCGAAAGAATTCTGCCGAATCTGTCGGTGGTCGACTATTATGTGACCGGCGCTGCAGATGTGACCTTCGCTGATTTGAAAAAAGAGATCGACAGGCTGGGCACGGAGCGGGGAGAGACCTACGCGACCGCTGACCTGGGAGAAGAACTGGAAAGCACAATCGGTACAATGTCCACGGCTATGCGTGCCCTGTGCATCGGGATTGCGATACTGACTGTCCTGGTTGTAATTTTTGTGGAAGCGCTGATTATCCGGGCAAAGATCGTCCGTGAATGGCGCGGAATGGGTATCAGCAAGGCGCTTGGTATGACCTCGGGCGGATTAATCACACAGATCATGCTTTCCAGTATTCCGGCAGTGACGGCAGGCGTCCTGATTGGCGCATTGTTTTCACAGCCGGCGGGAAGCAGCCTGTGCATTACCGCATTCTCCATCTTCGGACTGGAAAAAGTGCCGTTCCATGTCCCGGTGCTGTATATGATTGCCACAGGACTGGCTATCCTGGCTGTGGCCCTGGCCACGGCAGGCATTTTCGGGCTGAAGGTTCGGACGATCAATCCGGTTGAAATGATTACAGAAGAGTGATTGAGAATGATAACAGGGAACGATGCCTTAACGGCACCGTTCCCTGTTATGTTCCGGATTCTTTACAAAAACAAACTGGCGTTGTACAGTAGGACAAAATGACAGATACAGCACGGAGGGAAAGATGCACTACAACTGCCTGATTGTGGATGATGAGGAAGAGCTTGCCAGGATGACAGCGGAATATTTCCGGATGTTTGACGTGAGTACGGAATATGTTGCGTCACGGGAAGCATGCTATGCCTTCCTGAAAGAGCATACTGCTGATCTGATCCTGCTGGATATCAACCTGGGAGACGGAACAGGCTTTGAAGTATGCAAGAGACTCCGTGAAGAAACCCAGATTCCGATCCTCTTTATCAGCGCCCGGCAGAGCGATGACGATGTGCTGGTGGCACTGAGTATCGGCGGTGATGACTATATTAAAAAACCTTACAGTCTTTCCGTACTGCTGGCCAAGGTCAAGGTAAACCTGAAACGGGTGGAACAACTAAAAAAGGTTAATGTTCCGACAGGCACGGAAACGACTGAAAGCACTGTGAATGCTGCGAGGGGCGGAAAGGGCAGCGCTCTCGCACTGGATGAATCCACAATGTCTGCGATCCTGAACGGCGAACGGATTGCCCTCAAGGCCAAGGAGTTTGCGCTGTTGCAGTGCCTGTATGAGCACAGGAACACGATTGTGAAAAAGGATATCCTTTTCGAGGAAGTATGGGGAGACAGCTTCTTCAGCGACGGAACGTTGAATGTACATGTGAGGAAACTGCGGGAGAAGCTGGAGAGTGATCCAAATAATCCGCAGATGCTGAAGACGGTCTGGGGAACCGGATACATACTGGAAATCTGAAACAGATATGAGGAAGCGGGATAAGGAGTCGGGCGGATGAAACAGATCAGAATCATGGTGATTGTTTTTACGGTCCTGATGCTGATGTCCTTGCTGATCGGACTGCGGATGGAAAGCGGGATTTCCTTCCAACGGAGGGATATCAGCGAATACAACGACCTGATCTACCGGATGTATGAGGATTACCGGATCGGAACGCCGACAGAAGAACTGGAACAAAAATATCACTGCCATATTATCCTGTCCGCGGATTTTGTGAACACAGATATGACGAAATACTATGCGGACGGGGCCCTGGTGCTGGACTTCGCACCGGACGGGGCAACTGAGGGGAAAGTAGCCTGGGATGACAGGCAGGAAACGTGGCAGATGCAGGAAAAACAGCTGCGAAAGACCTTGCTGATTATCTGGGGAACAATCACGGCAGCGGGATACCTGTTCCTGATAGTTGTTTATCTTGTTGTGGTGAAACCAATCCGGGAGTTTGAGGAGTTTGCCGGAGAGGTGGCCAAGGGACACCTGGACGTCCAGCTGCCCAGAAGGCGGCTGAATCTGTTCGGCAACTTCACAGAAAGCTTTGACATGATGCGGGAAGAACTCCGGAATGCCCAGGAACGTGAAGTGAAAGCCAACAAAGCCAAAAGGGAAATGGCTGCCGGGCTGGGACATGACATCAAAACACCGGTGGCAACCATCCAGGCGGCCTGTGAAGTGCTGGAAGCGAAGTATAGCGGCGAAAAAGATATCATGGATAAGATGTCGGTGATATCCGCCAGGACCGAAACCATTAACCAGCTTGTGAACAATCTGTTCCATTCAACCCTGGAAGAGCTGGAAGAACTTCCTGTGACACCGGCGGAAACTGTCTCCTCAAAAATTGAAGGTTTTTTCTCGGGCATGAACCAAAAAGAGGACATAGTTTTTGACAATCATATTCCAGACTGCCTGGTATATATTGATCCGATCCGGATGGAGCAGGCGGTGGACAATGTGATCAGCAATTCCCGGAAGTATGCCGGTACGGATATCCATGTGTTTTTTGATCAGGTGGACGGCGTCAGCGAGGAGAACGGCGGTGTAAGCCGATTTATCCGGATCACTGTAAGGGATGCCGGGCCGGGAGTGCCGGAGGAAGAACTGGGCCAGATTACCGGCAAATACTTCAGGGGTTCCAATGCTGCCGGGCAGGAAGGTTACGGCCTGGGAATGTATCTGGTAAAATGGTATATGGAAAAGCAGAGCGGCGGTTTGGAGTATTATAACGACAACGGATTTGCTGTGGAACTGCTCGTCAGGAAAGTATAAAACAAAGAAATCAGGGAGGCTGTCAGACTATGCGGCTGTTATTTGAAATGGACAAGCATGACTATGCTGAATGCACTCATTCCTTTTCCCGTCCTTCTGCACGGAGTATCATCATCCGGGATGGAAAAGTGGCAATGATCCACAGCATGAAATACGATTACTACAAGTTCCCGGGCGGGGGAATTGAGCCCGGAGAAGATCCCGCGGAAGCGATGATCCGGGAAACCCGGGAGGAAACGGGACTGGTTGTGATCCCGGAGACTGTCAGGGAGTACGGCCTGGTGCACCGGATCCAGAAGAGTGACAGCGATCCGACGGAAATCTTTGTGCAGGACAATTACTATTACCTCTGCAACGCCGAGGAGACAGTGGTTTCCCAGCATCTGGACGGGTATGAATTCAAAGAAGACTACCGGCTCGAATTTGTGGATCCTGACGCCGCGATCCTGAAGAACAGCAGGGATATACACGGACCCTATAATCCGATGATGTTCCAGCGGGAGGCCAGGGTGCTGAATATGCTTATTGATGAAGGCTATCTGCCATCAGGACGGGAACAGTGTGGCAATACCCGGGATGATTGTCCCTGAACTACAAGAGATGAGGTAAACAGATATGAATAAAATCAGGAAAGCAACCCAGGAGGATCTTTCAAGGATTGCGGAAATCCTGGTGTTTGTGAAACGAATGAAGTTTCGCCCGATTTTTCAGGATGATGATTATTCCTTCGGTGAACTGCAGGTGATTCCTGTGGCAAAACAATATGCTGCTCCGGACATCCTGGGTAAAATGCTGGTTTATGACGACGGGATTGTAAAGGGCCTGATCCATATAGACAGGGAAGAGATCGTGGAACTGTATGTGGACTATTTCTTCCAGGACCAGGGGATCGGATCCGCACTGATTGAATATGCCAAAGCACATTATCCGGTTACTTTCCTGTGGGCGATTGAGAAGAATACGGACGCTATCCGGTTCTATGAAGCACACGGCTTTCAGCTGACAGAGACAAAAAAGTTTGAGGAAGGGACTACCGAGTATCTCGTGATGATGAAAAGACAGGAAGAGGGAAAGAAATGAGCATGACATACAGAAAGCTGGAAGAAAAGGATCTTGAAACATTCATCAGTATTCGCATAACACAGCTGCGGGAAGAAGGCGCAACCGAAGACCTGGACCTTGTCCCGGCGCTGACGGACTATTACCACCGGCATATGGCGGACGGAACCTTTGTTTCCTGGCTTGCGGTGGATGACGATCAGATCGTCGGAACGAGCGGGATGTCGTTTGTGGAGAAACCGCCGTATTTCGGCTGTCCCTCCGGACGAATCGGCCTTCTGTCCAGCATGTATACAGATCCCGCCTACCGGCGCCGGGGCATCGCCAAGGAACTGCTCAGGCGCGTTGTGGAGGAGGCCAGGGAGTACGGCTGCGGGTCGGTGCAGATTACGGCCTCGGATATGGGCGTGCTGCTGTATACGGATTTTGGCTTCGTTAAAAACGGCAATTTCATGCAGTATAAGTTCTGAACTGAAAACACAAAACATGTGAAAATACCCCCGGGAGCAGGATGGCTCCCGGGGGTGCTGTTATTGACGGACTGGATGAGAGGAACTGACGCAGACAGGCGTAAGTCAGTCGGAACTGTTCTCCGGGCTCATGCGGAAATGCCGGTAAGCCAGAATTCCGACCGGAATAAAGCAGAGACACCAGAACAGCAGCGCAATGTATCCGCCGTTACCGTTTTTCCCGTCCGCCATGGCGGTAAACATACCGGTCATGGGCATAAAGAAGCAGCCGGGGAAGAAGATCCCGTGGATGATCAGCAGGCGCCTGAGCCAGCGATCCGTTTTGTTTTCTCCCTTCATGGACAGACCGATGAAAAAAGTGGAGAGTGCCATCATGCCATATCCCAGGAGGTCATAGTTGAAGATCAGGCCGCCCAGCCGGAAATCGAGAATCCGGGAAGCCTGGTCGTTCAGCGCCTCTGTCCGGACTGTGGTGGTCTGGGCAAAGTAAACCAGCAGGACCAGCACTGCATAGACTCCGGCAAGCACCAGGCCGGTGTTGGCGGCCACCTTCCGGTCACTGCCGCTTTCATGTTGCAATCCCGCCGCCATTATGATATAGCCGACGGGCAGAAACATACAGACAAGATAGAACCCGAAGGGGAAACCGAGGAGAATGAATACCGCGAAAAGGAAGACGGTAACGGCGACCAGCGCTGCGCCGATCATGGATACTGTTCTGTTCATAAATGCCTCCTGCTGTCCCGGCAGAACTGCCGGGAAGATTGTCTGATTATGATCTCCAGGGCCGTTCTTTGGTCAGCCAGCCATTCTTTTCCCAGTAAGATCTGTCCGCCTCACCTGAACCGAGGTTCGCTTTCTGCATCATCCGCATCAGCATGAAAAGAGCCTTTATCCGCAGTCCTGCTTTTACATGATCCTTCCTCAAAACCTTCCCGGCAATCCTTGCGGCGGCTTTTTCTATCTTCCATTTTTTCCGGTCCCTGATGCTGTCCCAGTTCATCGCCTGGACGCAGATTCCATAGGTCCATATGCGCGGAATGCCCCAGTAAAACAAAGCGTCTGCCACAGATTTGGCAGCCTTCTTTGCCCCTTTTCCCGCGGCTGTTGATATGACAACGGCCTTTTTGCTGAACATGCATTTTCTCGGCCTGTGAGACATCCAGTAATTGAAAGTCAGGTCCAGGAAGTTTTTCATGGGCGCCGATTCCCTCAGGCAGTAGGTGGGTGTTGTGAAGATCAGGATATCAGCGGATTCAACCTCGCGCATAATCCTGTTCTTTTCCTCATAAAACGGACATTTTGTCACATCTTCCACACAGGCGTAACAACCGATGCAGAAATGATTCAGGTCCCGGGGAAGAAAAAACTCCGCGAGGGTTCCCTCCGGGCTTATTTTTTCGGCAACCATCCTGCCGATATGATAAGTGCTTCCTTTATGGTTCTGGCCATGAATTATGACGATTTTCATGATGAATATCCTCCATTAACGGTTTACAGCTGATCTGCCTTTCGCCCGTACAGCCTGTTGAACTGACGGATGTGTTTTTCAAGGATCTCAATGGCCCCTGCTTCCCGGGCGGGATCCCGGTCACAGGCTGTAAGCAGCATATAGATCGGAGCATAAAAGTGCAGCGTCATGATCTCCACATTCTCCGTATGAAGCACACCTTCCTGAACCATCACTCCCAGAAGCATGCCCTGGTAGGACAGGGGATCGTCCACATAATGCTTCATATATGCTTCCGACAGTTCTTTGTCGTGATACGCAGCCATCGTAAGCATCTTCCGGAATCTCCTGGCATAGTCATCATGAAGAAAAAACAGGAGCAGATCCTTTCCGAGGCAGATCAGCTGTTCTTCGGAAAGATTCTTATAGATCGCCGCATCCCGGACGGCGTCATTCCCCTGGATATGCAGCATACCGGCCTGCTTCAGGAAGTTATGGTTCATTTCCCTGATGAGCGCGTCAAAAATGGCCTGTTTGCTCTCAAAGTGTTTATACAGGGAAGGGGCTTTGATTCCGACCCGTTCAGCAATTTCACTGACAAAGACATTGGCATAGCCCTTTTCAGAGAATAGCGTCAGCGCCTCATCCAGAATCCTGCTTTTGGTATCCATAAATCCTCCTTCTGTGATGGCTAATTCGGATTAGCCTTATCATAGGCTAATTTGAATTAGCTGTCAAGCATAAAAATAGTGACCGCCTGTAAAAGCAGTCACTTTCAAGAAAAAGGAATATTGTCTTTGCTTTTCCGGAACAATCAGATTCCGGACAGGAAATCCAGGATTCTTTTGTTGATATCGTCTATCTGTTCCCCGACAAAATGAGGACGGTGTCCGCCGCCGATTACCCTGTAAATCTTTGCAGAGGGGACTTTTTCCTGCATTTCCTCACAGGTGCCGAACGGATCATGCTCCCCGCTGATGAAGAACGCCGGACAGGTAATATTCTTCCACTCAGCGTCTGTCAGGCTGGGATGGTTCTGCCAGTCGGCCACCGTGTTCCGCAGGTAAGTCTGCCAGTCACCCCTGTGTGCCTCCTGATGCCTGGCTTTGACGTCTTCGATGAAACCGGTATTCCCATTCTTCAGCAGATTCTCCGGCAAACAGTCCGCTGCCCCTTCCGGTCTGGGATAAGCCGCGCCTCCGATGGTAACCAGACTCTTTACTTTTTGAGGATACTTTGCCGCCATGTAGCAGCCCACATAGGCACCGCAGCTGTAACCGATCAGATGCGCCCGACAGATTCCCAGGCTGTCCAGGAACAGGGCCATGTCATCCGCGATCATGCGGCTGTTCCAGGTCAGATCATCACACGTGGTCCGTCCGTGCCCGCGGAAATCCGGATACAGGCACCGATACCGACCGGAAAATGGAACAATCTGTCCGGAAAAAGCCAGCAGTCCCCGGCTGAAATGGCTGTGCAGGAATAGGACGGTTTCGCCCCGGCCGAATTCTTCATAAAACAAATTCAGGTTGTTTAATTTCGCATATGGCATAGGATTAGCTGCTCCAGTTTTTATTCTTTTTGGGCTTGCGCTGTGCCTGAACCGGGATATGAAAAAGCCGGTTCCAGACTTCATATTGTCTCCCGCGGGAATCAGGCCTGCGGAATATTACCATATAGAACTAATTTGCGTCAAGGTTATACTGAAGGCTTATTTGCTGCCGGAGTATCACAGGACAAAGCCGCGGCGGCGGAACAGGAACACAACCCAAAACAGAGCGGCATATACCACTCTGTTTTTTTGATGCCCGGGGTTTATGGCTGTCAGCGGTTCAGCAGGGAACGGTAATCGGAAGGGGTAATGCCCTCATATTTCCGGAAGGCCCGGTTGATGGTCAGGGGAGAGGCATAACCGACGAGATCGCAGATTTCTTTCAGGGTCGCATCCGGCCGCTCTGCCATGATCTCTTTGGCAAGTCGGGGCCGCTCCCGGGGGATATAATCCAGTAGGTTTTCACCAGAGGCTTTCTTAAACCGCTTGGAGAAGTAGAATGGACTTACTACACAACATTCTGCGAAAGGAAAACTGCAAGCCATGTCTGAAAAGATTGTATCTTGCTTTTGTTGTAGCGATTATAAACAAAAACAAATACTCTTGAGTACTATAGAAGCTCTGAGACAAATGAAGACACCTCTAGATTTCGTTATTGTATAGAGATTGAAGACTATCTGGCAATGAGGTGAGGTACAATGAAAAAACTCGATACATGTATTGAATAAAGATGAGCAATGAAGCCGGGAAAAGTGGGTCAAAATAAAAGTTGGTCACGAGGCAAAATGAAAACCCGGAACCTATTGATAAATCAGTGGTTCCGGGGTTTTGCAATTATTCCCAGCGGTCGTCACAACCGCTCACCGTTCGCCTTTGGCTCCGGTTCCCGGGCTCCTGTAGCTGTGGGTGGCGTTACCTGCTCTGACTTCGCCTATGGCTCGTCAATCGCAGACGCTTACTCCCACTCAATACTCTCTTTTTCTGATATCATAATATAGCATATTGATATTCTATAGAATACAATATCCCTTTACATGATTATCCTGTGTTTGATGAAATACTATTTTGTGAATTGCGTTTGTTTGGTCAAGCCTTTTTTCAACAAGATTTTCTTGTACTCATTCAATTGCTTCTTCGGGCACTTAACTGTGCTTTTCTTGCAGCCGGTCTTAAATGCATTTGTTCCAATGTTTTTTGCTTTCAGTTTCTGTGTTTTGATGATGATGTTTTTCAGTTTTATACAGCCGTTAAAAGCATCTTTTCCAATTTTCGTGATGGTTTTTCCAATGGTTACTTTAGCCAACTTTTTCATTTTTTTGCAGGCATTTGTTCCGATTTCCGTTACTTTGTAGTTTTTACCATTTGCTTTAATAGTAGCGGGAATCGAAATAGAAGTGGCATTTTTATTTCCAGCCCCGACAAAAACAGCAGTTTTCTTCGCATTATCCAGTTTGTATTTTAATCCTGATACGGTAACAGAAGTGGTCTGGGAAGAACTATTAACAATTACTTTTTGTTCTGGATCTATAAAAAGATATTTATCTGGCCACGAATTCTCATCTTTTGCTTCCCACCAACCATATAGACCTGAAAATGAATCAGGCCTGAATTTCTCTGGTTTCTTTCCGGCAATCAATTTGCATAAAAGCGGACATTTGCTTATATCAATTGATTTTATTGGGTTTTTCCTTACAGTCAATATTTTTAGATTTTTTTGAGCGCCAATTGTAAGAGATGTAAGTTTGTTGTTATCACAAGACAACGAGATGAGTTTTGTGTTTTTGCTGACATCCAGTGAACTT
>JAEEGL015133283.1_pt1 | contig 19173 bp, 19 predicted proteins | sample 9134231 | NCBI WGS metagenome assembly JAEEGL01 (sample SAMN16246548, study PRJNA631951) | gut metagenome | biome: gut microbiome; feature: rumen; material: fiber-attached | host: Bos | place: Iran: Karaj | collected 2018-10 | reverse complement strand
TGGTAGCCAAATTGTGCTCAAACGTAGTGTACAGAGTCTGGGCAAGGGCCTTCTTTGCCTGCTCTTGTCCCACAATGCGTTCATCCAGGATCTTCTTCAGATTGGGCATTGTGAAGTCTTCGATGTATGTTTCTTCCAGCCACGAATCATCATCGTCTTTGGAAGGTTGAAGTGGGCCAGCCCTTTTCATACCACTTACATCGTCAAGAGTCATTTTACTGCCGATCTGGTCAGCGTATTTCTCTTTGATATAGCTCATAGAGGTCACCTCGCTATCCGATGATGAGTCCCAATACACAGAGGACAATCATTAGGATTATCCACAGTCCTATCAGGGTGAAAAAGCCCTTGCCGATTGCTTGGAGGATACGCAGAGGGTTAAAGCCAAATGCGCAGCACAGTAAGATGATTAGAATAATAGTTGTGACCATGGGTTTAACCCTCCTTTCTTAGTTATGCGACAGATTCCTCTTTTGCCAAGCGAACATTCAACTCGCTTTCGATCAGGTCAAGGATATGATCTGCCGTCTGTTGAATAGCTGTGAGGCATTCACGCAGCTCACTGACGGATTTATCGGAAGACCAGGAGGCTATGTACTGGAATGATGCTTCTTCACAAGGAATGCCCAACTGAGTGCAACAGATGTATGAAACGGCTTCCGCCTCGCATTCTCTGTGATGCCTTGTCAGCTTTTCCTCTGTATCGTGAGCGACCAGCCAGCTATGAGCCTGCTCATGCAGAAGTACCGAGATAACTTCTGCCTCGCTTCCTTCACAGATGACAATTTTCTTTTCAGAGGGGCTGAAGTATCCACGAGCGCCACTGTCGATATGATCGACAAATTCGACTGGAACAGGGCTGATGCGGATCAGCACATCGAGAAGATTCTCGTAGCCGACAACATCAGCATCGAGAGGTGCACAGATGTCTGGCAACTCTTCGCCATATGTCTGCGAGATATCCCAGCAGTATCCAGTATGCCAGCCAATCTTTGACTCTTCCTCGCCAGTCGTTTCGTTCGTGACCCTGAAGGAATGTGGGCACAGGATCCTGATGCCACGCTCAGATTTTCGGACTATACGCCCGAGGTTCTTCCACGTTGAAAACGAAGCAACCCTCGTAGCATCAGGACGTTGCGACCATATCAGCAAACAGTTATTTGCCGAGTATCTATGAAAGCGTGACATCGTTTTGAGGAAGTCTTTGAAGACGTCATCGTTCTCGAATACTGCCTGAATTGCACCAGGCAGCGCATCGATCAGTTCTTTTGTTTTTTCGTGCATTGTTATTGCTCCTTTCATACTGCGAAAGAGATAATTCTCTGGCCTTTACGGATGAACATCTCTTTGTCGTGATACATTTTCATGTATTTATCGACCTGTTCTTCTGTCAGATCTCCGAAGTCATCTTCAGTAAGTCCAGTAACAACGAAGGTTCCGCTGAGGATATCATAGATCTCACCGTGCTCATCTCTGAGTGCACGGTTGAGCGGAAGCCCCAAGAGTTTACCTTCTTCGTTACAGATGATGCCGACAGGATCTTCATAGGGATACACTACCTGTATATCTCCGCCCACGATGGCTTGCAGGCTTTCCAGATCAGATTGGATATCCGCAATCCGCGGACGAGCATCGGGTTCAACGATGATTACTCTCATTTTCATTTCCTTTCTCGCACTTATCTGCGGGTTCGTCCTGTTCCTCTTTTGTCTTGTTGTAAACGCCTTTGAGGAGGTTGTAGCCTGCTATAACAGCATTCAAGACTTTGGGGTCAGGACGTTTTTCTTTTTCATCATTCATGGCAGATACCTCATACGGCGACTGCAAGAGTATTGTCATGCAGCCTGAAAACGTGATCGGATAGTCTGTCCTGCTCAGCCACTTCGGACCTGTTGATGTCATGTACCATATGAGCGAGTGCGTGTACATCCATATCAGAAGATACAGCCAGGCACTCATGGATGGATGAAGGCAGGATATAGCAGCCATCGGGGAACACTTCTCCGAGCTTCTGCTGGATATCAGCATCCAGCACGGCAGATGCGCCGAAGTATGAGCCTTTATTGCTGACTACATACATGGCAGGAGATTCATCCCACGGAGGCGTCTCAAGGTATGCCTGCAGGACTTCCGACATTTTCATTACCGTTTGAGTACCAGACTCATTCTCCGAAGCGGCTACGCTCAGATCTTCGATAGTAAGATGCCAGTGCCGAAGAAGGGAATAAGTGATATTGGTAATAGTATTTCCGTCGAAGAAGCAATAAGTCTTCCAGACGTCCGCAGCCACGTGTTCCTTTACGACATTTTTAAGGTCATGGTATTCACTGCTCAAAAGTCTGGCGTGGACGAGGTGCCGAAGGTTTTCGAACTTTTCAATGACAACTGTAAACATCTTTATTCTCCTTTCCCGCCATATTCTCTTCGGCGACTGATCTTAAAACGTCGATAGTGACACCAGGCCATTCTTCAAGAAGAGTGTAGGTGATGTCCCATGGAGCACATCCATCGGGAGCAGGCAATGCAAGATAATATGTTTTCCACATATCCTCAGCAATATGCTCTTTGACGATCTTTTCGATGCTGCAGACTTTACTGCTCAGCACACGGGTGCGAACGAGGCACCGAACGTCTTCGAACTTTCTCATGTCAATTCTTGGCATTTGTTATCGTCTCCTTTCGCAGAAATTGAATCATTCTCACACCCGAAAAAGCCTGCCAGGATTTCCTGCCAGGCAACCACGCTAAAATTATCTTAATTTCGGAAAAACATATTGACATATATGCATACACGTGGTATGTTTAAATATTCCAAGGCGACTTGGACGGGGCAACACCATAGACTACCCACACATATTCTTGGAGCTCAGCTCTAGAAAGGAGGTAGCCCTATGAACTTTGTTGTCACTCTTGACTGGAAGTTTGTTGTTGCCCTTGGCGCGGCTGTTGGCGGAGTCATCCTCTGTGCGAAGATGGAACCCGATGCAGCTGAAAGAGTATCAATCCACGCGGTTGATGCTTGCAAGGAGTTTGCGGTTGCTGGAAACAGCAACCAATAACCTCCGATATGTCAGGGCACGTAATCTTCGGGTTATGTGCCATTTTTATTACTAAAGGAGGCAAGAGCCGTGATGGAGAATAATCTTCATAATAATGGGAATGTAGAGAGAATTTCCTGCGACGACATATATAGTGAAGAAATGGCTCAGAGCGTAAAGACGCTGAAAAGATTTAGAGAAGCGTGGCTTCGCTCTACTTCGTCATGGGACTCTGACCTATTTCAGTACGCAGATCCTGACTTCTATTTCTATCGTTTTACCATTGATAGGCAAGAGAAAGGCAAAGAAGCACTTCTTATCAGTGTTCTTTACAGAGCAATGGAAAGATATGGTATTTCTTTTGAAGTGCCTGATGACAGAAGAAACGCTCCGTTTGCTTTTATTGTTTGTGAAGGAGAACATAGAACAGGATACAGGTTTGAAGATTTCTTTTACGATGAAGACGTAAATGATATTGTACAGACTTATAATCTTGTTGAGGCTGTGATTGTAAGAACATGGAAACCTGGAAAGTGTGACAAATGGATTTCCGACGAAAACGACCAGTACAAGCGGGACAACCTTAAACTCAAGGCAGTTTCACTACAAACATTTTTTAATCGGTATTTTGGCCCAGAAGAATTCAAGTCATTTACATCACACCTTGAAGAGTACTTGCAAAATACGAGAGATATCACAGGATACAAGTCCATCAAATTCCTTTCATCGATGAATTTAGCGACACAAAAGGTGTTTGAAGAGAAAGAACTTGCTGAGTGGGATTATCGTAACTATGCTTTTCAGATTATTGACAACACCAACAGCAAAATTCAGGATTACTTATACCTTTCTACCACAAAGCTCCCTGTGTCATTGTTACAGACGATGGTAAACAATTATGTGTCGGGTGAATTATACAAGGCGATGATAGGGAGCTACGAATATGCGGAAAGCTTTATTACGTCTGAATGGTTGTATCATTCCCTAGATGGAAAAAAGAATTTTGACTATACGTCAGTTATAAGTGGCTATCTAAAGTCTATTGAGCAGCTTCTTTATAGAATCGTTATGCTCAATGTCGACAACAACTGCAAAATATCTATGAGCGGTGCAAATGATGTAATTACAGATGCAATTAGTAAGGGCATCATTACCTACAAGCCTGGAAGAAGAAATACATGGCGTGTTGTGCCTGCAAATGATAAAGGATTCAAGTATATAGATCTAACCTCAACACAGGTCCAGTATATGGATAGTTCAATAGGCACTTTTGAGCATTTTATGAGGAAGAATCCACATATTTTTGTGAATCCAACATACTCTAAACAAATTGCAGATATGGTGTGTTGCTTCCGTACTGAATGCAGGAATGGCTATTTTCATACTCACAATTTGAAAGATTGGGATGTTGTCAAGAAAACACGTTCTAACGCTATATTCTTATACTTCGTGCTATTAGGCGCATGTATAATTCCTAGCAATAAGGTAAGAGAACTCGGTATCGTATCAGCAGATGAATTTGACGAACTTTGCAAAAAGATTCGCGAGTTTAGGCATTACAATCTTAAATTCATATTTGAGTATGACAATGGTAAAAGCTTGAATCTGGTATACGATCCAATCAATAATACAGTTGAATATACGGATGACGGCGTAGAGCACTATGAGAGTCTCTTATTCTATGACATCGGCGAGTTTTCAGAGGATACATATGAAAAACTTGATGAAGGAATTAGAGAAGATCAGAAAGTATATTTGACCAGAGATAATATTCCGAGAAAAATTTACGGAATCCATCGAGATGGCATTATAGAAGAGGTCAAGTATTGAAAGAAAAGCCCGTCAGGAAAATTTGCATTCCTGACGGGTTTATTCACCTACAAACATTGAAAAATACACACTTTTCTGATATGATGGCGTCGCAAGGCAAAGGATACTATGTCGCGTGACACTCAAAATGTAATCAAAAGTTACATCCTTGCTGAGTGTCTGAAAGCCTAAAAAACATAGTTTCAAATCAAGCCTTGTGCTATGACAAAACGTCACAGCATGAGGCTTTTTTTATACCCTTTCGTCTTGTAGACTTACCCAACTTCTGAGAATGAAACGTCCCAAAAGTCCCGTAATTACAGGGATTCTGGGAACGAAGAGAACGTCCCGAGGATGTCGGTTCGAGGGAGACGTCACGAAGAGAACGTTACGGAATTTGACAGAACGGAAGGCTGACGAAGCGTAACCTTCCGGTTCGACATGACGTTCAGTGAACTTGTCATTTCTGGAGGAAATCACGTTCATGAACTTTGTAACTCCTTACCCAGTTGATCAACAACGCAGGCATCAGCATCTGTATGGTTGGAACGCCGAAGAGCGCTTTGTTCTTCAGTCAGGAGATGATGCTGGCAAGAAGATCTCTGGGGCTGTCTTATGGACCGTTCTCTTATGATGATATATTTACGGGATTTTGCGAGGAACTATTTCAGTATCAGTACGTGCAACACGAAGCATCCCTGGATGAAGGGATCCTGCAGTGGCTTTTCAATCACAGCCACGGTAATGCGTCTATCGTTGTATCCCTGATACATGATGCACAGGAGATTGCTATTCTGGACGGGTCCGAGGAATTAAGCATCGTGTCTCTGGAGAAAGCATACAAGAGCAGGCTTGCCATGCTCCATGATTATCTTTATCAGGAACCTGTACAAGCAAAAAAGAAATCTTCCAGAAAGAATACTAGTACCGTTGAAGCTGCTCCAGAAAGCAAGGAGCAGAATCTGATTACGGAGATCGTTACAAGGGCGAAACGCCTGCAAAAGGACATAGTTGAAGAACTTGCTTACTATGGGGTACAGATTTCGGAGGTAGCGGTATGATAGGCTTCTTCCCTGAAATATATGAGGATGAACTCCTTTACAGCCAGCTTTGCCGATACTTTCAGCGGACAGGATACACGAAATATCTGTCTGCTGTCGATGATTTGTTCATCCGCAGAACAGCTCATCCAGTCATCGAATGGGTCAATGAGTATCAGCCCGATGCAATGGAACATATCACAAAAGGCTCAGATTTTGAGACTGTAATACGCGAACACACGATGTTCCCAGCCTATACCCGTTTTCTTCCCAAGGAACGACGAAATGCGGCCTTGCATTCACTTCTGATCTGCGACGGAAACTACTACAATCTGATCGTCAACCAGAACCTGCGAAGAAAGAGATTTCTCCGTTACTGTCCCGTATGCGCCAAGGAAGATCGGGAACGACTTGGAGAAACGTACTGGCACAGAGAACATCAGATAATCCATGTAGATATCTGCCCGAAACACAGATGCTTCTTGGAAGACAGCACTGTTCCTATTGGCAGCAAGGTGACGCCTGGACTGTTCGCCGCAGAGATCGAAGTACCGTTTGATACAGAGCCTGAGCCGTGTGAAAATGAGCATTTTATAGACTTTATCCAGTACGTTCTTAATGTGTTCCGCGCACCCGTGGACATGGAGACTGATGTTCCAATTGGGTCCTTCCTCCGTTCTAAACTGGGTGAACAGTACCAGAGTGAGTCTAAAATGAAGGTATACAGCACGAAGCTGTATGAAGACTACTGCGCGTTCTTCCGCGATATCTGTGAACCAATGGGCTTTGAAGGTTTCAGGAAGGCTTATAACAATTATTCGCTGGATCATTATCGGATCTACCAGTTGGCGTACTTTCAAGGGATTTTGGTGGAAGATCTGACAAAACGGCCTACGGTTGTTGTTAGTTCAGCCATGGAGGAATTCTATGAGGATCTGGCTTCGGAATATGGCATCGACCTTGATACAGTAAGCAAGATCGGGGGTGCAGTCATATCGAAGTATCGGAACTTGGGGAAGGTTGCCCGAAAGAGCGGACCGAAGCAGCGAGAATGGGCTGAACTGGATGAGAAATATCTCCCTAGAGTCAAAGAGATCGTAGACAGGATATACAGCTCAGAAAAACCAGATAGGGTTTCCATCACTCGCATTGAAAGAGAGGTCGGCGCTCCGTCCAAACAGTTCCAGAAGCTGCCGAAGTGTACTAAATACGTCGAGGATCACATTGAGACCATGAACGAATTCAGAGCACGGAAGGTTACATGGGCAGTAAAACTGTTCCTGCAGGAAGGCCGATACCTGAGCTTGAACAAGCTGAATCACTTTCTGAACTTCAGAAAGAACGATTTGAATGCCTGCTTTGACCTGATTACAGATTCTGTAGTGATCAAGACTATCAACGATCTCCGCTCAGGCCTGACTTTTCCACGCAGGGAGGATGGTTGATACAGGGAAAAATCATTCCAAGAACGACGGAAACGACGTTTTTCTTAATACTTAACGCACGAAAAAGTGATTATATGTTCACTCATATTTCTCTCTGTACTGTCGTTTGCGTCGTACAAGAGTTTGTCTACTAAAACGATTCGCCTCTATGTGAAGAGATCAGGCGGATTGTTAGAGAAAATTCACTCATTTATGAAGATTTTCTATTGAATCAAGGTCCTGCTGTTGCTATAATATAACACAGTGGGACTTTTATTATCTGTAAGGCTATGATGAGAGGTGCGTGTTATGGAAGTCAGTTATAAAAAGCTGTGGAAGCTGTTGATAGACAAGGATATGAAAAAGAAGGATCTCCAGGCACAATCGGGAATCAGTTGGGCATCTGTTACCAAACTCTCCAAAGGAGAGACTGTCAGCATGGAAGTGCTGATGAAGGTATGTAAGGCTTTGAACTGCGATATCGGCGATATCATGGAGTTGATACCTGAAGAAGCCACCCAAGCAGAGTGATTGGAGGGCTATTGTGGGTACTTTAGTTGAATACAGGAAAATGCCAGATAAGCACACTGTGTATCGGCTGCTTATTTATAGCAATGCGATTTCGGAAATTGCCTCTCAGGCTACCGCTGTGAATAAACCTATCGCAGCTGAGCTTGTTGACTTGAAACCGAACCGTAGGACGATGCAGCTTGAAAAATGTTTTGTGAAAGTGCTTGAGTCCCTACCCGAACAGCCCATCATTAAAGGCATCGACGTGCTTTTCAATCCAGCGTATAAGGTTGATGTGATGAAGCTGCTGTCCTCAGCGTATAAGCAGAAGCACTTCAGCCTGGTTTGGCCAGGAAGCTATGCTGACGGCAAGCTGATGTACAGTGAAGAAGGTTATCCCGATTATCGGGTTTACGAAATAAACGACTATGACATCATGTATGTCATTTGAAGGAGGACGGATCATGAAATACTCGGAATTGATAAGCTTTAATCCGATTGAGGACGTTATCCAGCTTACGACTGCAGATAACGCGGATAAAGCCCGCGAATACGTTAAAACCTACGTGATGTCTGATGCGATGGCTGAGAGTTTACAGGCTCCCGTTATCGATCAGCTTCAAATGGATGAGGTCATCGACAACAAAGGTGTACTCGTTGTCGGTAACTACGGTACTGGTAAATCTCACCTCATGTCTGTTATCTCCTCCATTGCACACGACGCAGACAATCTGCAGTACCTGCAGAATAGAAAGTTTGCCGAGAGCATGAAACAGATCGCAGGGAAATTTGAAGTCCTCCGTATTGAGATCGGCGGCGTTACCATGTCGCTGCGTGAGATCCTGTTCGGCTTCATCCAGGAAGACTTCGATGAAAGAGGCATTTCCTTCGAAGTGCCTGATTTCAATACAGTTAAGGACAACAAGAAACTCATCAAAGATATGATGATGGCCTTCTCCGAGAAATATCCTGACAAGGGATATCTGATCGTAGTCGATGAGTTCCTTTCCTATCTGACTTCCCGTGACGAGCGCGAAATCGTTCTTGACCTGGAATTCTTCCGTGCCCTGGGAGAAATGTGCTCCAAGTCTAAGCTTCGGGTCATCTTCGGCGTTCAGGAGAAGATTTTCGACAACCCGCGCTTCAGCTTTGTCTCCGATACGCTGAAGCATGTCAGTGACCGCTTCACCCAGATTATCATCACGAAGGAAGCAACTTCCTACGTCGTATCTGAGCGTATCCTGAAGAAGACTCCTGAGCAGAAGGCTCTGATTCGTGCTCACCTTGAAAAGTTCTGTAATCTGTATACGGGTATGTCTTCCAAACTGGAAGACTTCGTGGACCTGTTCCCGATCCATCCTGCTTACATCGACGTGTTCAACAAGATCTATCTGATTGAGAACCGCCATATTCTGAAAAACATCTCCCTTGCCATCAAGAACATCTTCAACACGAATGTCCCTGAAGATGCTCCTGGCGTGATTTCCTTTGATGATTACTGGCCTGCGATCAAATCGAATGGTCTGCTCAAGAGCGACGTGACCATTAGCCGCGTAGTAAATGCCAGCAGCCAGTTGGAGGAAATCATCAACCGCGCCTTCCCCAAGAAAGCTTATAAGCCTCTGGCAATCAAGATCATCTATGCCCTGAGTGTCCATCGTCTGACTACGAATGGCCTGGATGTCCAGTTCGGTCTGACGGCAGAAAATCTGAAGGATGACCTGTGCCTGCATCTGCCTATGCCTGAACAGGATGCCGACTTCCTGCTTGGTATTGTAAAGGCGACGCTGCGGGACATCATGACAACCGTTTCTGGCCAGTTCATCATCTGCAACGATGCCAACAGCCAGTACTATATCGATGTAGACAAGGTCGTTGACTACGACGAGAAGATCAAGCAAAAGGCTTCTCTGATGGCAGACGGCGAACTGAACCGCTACTTCTATCAGGTCGTATACAGCTGCCTGGAATGGGACAAGAAGCAGTACGTTTCGGGATTCAATATCTATGAGCATGATCTGAACTGGGAGTCTCACAGTATCTTCCGTGAAGGCTACCTGTTTATGGGCCTGCCTGGAGAGCGCAGCACGGCGCAGCCTGAGCGTGATTTCTACATCCATATCATGCCGCCGTATGCTGGGGCTGGCCTCAGCACGGGAGATCTGGATGACGAAGTATATTTCTACTTCAAGTCCACAGATGATTTCAAAGAAAACATTTCGCTGTATTCCGCTGCAAACAGCCTTGCGGATATCAGTGAAGGCAAAGATAAAGACGCCTACCTCAGCAAGGCAGCTATGCTCCGTAAGAAGCTGGTGAAATACCTCAGCGAGAACAAGAACACTTGCTTCGATGTGGTGTACAAGCGGGAACGTCATCAGCTGATCGAAGTCCTGAAGGGACGCTATAACAGAGACTATACCTTTGGCGATACTATCGATCTTGCTGCATCGATCTGCCTGGATGGATACTTCAACACGATCTATCCTGACTTCCCTGTAATGAAGACCAAGATCACCCGCAAGAACATGGCCGACAATGCGAGGGCCGCGTTCGATCATTTCGCTGGAAGAAAGACGCAGCAGTCTACTATGATGCTGCAGAGCTTTGGGATACTTGACGGTGATAAGATCCGTCCTGAAGGATCCAAGTATGCATCCTACTATATCGATCTGGTAAAAGCGCTGCCGCCGCAGGGAGTGCTGAACTATTCTGACCTTTTTGAACAGCAGGGTCTGTATTGGCAGATTGATAAGAAGTTCCGCATTTGGCACGTCTTTACTCCGATCATTTTCCTGTCCATGGTTTATGCAGGATACGGCGTGATCACGCTGAAAAATGGAGAGACCATCACGGCTTCTTCTCTTGATCGCGTGCCGAAGATTAGCGCTCTGGACCTGTATGAGTTTAAGTATCTCTCCAAGCCTGCTCAGATCCAGATGGCAGAACTGAAGAAGCTCTTCGATGTTCTGGATCTCAATCCTGCACTTCTTGACAATCCGAATGACCGTGAAAAAGGCGTCGAAGACCTTCTCAAGAAAGCTCAGGAACTGTGCAACTCTGCTGTTCTTACGGAACGGAAACTGACAGACGGTTTTGAGCTTTGGGGCGAACCGCTGGTCAATGCACAGGTGCTGCAGAAGATGCGCAACGCTTGCACGGATGTAAAGAATGAGTTCAGCAACTATAGCTCCCGCTTCAACACGCCTGCAAAGCTGAATAATTTCAGCCTTTCCAGTGATCAGGTTGACGAGCTTGGCAAGAGCATTGCGATGCTGAAGCTCATTCCCGAATACCTGACATTCAAGACGGATAGTTCTTCCGATGTCAGCTATGTTTCGAGCATCGAATACATTGATCTCGGTGCATCGATGAAGTCCGACATTGAAAACGCAAAGGCGAACTTCCGTGAGATCCGTGACAGTATCCTGGATGGCACTGCTGGTGACGTGGCTGCACAGAAAGTTTGTGATGAACTTGGAAAGATCAAGGACAAGTACATCGGTATCTACTTCGAGGCACATAAGAAAAAGCGCCTTGGCATCGAAGACGCAAAGCGCAGAGGAACCATCCAGGAAAGCTTGGCTCTGTCCAATCTCCGCAAGCTTCGGGGAATCGATATTCTCTCTGGTGCAAAGCTGACCGAGATCGAGCAGGATTTGGCTGCGCTGAAGGTCTGCTATGATCTGACGCCTGCGGAACTGAAGTCGAATCCGACCTGCCCACATTGCCACTACAGCCTTGAGGACAAGGCGAAGAATGTTTACGGACAGCTGGATAACATTGAGGATCGCATCGATGCTCTGGTCACAGAGTGGACGAACACGCTGATCAACACAATTTCGGATCCCCTGGTCCTGAGTCAGAAAGAGTATCTGAATGCAAAGCAGGCACAGACAATCGAGGCGTTCGTTTCTGCTGGTCAGCTACCGAAACGTGTGGATGACTTCTTTGTAAGCAGCATCCAGGCTCTTCTGAAGAACTATGAGCCTGTGGTCATTGTGGTAGAGGATCTGATGCAGAAACTGGAGCAACTGCCGCCGATGGACGAGGCTTCTTTCAAAACAAAGCTGAATGAAATGGTTTCTGCTTACACGAAGGGCAAGGATGCATCTACGCTCCGTATCGTTGTCAAGAGAAAAGAAAGTGAGGAATAATCGATGGAACGCAGGAAGCTGACCAAGCAGGATATCGATAAGGTTCGTGGCATTGAAGGGTTTCCAAACGGGACAGATGAGGACATCATCGCTCTGTCTGATGCACCATATTATACTGCGTGCCCTAACCCCTTTATCAAGGAGTTCATTCAAGAGAATGGCGCTCCATATATAGAGAAGAAAGATAAGTATCATCGTGAACCGTTTGCTGCAGATGTAAGTGAAGGTAAAACAGACGCTATTTATACAGCGCATACTTATCACACTAAAGTTCCCTATAAGGCTATCATGAGGTATATCCTGCATTATACAAAACCTGGTGATATTGTCTTTGATGGTTTTGCTGGTAGTGGTATGACAGGGATTGCTGCGCAAATGTGTGGTAATGAGTCTGTGGTTTCAATGTTCGGTAAAAACGTTGAATCAGGAGCAAGAAAAGCAATTCTAAGTGATTTGTCACCAGCAGCTCAGCAAATAACTTTTGGATACAACAGAAAATGTTCCAGCTATGATTTCATGCGTGAGGCAGAAGAAATCATTGACAAGTGTGAAAAGGAATGTGGATGGGTCTATAGAACAAAACATATCCCTGATGCACCAACATTTCTTGATGCGGATTCAATGTGGGGACGCATTAATTACGTCGTATGGTCAGATGTGTTTGTTTGTCCTCACTGTGGAGAGGAATTAGTTTTCTATAATGTCGCTCTTGATGAGAAAGCAAATAAGGTTAAGGATACGTTCGTCTGCACGAAATGCTCGGCTCGCCTGAAAAAGCAAGATTGTACAAGGGCACAAGAAATGTCGATTTCAGAGATTGATGGCTCTGTTATTTCACATGCTAAGCAGGTACCAGTATTAATCAATTATATTTATGGGGGAAAGAAATACACAAAGAAGCCAGATGCATTTGATTATGATTTAATCGAGAAAATCAATGCTATGAAGATTCCATACTGGTACCCTATAGATGAGTTGCCTAGCGGGATGAATACTCAACAACCTATTGCTTCTCATAATTTCACAAGAGTGAATGATTTCTATACGAAAAGAAACCTGTATGTACTTGCGTGTCTTAATCACTATATTGGAAATAGTCCTGTAAGGATTGCTTTCCAGTCTATGAATCCGACTTTATCCTCAAAGTTGGTTAGATACAACATGGGCAATCGCGGTAATGGGCCACTTAATGGAACGCTATATGTAGCGTCTCTGGTAGCAGAGGCTGATGTTCTAAAGGTCTTACGCGGTAAAGTCAATGATTTTGTTAAGGTGTATGGTATGACATCAGGTTTTTCAGGATCCGTATGTAATACTGCATCTTCAACGGATTTAAGCAATATACCTGATAATTGTATAGATTATATTTTTACTGATCCTCCGTTTGGTGCAAATCTAAATTACTCTGAGTTAAGCTTCATTTGGGAGGCTTGGTTAAAAGTAAAAACCGATAATCATCCCGAAGCGATAATGAATGATGTTCAGGGAAAAGGATTAGTGGAATACCAGCAATTGATGACTGGCTGCTTTACGGAGTTCTTCCGAATTCTGAAACCAGATCGTTGGATGACAGTTGAGTTTCACAATTCAAAAAACGCCGTTTGGAACGCTATTCAAGAATCTCTCATGAGATCTGGATTCATCATTGCTGACGTGCGGACTCTCGATAAGCAACAAGGTAGTTTCAAGCAAGTAACTACATCAAGTGCGGTGAAGCAAGATCTTGTTATATCTGCTTACAAACCAAGAGAAAGTTTCATGAGAGATTTTCTCCAAAAAGCTGGAAGTGAAGAAACGGCATGGGAATTTGTACGTACACATCTTTCTAATCTTCCTGTTGCAGTAAAACGTGGTGGAGAAATAGAGATTATTGCAGAAAGGCAAGCCTTCTTAATAAAGAGAAACCTTTTTATCATCATGTCTTACAGATAGGAAATAATGAAACACTGGGCGTTACTACAGCAGAATTTGATTTTGATTACTGGAAGCAGCTGAAGAAAGAAGGAAACTATGATGCGGCGGCAGCATACGTGAAGAAACATCTGAACCGCTCTGAAGACCGTAAACAGATGACAGCCGTGTTGGAGGAAGTCGGTCGCGGGTTACAGGAGAAATATCCATATTGTAAGTTCTGGGGAATTACGATTCATCGTGATGAACCGCATGGAACGGATCATATGGATATTCGCTATACGATATTTACCGACGGTGAAAAGACTGGTCTTGGGAAACGTGTTTCGATGAATAAGGGGTTAGCAAAAATGGGGTTTAAGTCCGATAAAGAACGCACTGCTCTGCAGAAATTCCAGGACGCTATAAAGGCCGATATTCAGGCAGGCATGGAAGCGAGAGGATACACTCGTGAGTACATGGATAATCACGAGAAGCATGTCAGCACTTCTGTATACCAAGCCCAGCAGGACAAAGAGAAAGCAATCGCTGAGAAGGAAGAAGCCGAAGCGCTTATAAAAGAGCTTGAAAAGCGTATAGCAGAACTGAGGCATTTTGAAGATCGGCTCATCAGGGTAGAACAGATTTCTGATGAGATTGAAGCGAAGAAAGAAGACCATATTACAACAGCACGTAGGTTGCCTCAGATTAATTACTAAGGAGGAGCAATATGAAAGCAGGAATGTATAGACGGCAATGCGACATGGACCGCGCCATTAAACTCGGGGGAAATAGAAGGAAAGAACATGGGTGCACTATAGATGAAACACTCTTCAAATGGGGAAACGACTTTATTATTACATGTGTTGTCACAGAGCCAAGCGGAATTCATTTTTTCGGAAGGGATGATTCCTGTAAATGGTACAGTTACATGAAAACGCTCACATTTGAAGAAGGCATCGAATGGATTAATAATAATCTTCCCGAAGCTGCGGCGAGCCTTTTTTTGCCGATAATCGAGAAGAAAGCTGCAGATCGCGAATAAAGAGAAAGAATGTCACGGAATATGATCAGTAATTAAAATTGGTGGCCCCACCGATGCTCTCTATTGTAGCGGTGGGACTATCATTAAAAACGCTGAAAGAAAAACTATCAAAAATACAGTAAGGATGAGGTATGGATTTCAGAGCATTTTGCGCGGTAGACAAAGCCTTTTCTGAGATTTTCATATGAAAAGTTTTTTGAGGCAGAAACCACTATAATAAACGGTGGTTTATTATGATACAAAGGAGATGTATTACATGAGTACGATATGGGGTTATGCGCGTGTGAGCACGCCTAAACAAAAGCTGGAACGGCAGGTCGATAACATAAGGCGTGCTTTTCCTGATGCAGTTATCATACAGGAAGAGTTCACAGGTGCAACTTTGGATCGCCCAAAATGGAATGGCCTAGAGACTCGCCTTAAGTGCGGTGATACTGTCGTATTTGATGAGGTATCTCGTATGAGCAGAAATGCTATTGAAGGGATGGACCTATATGAGCAGTTGTTTGATAAGGGTGTCAGGCTGGTTTTTCTGAAGGAACCACATATTAATAGTGATGTGTACCGCCAGGCAATGGATGTGCAGATGACGAAGCAGAAAGAGACTGGTCATGCCTCTACAGACAAACTGATCTCAACCATAACCGAGGCCCTGCATGACTATATGATTGACTTGGCTCGCGAACAGATCCAGCTGGCATTTCAGACGGCACAGCATGAATTGGATTTTCTTCATAAGCGTACCCGTGAGGGTGTCAGGAAAGCCCAAGCTGACGGGAAACAAGTAGGACGGGCTGAAGGGGCGCATGTAGAGACTAAAAAGGCGAAAGAATGCAAGCCCAAGATTTTGAAGCATTCCAAGAGCTTTGGCGGTTCACTGAACGATGAGGAGCTTAAGCAGATGCTTGGCATCTCATATGGATCCTTGTACAAATACAAACGGGAATTAAAAAAAGATCCTGCTACGCCATGATCGGTGTAGCAGGATCTTTGTGAAAGATTAAGGCTTTTCACCCCATTTATAACGATAGCCCCGCCACTGTGACAAGAGGCGGGGCTATATCTCTGTTATTAGTTTCCGAGAATCTGACGGGCAATATCACTTTCGGCGTCGAGCACAACTACGCGTCGATTTTTCGCTCCTTCTGTTTCCACAAAATTACCGTTTGAATCGACATCTTGCCCACGGACAAACGGATCATCTGCATATCCAAGACCTGCTGTGAACAACTGTGATTCTGGTACTCCGAAATAATTGACCAAAAGATCTTTTACTGCACCAGCACGTCTGTTGGAGAGATTTACGCAGGAATCCTGACTTCCCCATTGCGCAGTTGTCCCAGCAAGCAGAATCGGATGATCTGGGTGAGCGAGAATTATATCAGCAACAGGAGCAAGAGCTGCTTTTGCGGCATCTTCGTCGATGAAGATTGCTTCATTTGCCACAAAACGGACTTGTGTTTCATTGAGTTCAAAGGGTACTTCGAATACTATTTCTTCTTCAATAGTATTCGAAGGTGTTTCTTCTGTTTGAGGAGTTCCGATGATTATCGTATAGTCGGTTTCGCTCCCTCCTTCAAGACGAATGTAATAAACCGTGTCAGGTCTCAGGCCGTTGACCATACCTGAATTCTGTCCAGCATTCGGAGAGGCAACACAAAATGGGGCAGCAATACTGTAACTGGAATATGTGTTTTCTCTTTCGCTTGGAGTAATGGCGTAACCATATTCATCGACCATAAAGGCATACATTTCTTTGCTGCCTTCAGTGAAATTCTCAACAGTAACCGTATATGAAGTGTTCTCATCGGGTAACGTTTTGAATGCAACCCATGAATATCCATCTTCATAATGTCCATGGTACAGAGTATTGATTTTAAGCATGGTCGAAATATTTTGGTTTGAACCAGTGTAGTATGAATCTGATTCATTCAGCGGTGCTTTTGCTTCTTCAAATCTGCTATTGGTCTGATAAGCGCTATCCTCATGATGACTGGATGATACCCGCATTGAAAAATCACAGCCTTCTTCTCCGCTGACTTGAATATAATAGGTCGTATTCGGCTCCAAAGTGTTGATCATGCCAGTATTGGCTGTTCCATCCCATTCAGCAAGACAATAAGGTGTATTTATACCATAGCTGTAATAATCATTATCTCTTTCAGTTGGATCAACTGCTTTCCCCGATGCATCCAATAGCCATACAAATATTCTTTTGCTGTTATTGACAGTAGTAATGTAATAAGCTGCATCCATATCCTTGGTGGTTGTAAATGAAAGGAAAGAGTTTTTTCCGTTAATCGTTGAATATACGGTAGTATCCAGAGGAATATTCAATGCGGCACTCTGACTGCTGCCTGCGATGATTGATGTATCCTGAAGAGGGGAATTAACAAGGTTATCCTCAGCATTTTCAAGATTATCAGAACGTTTATCTGACTTTAATGAAGGAGCGGATATTTCTAAAACGAGATTTGTATTCGCAGCACCTCTAAGACGAATATAATAATTTGTGTTTGGCTCAAGACTGTTGATCATGCCGCTATTGGCAACACCATCTGATTTCGCGACACAGAATGGTGTATCTTCTCCATAACTGTAATAATTGTTGTTTCTTTCTGTTGGAGTAAGCGCATTTCCGTCTTTATCTATCATATAGGCATAGACAGTTTTGCTGTCAGCAGTCTGATTCTCCAGAGTGACAATGTATTCCGTGCCTGCCTGGTCGCCTGTTGTGAAGCAAAACCAGAGCTCTCCTTCCTGAGAGATACCTGCATATCTGGTGTTCAGAGAGATCATCTGTGCTTCATTAAGGGAAGCACCCCCGAAGGAATCGTCCGCGGATGCCTTTGATTCATCAACCGATTCGGAGTCTTCATCTGCAAGCTGCTGGTCAGAGTTATCAGTTGTTATCTGAATATCCTCTATATTATTCTGAGTTTTGGATTCAGCCACGATTTCCACCGTGTTATCAGCTTGATTAGTGGACTCTTCCAGCTCAGATACGATTGCTTCCGACTGATTATTTGTATCAGTAGAATCGGCGTGGGATGGACTGGCACCACATGCAGCTACAGATATGATAATGAAGAATAAGCATATGATTAATCCTGTTGTACGTTTCATAAATAATTGTCCTACCTTTCAAAATGATTTGAGTTTTCTAATCATTCTCCATGACATGTATATCGTATGCCCATGGTACACCAATCGGTACGCTGGTATCGCTTGCTTTGCTGAAAGAACCTGCGCTGCAAATGATATGTTCTCCCGTGTGGTCGCTGAGAATATTCTCTCCGTACTCAGTACCTGAAGAGCGTCTCGTCCATATCAGGACAACGGAATGCTCCTTTTCCCAGGTGCTGACATCCTGTGTGCCTTTAAGTACTTGTGGAGAGTCCAGCCTTATAATCACCCATGTCTGGCCTTTGTCGGCCGCATTGTAATCGGGATAACCCTGCAGCTCCACAGCCTCATCATACGTGATAGTATCAACCGTGCCAGTCAGGATGGTACGCCCTGCGGCTTCTTCAGCCGATATCCATAAGGCAGTTGCGTCCTGTTCAGTTGGAGTGGAATCCGTAGCAATGTCCGCGGTTTCAGTATTCTTATCAGGCTTTCTGAAGCCTGCCTCATCGGACAAATTGTACCACGTTATCTCGCGTGCGTTGTCCCTGTATGGATCATTATCATCCAAGAATCCAGTCCATTCCTGCGTGATTATCATGCTGTTATCGGAACGAATCGCCCTAGATATGTAAATATCTCCGCGCATTCCGCCCACTTCAAAGATCTGGAGTCCGTTTCCGTCGCCCATCATGCTCAATCCGCCGCGGAATCCGCCAGTCTGAGCAACACCAGTCGTAATAACCTCTTCAGGGGCAAGAATGGTTTGGGAATCCACATCGTAGTAGAAGATACGAACATGGTCAATATAGTCATCACCCAGCTGGCGCAGCAGGAGTGTCGGAACGGGATCTCCTGTGTGCATATATTCCAGTGCGTAAAGATAGTCTCCGTTCGGGTGGGCATATTCACCGAAATCATACGTGGCCGCATTGGCGAGAATGATGCGGTACTGTTCCAACGATTCATCTATCGGATCTTCGGGCGTTTCTGTTTCGGGTTCACTTGTTGTTTCGACAATCGATTCATCAACTGTTGTTTCAGACACAGCTGGCGTTGTAGTTTCCTGAATTACTGGAGCCTCTTCGGTAATAACTGGATTTACGGGCGGCTCAGGCTGTTCCGTATTCTTAG
>JAEEGL014824608.1_pt1 | contig 19173 bp, 19 predicted proteins | sample 9134231 | NCBI WGS metagenome assembly JAEEGL01 (sample SAMN16246548, study PRJNA631951) | gut metagenome | biome: gut microbiome; feature: rumen; material: fiber-attached | host: Bos | place: Iran: Karaj | collected 2018-10 | reverse complement strand
GCGGTGCTTGTGAGGCTCAGTGCCCCGTTGGTGCTATCTCCATGGGAGACGGCAAGTTCGAGATCGATAAGGAAAAGTGCATCGACTGCGGTTCTTGCGCAGGACAGTGCCCCGTATCCGCTATCGAGCAGGCATAAGTTTCGGTAAATTAAAAGCAGGTGCTTAGTGCACCTGCTTTTTTTTATTGCTTATTCTTCGTCGTCTCCCAACTCCTTCAGCTTGTCCTTGTCGTCCTTGCTCATGTTGGCAAACTTCGTGTACTGGGGAAGCCATACAAGATGGACATCGCCTACCGGGCCGTTTCTTTGCTTGGCTATGATGATATCGGAAACGTTCTTCCTCTTTGTGTCCTTGTTGTAATAGTCCTCTCTGTAGATGAACATTACAATATCCGCATCCTGCTCGATGGCTCCGGATTCACGGAGGTCTGAGAGCATGGGCTTGGGAGGCTTTCTGCTCTCAACTGTTCTGGAGAGCTGTGAAAGGGCTACTACCGGTATGTTGAGCTCACGTGCCAGGCCCTTTAAGTCTCTTGAGATCTGTGATACTTCCTGCTGTCTGCTCTCTGCTCTTCCGGAACCGGTCATGAGCTGCAGATAGTCGATGAAGATTATATCCAGTTTTCCCTGGCTCTTGAGCCTTCTGCACTTGGATCTTACTTCGGATACTGTGATACCGGGAGTGTCGTCTATAAAGAGCTTGGATCTTCCGAAGAGTGTACCGCTTTCGGTGATCTTCTGGAACTCATCGCTGGTGAGCTTACCGCTTCGCAAAAGAGATGCATCCACGCGGGCATTCATTGCCATAAGTCTGTTTGCAAGCTGGGGGGCCCCCATCTCGAGACTGAATATTCCGACGCCCTTATTGCTCTTAAGAGCCATGCTCTCTGCGATATTGAGAGCAAATGCCGTCTTACCCATGGAAGGTCTTGCTGCGATCAGGATGAAATCGGAATTCTGGAATCCGGAAGTCATGTAATCAAGATCCGTGAAGCCTGTGGAGATTCCGGTGACCATTCCCTGGGTGCGGTGGGCCTTGGAAACGTTGGTAAGGGCTTCGAAAAATACGTCGCCTATGGGGGTGATATCCCTGACGATCCTTGATTCGGTGGCGGCAAAGATCTTCTTTTCCGCGGAATCGAAGAGTTCGCCCACGTCCATTTCATCCTTGTATCCGTCCTCGGCGATCTTTTCCGCAGCATTTATAAGGCTTCTTGCTTCAGCCTTTCTGTGGACGATCTGGGCATAGTAGGTGGCATTGGCGCTGGTGCTGGAAGTGGAATCCTTTACTATGTCCATGATAAAGGACATGCTGGTGACGTTCTCGGGAAGCTTATTATTTCCGAGTTTCTTTTCGCCAAGCTTATCCTTAAGGGTTACGGGATCCACCTTCTGGCCGTTGTTTTCCATCTCGATGATGGTATCAAAGATAATGCCGTAGATCTTATTATAGAACTCATCCCCGCTGCGGATGATCTCCTGAACCTCCGCAATGGCTTTGGAGGACATGAGCATACTGGTAAGTACGGCTCTTTCCGCATCATCGTCATGGGGCATGATCTTTTTTATCAGATTCTCGTTAAAGCCGTCCATATCAAGCCTCTGTTACTTTTACACTGAGAGAACCGGTTACCTGGGGATGAAGTTTGATCTGCACGGTATAGGTTCCGGGAGCCTTGATGGCGTCGTCGAGTACGATCTTTTTCTTGTCCAGTTCGATGCCGTGCTGTGCCTTGCACTCCTCTGCGATCTCCTTGGAAGAGATGCTTCCGAAGGCTCTGCCGCCTGCACCGGTCTTAATGGTGGTGGTAACGGTAATGGAAGAGAGCTTCTCTGCCATGGCCTTGGCGTCTTCAAGTTTTTCTTCGGCGATCTTTGCTTCGTTTGCTTTCTGAAGCTTGAGATCGTTTATGTTGGCAGCGGTAGCTTCAACTCCGATTCCCTTGGGAAGGATGTAGTTTCTTGCGTATCCGTCGCTGGCGTTAATGATATCGCCCTTTTTTCCGAGCTTTTTTTCGTCCTGTAAAAGAATTATCTTCATCAGATTTCACCGCTTTCTGTTAATGAATCAATTGTGTTCTTGAGTTCTCCAATGGCTTCTTCGATCTGTGTGCCTTCAAGCTGACATGCCGCAACCGACAGATGTCCGCCTCCACCCATGCGTTCCATGATGAGCTGGACGTTGACTTCGTCGATGGATCTTGCGCTTATGTGGATCTTGCCGGCATATTCCGTAAGAACGAAGCTTGCCTTTATGCCTCTGATATTAAGAAGCTCATTTGCTGCCTGGGCACCGATAACGGTGGGGTTGGGACAATCGTCCGCAGTACATACGCTTATGGCGTAGCTGCCGCGGTAGATCTCAGCCTGTGATACAGCATCTGCCTTGGCTCTGTATTCATCCGCACCGGCTCTGAACATCTTACGGACTCTTGTGACATCCGCACCGCACCTTCTTAAGAATGCGGCTGCTTCGAAGGTTCTGACACCGGCTTTGCTCTGGAAGGAATTGGAGTCAACGATTATTCCGGAGTACATGCAGTCAGCTTCTTCAGGACGGATCTTAACATTGTCCGCTGCATACTGGAGGATCTCGGAGATCATCTCGCAGGCGCTGGATGCATAGGGCTCAACGTATGAAAGAGTAGCGTTTTCGATGACTTCGCTTCCTGCTCTGTGATGGTCCAGTACCACGATGGTCTTACAGTATTTGATAAGTTCGGGGCACTCTGTGATGGAGGGTTTGTTGACATCTACCACTACCAGCACCGAAGCTGCGGAAGCAAGGTCTATGGCCTGCTGGGAACTTATAAGGACCGATTCATATTCTTCACCGCCGCTTTCGAATGTATCGATAAGGGGCTGGATATCTCCCGTGGGATTATCCATTACTATGTATGCACTCTTGCCCAGGATCTTGGCGATACAGTAGATACCTACTGCCGCACCGAAGGCATCCGCATCGGGATTCCTGTGTCCCATGATGAGGACGTTGTCCTTGGCTGTGATGATCTCTCTGAGTGCCTGGGCTTTTACTCTTGCCTTGACTCTTGTACTCTTTTCGACGGTCTGTGATTTTCCGCCGTAATAGGTGACCTGTTCCTTGGTCTTGATGACCGCCTGATCGCCTCCGCGTCCCAGAGCAAGATCTATGGCATTTCTTGCGTACTCGTAGTTCTGTGCATAGCTTAATCCGTCCACACCCAGACCGATGCTGGTGGTGACGGACATGCTGTTTTCACCGATTTTGACGGTCTTGATATCGTTGAGCAGTTCGAAATGCTTGTCCTGCATTTCGGTGATGGCTTTTTTACGAAGTATGACAAGATACTTGTCCTTCTCCATCTTTCGGCAGATACCGTCCATGGAGGAGATGTACTTGTTGACCTTTCTGTCTATGAGAGCTGCCAGGAGACTCTGCTTGACTTCCTCGACACTTTCCATGGCTTCGTCGAAGTTGTCCAGATAGATCATTCCCACACAGAGTGATTGGTCGTCCAGTTCCTGGAGTGCGATGTTCAGTGCTGTCTTATCGAACATGAACATTGCGATGAGGTAGCCGTTATAGTCCTCGGCCTCGATGAGACTGCTGTTCTCGGCCATTTCCTTCAGGGGGATCCGCTTGAGCTTTATGGTATAATCCCTTCCCTCGTGCTCGATGTCAAACTCGGATTCGGGAGTTTCTTCATCCTTCGGAAGCTTTTCTCCGGTAATGACGGGGAATACCGAGGTAATGGACTTGTTGTACTTTGAAGCGGCGTCGGTTATCTGGTCAAAAGCCAGGTTGGTCCACATCACCTTGCCGTCTTCGTCCAGAAGGGCATAGGGGATGTCCAGATCCTTCAGAAGTTTTTTCTGTATCTGGCCGTATTCGGTGGCAAAACTTATAAGCTCATTCATTATCATGGGCTTATTGTTGTGATACAGCGTGAGCGAAACGATAAAATAGAAGATCGTGAATGCACTCAGAAGGGCTCCTGCCTGTATACTTACAGGGAAGAGAGCCACGTTGACCGCAAGCAGTAAAAGTCCGAGATATATGCTGAAGCGCATGTACGACTTCAGATGGCCCTTAAGCTTCAGGCGCGTTTTCATAACACTTTTTCCTTTCTGTAAAAAAATGAAAAAGATCCTAAATAGTATAACATAAAAACCGGCAGGCGGGAAATCGGAATCCTGCCTGCCGGCTACAGCATTTTGGGCTTTTTCACGGGACGAAACCCGCATTTTTTCTATATGGAAAGTTTTCTTAATGCGTCGGAAGCGATAAGTACCTCGTAACTCTTGTCCAGGAATGCCGCACCCGCTTTGGGAACGATCCTGGTGTGGCCGAATTCGGTAGCGGCCTCGGCAAAACTCATGGCTTTTGCAAAGCCCTCACCCTCGGCGGGAATGACAAGCAGGAACTTGTCACCATGGAGATTCTTATAAAGAGAGTTCTCTCCGTCGTAATTCAGACTGGATGCTGCCAGGTCAATGACTTCGCTGAGCTTGTCGAAACTTACGGTGACCAGGCATCCGCTTTCCTTAATGTGCTCCTTTTCCTTCTCGAGAAGTTCGAAGAAAGGCTTTCCGATTTCCGAAACGTTCTTAACCGGTACCGGTTTGGGAGCGGAGCGGCGGGGCTTTTCCCTTGATATGGGTTCCTCGTCATCATCCTCATCGAAGATATCGTCAAGGTCGGGATCGTCGTAATCAGCATCGGAGGAGGCTGCGCCGCGGAAAAATCTGGAGAAACGTGTGTCCAGCTCGTCCGCATCGTCAACCTTGCTGATGAAGACCGCAAGAGTGCCTTCGCCCATGGGAACAGCTTCGATCATGATGGGACGGTTCTCACCGGCCTTGAAGTCGATCCCGAATCTTGCTTTCGCTTCATCCATGATGTCCCTGAACAGATTGGAAGCGGCTTCCGTTCCGTATGCCAGGTCATCCGGGTCGATCCAGCGTGACTTCAGATATTCACTTGTAAGGGTGCATTTTACGCGATTATTACCGACTACTTCAATCTGCATGAAATAACCCCTCCCCTATTTAAGATTGCACTATAATAGCTTGTTTGTTATGCACAGTCAATGGATTATTTTCATCACTTTTTCATGGTTAAAAAAATTGTGCACAAAGCTGGTTTTTGGCGTATTTTCGGCAGTTTTTCAGAATAATAGGATTATATGACGGGTATGTCGGAGAATATTTGTGGATTTTTCCCATTGAGAAACGGCTGACCGTCTTCGGATAATATAGATGCATCTCCGACAGTCCCGCAGCGGAAAGGAGATGACGGAAGGCTTTTTTCAATAAAATATAAATGGTTCGCCTGCGGTATCAGGCCCGCGGGCGGAAAGAACCGCAAGGCTGTTTTCATTTGCCGGGCGGCCGTCTCTTTTTCCGGGAATATCCCCTCTGAAACCATTTCGTAGCAAATTAATCCAAATCAAATAAATACACCCGAGTAGATGGGTAAGCTGCCGTTTTTTAAGGATCATACGCGTAAAAACCGGCTATTAAGCTGCCGTCAGAGATGCCGGAACCGGAGGAAATATATCACGGTATTTCTTTTGGGCCTTCAGGCAGGTTCCGAAAGTATGTATTTTGTGCTGATCAAGATCAAATGACCGGAGGGTCAGAGGTAATAATTGTCATGAGCCCCCGAACCACTTTTTTGCAGTGGGCGGGGGCATTTGGCGTTCAAAAGTTAATGACGTATAACGCCCTGTGTGGTACAATTACTTCGTATGATTATGCGACGGAAACTATGTTGCAGACGGATGGTTTTTATATATGAAAAAGCGTAAAAAAAGTGCTCTTGTGGTTATAATTCCTCTTCTGCTTATGCTCATCATAGGCGCAGTTTCTGTAGGAATCCCTCTTTATAAAAAATACTCTTACGGCACCGAGACCGCCAACCTGAACGAATATTTCGGAGTGGAAGGCGAAATGGCTGCCATTATCCTTCGGAATGAGAAGATCTCCGATAAGGCTCTTATCAGGGGCGGAAGATGTTATTTTGACATGGATACCGTGAGAACCTATCTTACCGAAGGTTTCTTCTATGATCCCAATTATAACGGCGGCTGTCTGATGTACACCACTGCCAAGGAGACCTATGAAGTCACCGACGGTTCGTCTGCCTATTCCGTTTCCGGTGTCAGCACCGATCTCGGATTCCCCCTGACCATCAGGGAAAACGACAGATTATATGTAGCAACGGATTATCTTAAGATGTTCGCCCTGTTTTCCGCGGATGTCTATGATCTTCATGTGCATCTGGAGACCCAGTGGGGATCCTCTCATGAAATGCGCACCGTCAATAAAGATACCCAGATCCGTGTACTGGGCGGTATAAAAAGTCCCATCTTACGCGAGGTGGAAAAGGGCGAGACTGTTGAGCTGATCGAAGCAATGGAGGACTGGAGCAAGGTCATGACCTCCGACTGCCTGATCGGTTATATAGAAAATAAGCGCATGGGCTCTGCAGATCCCGTTGCAGATATCGCTCCCATTGCTCCCGAACTTCCCGAATACACTACAGTCAGGCTGGATACAAAGGTAAATCTCGGATTCCATCCCATTTACAGTGTGGCAGGAAACGATACCCTGAGCGAAGCTCTGAATGAGGCGGTGGGAATTAATGTTATCGCTCCCATGTGGATCTCCCTTACCGATAATGAAGGCTCCTTCAGAAATTTCGGCTCCGCCGATTATGTAGTTAAGGCTCACCAGAAGGGCATCAAGGTCTGGGTTGTGGCCGATAATTTCGAATATGCAAACGAAAACGGCACCAATATCGATGAGACATATCTTTTGTCAGATACCACCAGAAGACGTAAGCTTGCACAGGACCTTGTGGATGCGGTGCTTGCACTGGGGGCTGACGGACTGAACTTTGACTTTGAGGGAATGCCCGACGGAAGCGGAGAGTATTACATCCAGTTCTTGCGTGAAGTATCTGTACTCTGCAGACTGAACGGAATATGCCTTTCCACTGACAACTATGTTCCTTATGAATACAACTCCATGTATAGACTCGATCTTCAGGGACAGTTTGTGGACTATGTCCTGATCATGGGCTACGACGAGCACACTCTTTACGGCGGAACCGCCGGAAGTGTTGCCAGCATCGGATATGTTTCAAACGGACTTAACATGACCCTTGAGAAAGTGCCTTCACAGAAGATCATCAATGCACTTCCTTTCTATACAATACTCTGGTCCACGACAAACGGTGTCACCACCGGACAGTACATAACCCTTGTGAACCAGGCTGATTTTATGAGCAGAGTCGGAAAGACCGCCACCTGGAATGATGAGAGCGGCCAGAACTACTGCGAATGGACGGAGGGAACCACTCTGTACCAGATATGGCTCGAGGATACCCAGTCCCTCACTGCCAAGCTCAATGTTATGAATACCATGGATCTGGGAGGTGTCGGCGTTTGGAGGATAGGTTACGGAAATGCCGATGCATGGAATCTTTTAAGGCTTTACGCGTACGGACAGTGATCGGATAAAAATTTTGGACACAAAAGTTTATAAAATAGAAAACCCGGGTGGAAACTTAAGCACCGCAGATCTGAAAGCCATCGGAGAATGCGGGGAGATCATCAAAAGAGGCGGACTTGTGGCATTCCCCACCGAGACGGTTTACGGGCTGGGAGGAGATGCTCTTAACAGTTCTTCCTCCGACAAGATATATTCCGCCAAGGGAAGACCTTCCGATAACCCCCTGATAGTCCATATTTGTGATATGGCCGATCTGGACAGGATAGCGGTGGATATTCCGGAAGAGGCATATGTACTTGCGGAAAAGTTCTGGCCGGGACCGTTGACCATGATACTTAGGGCGAAGGATACGGTTCCCAGAAAGACCACAGGCGGGCTTGATACCGTGGCTGTCAGGATGCCGGACAATGCTGTGGCATTGGAATTCATCAGAGCATCCGGCGGATATATCGCAGCACCCAGTGCCAATCTTTCGGGAAAGCCAAGCCCCACAACGGCTGCGTATGTGCTGGAGGACATGAACGGAAGGATCGATGCCCTGATAGACGGCGGCGAAAACCGCATAGGTATAGAATCCACCATAATCGATCTTACCGGTTCACCCATGCAGGTATTAAGACCCGGATTCATCACTAACGGTATGCTTTCGGAAGCTCTGGGAACGGGCATTGAAACAGATCCCGCTCTTCTTGATCCTAAGTGTGGTGCAAGACCCAAAGCTCCCGGCATGAGATACAGGCACTATGCTCCCAAGGGAGAGGTGATCCCCGTTAAGGGAGAGGATGCAAAAGTCACGGCGTATATAAGGAACGGACTGATCGAAGCCCGTAAGAGCGGCAAGAAGACCGGGGTGTTTTGCTGTAAGGAACATGTGGGAGAATATGACGCAGATGTCGTAAGATGCGCCGGCTCCCTGGATGATGCCGAAGCTGCCGCTCATGCTTTTTATTCTGCACTGAGATTTATGGATGACGAGAACGCTGAAGTCATCTTTGTTGAAAACTTTACTGACCGCGGGTTTGGAGAAGCATTCTGGAACAGGCTGCTGAAATCCGCAGGACTCAAAATGGAGGAAGTGTGATATGAAGATTTCTATCGGTTGCGATCACGGAGGATATGACCTTAAGGAACACCTTAAGAAGTATCTTGAGGAAAAAGGCCATGAAGTGGAGGACGTCGGGACTTTCTCAAACGACAGCTGTGATTATCCCAAGTTCGCCCATGCTGCCGCAAGACTTGTTTCCGAAGGAACATGTGAAAAGGGTCTTGTGATCTGCACCACCGGAATAGGCGTGAGCATCTGTGCAAATAAGGCAAAGGGTGTAAGATGTGCACTCTGCACAGATCCCTTAAGTGCGAAGATGACCAGACTTCACAATGATGCCAACATGCTGGCTCTCGGCGCAGGCATAGTCGGAAAAAATCTTGCCGAAGCCATCGTGGATGCTTTCTTCGAGACCGAGTTTTCCGGCGCACAGCGTCATGCAAGAAGGATCAATCAGATAGAGAATTAATATATTTATTTAAGGAGAAACAAAAATGGGAAAAGTAGTGGTAATGGATCATCCTTTGATCAGACACAAGATCGGATTTATCAGAAGAAAGGAAACCGGAACCAAGGAATTTCGTGAGACCATCAGTGAGATCGCAATGCTCATCTGCTATGAGGCTACCAGAGATTTAAGACTTGAGGATGTGGAGATCGAGACTCCCATCTGCAAGACCACCGTTAAGCAGCTGGCAGGAAAGAAACTTGCTGTTATCCCTATCTTGAGAGCGGGACTCGGAATGGTGGACGGAATGCTTCAGATGATCCCCACTGCTAAGGTAGGACACATCGGACTTTACAGAGATCCCGAGACCTCCATGCCTGTTGAATATTATTGCAAGGTTCCCGCAGACTGTGCGGAGAGAGAGATCTTCGTGGTAGATCCCATGCTGGCTACCGGAGGATCCGCGGTTGAAGCCATCACCATGCTCAAGGCAAGAGGCTGCCAGCACATCCACTTCCTCTGCATCATTGCCGCTCCCAAGGGAATCGAGGTTCTCAAGGAAGCACATCCCGATGTTGATATCTTCATCGGATCCGTTGACGAGAAACTTAATGAGCACAACTACATTGTTCCCGGTCTCGGAGATGCGGGTGACAGAATTTTCGGTACCAAATAATGGATGAAAAAAAGAGAGAAGATTATATAAGCTGGGATGAATATTTCATGGGTGTTGCGAAACTGTCCGGACTTAGGAGCAAGGATCCCAACACACAGGTTGGATGCTGCATCGTAAGCCGCGACCACAAGATCCTTTCCATGGGATATAACGGACTTCCCAAGGGCTGCAGCGACGATGAATTTCCCTGGAGCAGGGAAGGTAATCCCGGTGTGAACAAATATGCTTTCGTGACTCACAGCGAGCTCAATGCCATTCTTAATTACAGGGGCGGTTCTCTTGAGGATACGATCCTTTATGTATCTCTTTTCCCTTGTAATGAATGCGCCAAAGCCATCATTCAGGCGGGCATAAGGGAAGTTGTCTATCACAGTGACAAATACTGCGGAACGGATACTAACCTTGCGGCTAAGAGAATGTTCGATGCAGCAGGCGTGAAGTATACACAGTATAAAGAAACCGGCAGGAATATAGAGATCTCTCTTTAAGTTATTAATGAAAAATAAGCGCGGAGCAAAACTGATATTTGAAAAGGTTACCCACGCCGATGTTCTCAGGATCGTCGTAAGCGGGTTTGTTACTCTTGCGCTTTTGATCGTGCTGATCCAGATCCCTTACAGCGAGAGCAGCGCCACAACGCAGCAGCAGATCGACCAGGCCGAGAGGGAGAAGGACCAGCTGGAAGCCGGACAGCAGGCTAACCAGAACAATCTTGATGATCTCAGGACCGAACAGGGTGAACTTATGACAAGGGTCACGGAATTAAACGGCCAGCTCGAGACCATCGGTGATAATCTCCAGAGTCTTGAACAGCAGATGGCTGACAAGCAGGCTGAGATCGAAGCTACAAGGATCGCGCTTGATGACGCCGTTGCCACCGAGGAGTGGCAGTATGAGTGCATGGTCATCAGGGTCCGCGATATGTACGAAAGAGGCGATCAGGACTTTATCGAAGCCATCTTCAGCGCAAGAAGCCTTTCCGATATCCTTACCGCCGCTGATTTTTTTGAAAAGATCGAAAGTTACGACCAGAGAAAACTCCAGGAGTATAAGGATAACAGGGCATTTATTGAAGAACAGAAAGCCCGTCTCGAAGCTGAGGAAGCTGAACTTCAGAACCTTGTTGATGAGACCTCTGCGGAGCAGGACAAGGTCTCCGGCATCATATCCCAGACCCGTGATGTCATAGGAACTTATTCCGGACAGATCGAAGAGGCAGAAGCTGCCGCACTGGCATATGAAGCAGCCATCAAAGCAAAGGAAGCCGATATCGCAACTCTCAAAGCAAGACTTGCAGAGGAAATGGCTCTATCGCAGGCTGCTGCCAACGGTGTGTGGAGAGATATCTCCCAGGTAACATTCGAAGAAAACGACAGGTATCTCCTTGCAAATCTCATTTATTGTGAGGCGGGAGGAGAGCCTTATGAAGGACAGGTGGCTGTGGGAGCCGTGGTCATAAACAGGCTCTTAAGCGCCAAATATCCCGACACTCTTACGGGAGTCATTTATCAGAGGAGCCAGTTCTCACCCGCAGGAAGCGGAAGGCTGGCCATTGCCCTGGCACAGAACAAAGCGACATCCAGCTGCTACAGGGCTGCGGATGAGGCTATGAGCGGAGTTACCAATGTCGGAACTTGTGTGTATTTCAGAACTCCCGTTGAGGGACTTACAGGAATCAGCATCGGACACCATATCTTCTATTGAATTTGCTTTTGGGGGAAAGTAAATGAAACTTGAGAGAAAAGAAAACACGGGCAGTATAGGCGTACCCGTTATGATATCCGCACTTATACGACGGGACGGTACCGTTACGGGCGCTACCGAATGGCATTATTCCTTTGTCGGTAAAAATTCGGCTCTTCCCATTTATGATCTGATGAACAGGGAGGACGGAAATCTTCTGGCTGCATCCGTTCAGAAGGCACTTTCGGATCCCGGGTACAAAGATCTTCCCGGCGGTGAGATCCTTCTTGAACTGATCACGGAACTGGATAACAGGCAGGGCACCGTTTATTCGGGAATATATATGACACTTCAGTCATCTTCCACGACTGAGAACGGAGAGCCTCTTTGTAAAGTGGTTTATTCCGACCTTGCGGGTTTCGCATCCGCAATAGAGGATGACAGAAAGAGACTTTCAAAATACCGCTTTTTCATGTCCCAGAGAAACGACGTGTATTTTGAGTACAACACCGTTACCGGCAATGTGGTGCTGTACAAATATCTGAATGGAAACGCATACAGGATCGTCGATACCGATCTTGATAGCTATATCGGCAGCGTTCACGAAAAGTTCGTGGGTGACAGTGCTGAATACGAAAGAGAACTTGATGAACTGGTGGCACATCTTAAGAAAAAAGACAGGAATTTTTCCATGTCGATCCAGTACATCAAACCGGACGGTGACAAGAGAAGCGCCAGATTCCTTGGGGGAGTGCCTGCAGGGAATGAGGATCTTGTGGCCGGAGTATATTTATCCAACAGCCGTGCAAGCGATGAACCATATTATCTGACTCCCGCTGCAAGGGATCCCGGAACGGGACTCATCAACAAGAGAGCGGTATCCGAATATGTCATCGACATGCTCCCCACCCTTCACGGAAAAACAGCATGGCTCATCATTACCGATGTTGATGATTTTAAGGACGTAAATGATAATTTCGGTCATGCCTTCGGCGATGAAGTGATAAGCTATGTTGCGGATTCGCTCATGAGCGTTGTGGGTGAAAGAGGCTTTGTCGGAAGATTCGGCGGCGATGAATTCATGGCATTTGTTTACGGCGTTCCTACCAGGGAAGGCCTGAAGAATATGCTGAAGGTTCTGAACAAGAAACTTGCTCTTAAGTTTGACGGAAAATTCAAACTTACCGTTTCCCAGGGAGTCAGTTCCTATCCCGTGGACGGAGAAAACATAGAGACTCTTTTTGCTAAGGCGGACAAAGCGCTTTATATCGCCAAGGAAAAGGGCAAGAACAGGCATATCATCTACGATGAGAATCTCCACGGCGGAATAGAGGGAGATTATATGGAGAGCCAGGCAGTGTCCTACGCCATCTCCAGAGAGAAGAAAAGAGACTTCATATCATCGCTTGTGCTGGGACTTTCCAGAAAAGGCATCGATTATCTCATAAGAAGCCGCAGCGTGCAGAATGACATAAGAACCGTTTTTGATCTTGACGGTATTTCGCTGATAAGCGATTCGGGAGCAGAGGCTCTTTGCACAAACGGAAAATACGTCATAGAGAATATAAGACGTGAGGAAGCCACATCCTTTGATTTTACGGGCTTTGCCCGTGTCGGCGGTGACGATCACACCTATGTGCTCAACAATACCGAATCATTGAAGGATATCAATCCCTATATGTATGAGAGACTTAAGACTATGGAGATCGGTGCCTGTGTGGTGTGCGTGGCATATTCCGGGGATGCTCCGTATTCGCTCATGACCTTCGATGTGTTCAACAAGATACGTAAATGGTCACAGTCTGATATAGACCTGATCAGTATAATAGGTAATTTGTCGGCAACTCTTATCATGGAAAGAGAAACAAACAGGTAAAGGAGATAGACAGGGGTATGAAGATCATTCATATGGCTGATGCCCATCTTGATTCGAAGATGGAATCGAAGCTGGACAAATCAAAAGCCACCTTGAGAAGGGACGAGATTCTGGAGACTTTCTGCAACATAGCGGATTATGCAGGTGACAATTCCGTTGATGCAGTCATTATCGCGGGGGACCTTTTCGATAAGAAGACTGCAAGAGTCGGAGCAGTAAACAGAGTCAGGGCTGCCTTCGAGAGTCATCCGAATGTAAAGTTTTATTATCTCAGGGGTAATCATGACGAGGATTCCTATTTTAACGGAGATGACAATCCCTCCAATCTTGTGGTGTTTAAAGATCCCGGACTGAAATCTGATGTTCTTAAGACTACTTCCGGCAAGGATGTTGTCATTACCGGAATCATTCCCGAAGAAGACGGATTTGACAAAGCCTATACCGAACTCAATCTTGATTACGATGCCATGAACATCGTAGTAATGCATGGCGCTGCCGATAAATACCAGGGTACTAATAAGGCTGAGAGTATTGATCTCGGAAGGCTGAGGAACAGGAATATCGATTATCTTGCCCTGGGCCATTACCACTCATATACGGAAGGGGATCTTCCTTCAAGGGGAATTTTCTGTTATCCCGGATGCATCGAAGGCAGGGGCTTTGATGAGTGCGGAGAGCACGGATTCGTTCTGATCGATATCGATGATGCAGGCCTTACATATGAGACCACATTCGTACCCTTTGCCAAGAGAAGGGTTTACGAGATCGAGACCGATATTTCCCGGTGCATGACGACACCCGAGATAGATAAGTGCGTATCCGATGCCATAAAAGCCACAGATGCCACAAGCGATGATCTTGTAAGGATCATCCTTACCGGTGAGACTGATGTGAATGCGGAGAAGGATGTGGAGCATGTAAAGCGCACCATTGTCGACAGATTTTTCTATGGAGAAGTGAAGGATAAGAGCAGTATCGCCATCGATTACGATGAATACCTTCACGAAGCTTCACTTAAGGGAGAACTGGTCAGACTCCTCAAAGCGGATGAAGAACTGTCCGAAGAAGATAGAGGCCGTATAGTAAAATGCGCGATTCAGGCGCTGAAGGGGGAGGAGATCAGCTTATGAAGCTCGTGTCTTGTCATATAGACAATTTCGGAAAGTTGAGCAATGAGGACAGGGATTTTACCGAAGGCATCAACTGCATTTTCACAGAAAACGGAAGCGGAAAATCGACACTTGCGTCATTTATCAAGGTGATGCTCTACGGATTTTCCAATGAAAAATCAAGGTCCGAATTCGAGAACGAGAGAAAGTTCTTCAGACCCTGGCAGGGCGGAACATACGGCGGAAACCTTACCTTTGAGAAGGATGGAACAAACTACTGCATATACAGGACCTTCGGAAATAAGGAATCGGAGGATGTCCTTAAGATAATGAACATCTCCACCGGCATGGCAGATCACTGCTTTGAACCCAATCCCGGTATCGCACTCTTCGGCATAGACGGTGACTCCTTTGAAAGAACCGCGTTTGTATCACAGCAGGACTGCGAGACAAAGGTCACAAGCGATATCAGCGCACGTATAGGCGGAGTGTCCGAACGTGATGATGATATGAAAAAATACGAGTCGGCCGATGCTCTTCTTAAGAAAGAAAGCGACAGACTCAGTCCCGACAGAGCCACCGGTGTCATCAACAAAGAAGAGAACGAACTGTCCAAACTCAAGGATCTGTTCAGAAATATCGATTCCCAGAGAAACCTCTGTGATGAACTTACTGCAAAGACGGAGGATGCTCTTTCCAAGACCGAGTCCGACAGGAAAAGACAGGCTGAACTTAAGAAGAGGACCGATGCTTACAGGAAGTATCTGGATCTTAAGGAACAGAAGGATCATTATGAGAGCCTGAAGGCTGCGAAGGAAAAGGCCGAGGATGATCTCAGAAGTGCCAAGAGCGTTTTTGAAGGAACCATTCCCGATGCCGGAACCGCCAAGAAGTGGGTGGAGGATTCCACTGCTCTTCGTGATGACGAGAAAGAGATAGCATCTCTTGAACTTACTCCCGCCGAGGAAGAGCGCCTTGAAGCCGAGGCCAAGAAATTCGCCAAGTCCATTCCCGCTTCATCGGAGATCGACAGGCTTGTCAATCAGTGGAACATGATCCAGGAACTTAAGGATGAACTTCCCGACAGAAGAGAGGAAGCCGAACTCTTAAAGAATCAGGCTCTGGAAGCACAGAGAGAGAAATATAAGCCCTTCATAGCCCTTCTCATCATTGGCATCGTGATCATACTCGGTGCGGTGGCTGCTGCGATATTTGTCCATCCCGCCATAGGTGCGGCTGCGGTCATAGGCATCGGACTTATCATCTACGGTGCTATCCTGAGGAAAAAGCACAACGATGAGACCAGGACCAGCGGTGAAGGAACCGCCAGAAGATATAACGAACTCATGAGCAGGATCGCCGAAGATGAGGAACTGGTTGAAGGCACAGAGATGGATGCACAGGATCTTCTCGGAAACGTCGGTATCCAGTATGTCGGAAGGTCCGCAATGAGCGATCTTATGACCCTTAGGAACGAAGTTAAGGAATACGAAGCTCTTAAGGAAAAGAAGAAACATCACCAGGATGTTATCAAGGAAAAAGATTTCGAGAACAGACTGGCTGCCGTCAAGGAATATGTTAAGGGCTGTTCCATAATGGGAACCAGGGCATCGATCCCCGAATCATCCGCAGCCGAGATCTGCGTTCCCGTAAATGACATTGCTACCAGAGTGGAGCAGATAGGACTCAGAGAAGAGGATCTGCAGACTGCCGCTAAGAAGGTCAGCGTTTTCGAAGCGGATCACGATGTTTCCAAATATCAGGGTCTTGTAAGCCCTGAGCCGGAGATGATCTCCATAGACGATCTGGACGAGGCTCTTACCAAGGCTGAAGTATCCCTGAAGGATAACGAAAAACTCTACGAAGCATGTAAGAAGGAACTGGCTGAGGCAGAAGAGATCTGCACCGCCATGGAAGATGCCAAGGAAGAGTACGATACCAGAAGTGAAGAGCTTAAGGTTCTCCGTGACAGATATCAGACCATTGTAAAGACCAGAGAGTATCTGAAGAACGCAAGAGACAGTTTTAACACCAGATACATCAAGGACATCCAGGATGCATTTGACAAGTATTACGGAATGCTTACGGATGATGAGAAGAAGTACACCATCGATGCAAACCTTGATGTGACTTATGTTGAACAGGGCCAGCCCAGAGATCCCAAGACCCTGTCCGAAGGTTACAAGGACCTTGTTGGATTGTGCAGAAGAGTTGCCATGGCAGACGCTATGTACAATGCTGAAAAGCCCTTCCTGGTACTGGACGATCCCTTCGTCAATCTCGACGACAAAAAACTTGCGGGTGCTTCGAAGTTCATTAAGGATATCTCTTCCGGATATCAGATAATCTATTTCACCTGCCAGAGCGCAAGAAGCTTCAAATAAATAACCAAGGGAAAACAAAGGAAAAACAAGGGGACAGGTTTGAAACCTGTCCCCTTGTTTTTCAATCAAAGATCTCTTGAATCCAGATATTCGCAAAGCGTATCGAACTTGTCCCTGTCTATGAGTGACAGAAGACCGTCCAGTCTCTTCATGCAGGTGGCTGTCTGTTCCTGGGTGATGAGTCCCTGCTCCAGGGCATCCGCAAGTTCATCCAGATCCATGACCTTGATCCTTCCGGAAGGGTATATGATCACATCCGCCAGGAGATCTGTTACCGTAAGAGTTCCGGAATCGTGGTCCGCATCGAAATCAACGATGTCACAGTACCAGTACAGAAGAGTTCCGTCAGCGTGGTAGAATTTGCTGACCTTGATGCCTTTTTCGAATATATAGGCGCTGGCACCGTGATCGAATTCGGCCTTGGGCTTTAATGTCTTCCACTTTGTGATGAGAACGGTATCGTCCAGATATACTATCTCGTCATCTTTCAGCAGGATACATTCCGAAGGAATGATCCTTTTTCGGTACAGTTTTTCCAGTGTCATTTCTGTTACCTCGGGTATGAGTGTTGAGACGTTTTAACAAATCCGATGATACCATATTATTATCTGAATTTATAGACTTTTCTGGCAAATTGCTGTATAATTCTCTTATTGTGAAAAAGGATCAGGACCGCAATGTTATCCGTGCACTGTCCATGCTCACACAGTTCACACTTTTCCTTCTGGTACCCGTCCTGGGGCTGGGGGCTGTAGGGGTTTTCCTGGACAGATATTTCGGGACAAAATGGATAGCCATATTGTTCTTCTTTATAGGTGCGGTTGCGGGATTTAACAATATTTACCGGTATGCAATGAGCATCTCCGGCGGCAAAGGAACTTCGGACAAGACTGATGAGTCTCCGGACAGCTCTGAAAAATAAAAACAGAACACTTCTGGAACTCAGGAGCGGGATCCTGTTTCTGGGGATCATCGGACTTGCGGTAACGGCTCTTATCGATATTCTTTTGAAGACCGGTTCGCTGTGGATCTGTTTTTCCTGGCTCATCGGGATAATGACCGCATACGTATCCGCAACGGATATGTACAATGTTCTCGACAAGGCATTGGACCTTCCCGAGAATGAGGCAAGAAAAAGGATCTACTTCGGATATCTGAAGAGGTACGTGATCCTCGGAGTGATGTTAGCCATCACCTGCATATCCGATAAACTTAACCCGATAGCGTTTTTTGCGGCGTATATGAGCCTTAAGATCTCGGCATACATGCAGCCGTTGACACATAGGTTCTACAACTCGTATTTCGGAGAGACCGATCCCGTTTCGATCAGTCAGGAAGAATATGACGCCCTTCATCCGGAGATTGCGGAGAGGTTTAAGGGAGAAAGCACTACTGAGGGAAATACCAAAGATTAAGATCACGGAGGTTTAGGCATTGGGATACGGATTACTGCTGTCTGCAGATAATATCGATTTCATGGTTCACGGACTGTTTGACTATTCATTCTTTGGTCACACCGTCTACATCACCAACACTCATGTGAGTATTCTTATAGTCATGCTGATTCTGATGGTCTTTTCCGTTGTTGCGGGACACGGCTTCAGAAAAGCTCTTCGCGAAGAGAAATTCGCACCCACAAACGGCTTCATGAACGGAGTCGAGCTTCTTGTGGAGTTCCTGCAGAACACCGTCAAAGGCGGTATGGGAAAAGGCGCTCCCATCTTCTTCAATTACATTGCCACACTTTTTTGTTTCATACTTTTGTCAAACATCTCGGGTTTGCTGGGTTTAAGGCCTCCCACGGCTGACTACGGCGTAACCCTTCCTCTTGCACTTATCACATTTACCATAATCCATTACAGCGAGGTCAGATTCAATAAGCCCGCACAGCTGTGGAAGGACAAGTGTTCACCCCTTCCTCCCTGGCTTCCCATCTGGCTTCCCATCAATATCATTTCCGATATCGCGGTGCCCATTTCACTGTCCTTGCGTCTCTTCGCAAACGTCCTGTCCGGAACCGTTATGATGGCTCTCATCTACGGACTCCTGGGATGGATAGCAACAGGATGGCCCGCAGCGCTCCACGTATATTTCGATCTGTTTTCCGGAGCGATCCAGACATACGTTTTCTGCATGCTGACAATGACATACATCTCCAGCGCAAGAGGCGACAATTAAAGATTGTTTATGAGCGGGGGCTGAAGACTTTAGTGATCACGCGAAGAGTCCGAAGCAACAAGACTCTTGAACATATAGTTTAGGTATTAAACGGAGGAAAAAAATATGGAATTCAATCAGAACTTTATCTTCGGATGTTCCGCAATTGGTGCCGGACTTGCCGTTATCGCAGGTATCGGACCCGGTGTCGGCCAGGGTATCGCTGCAGGACATGGTGCGGCAGCCGTTGGACGTAACCCCGGAGCAAAGGGAGACATCATGTCTACAATGCTTCT
>JAEEGL016845978.1_pt1 | contig 19174 bp, 13 predicted proteins | sample 9134231 | NCBI WGS metagenome assembly JAEEGL01 (sample SAMN16246548, study PRJNA631951) | gut metagenome | biome: gut microbiome; feature: rumen; material: fiber-attached | host: Bos | place: Iran: Karaj | collected 2018-10 | reverse complement strand
GCGAAGGTGAAAATACTGTTAAAATATTAAATAACAACAAAGTAGACCTGATACTTTTGGACGTTATGATGCCAAAAGTAGACGGTTTTGAAGTCTGTCGCAGGGTAAAAGCCGATTTGGCGTTCAAAGATATTCCGATTATTTTCTTAACAGCAAAAGTTGATGAATCAAGTCTTTTGGAAGGATTTGAGTCCGGCGGTGTAGATTACATAAAAAAACCGTTTTTAATTTCAGAATTTATCGCACGCGTAAAAACGCATTTGCAACTCAAAAAAACAAATGAAAAACTCAAAAACGAACTTTTTCAACATTATCTCACTCAACAAAACCTGAAGGCCTCTCAAACCGAACTGACGATACGAAACAATATCGCATCAATATTCTTGTCGGCAAGCGAAGGCAATCTGTATACCAGACTTTTGGAAGAAATCTTAAAATACATAGAACTCGATTACGGAGTTATAGGATTTTTCAACGAAGAAAACAAACTCGTATGCCCTTCGATTTATTCTGGTGAAATAGAATCAGATAAGAATTATGTATTTGATTTAGAGGAATTAGACGATATTGCCGTTTCCGTTATAAAGAAAAAAACGATAACTCAGCGTCATGATGTTTCGCAACTTTTCTTTACAAAAGCCGAAGTCGAAAGCATGATTTGCGTTCCGATAATTTATCAAGAAAACGTAATAGGAATTATTGCAGCGGCAGGCAAAAACGATAATTATACCGATAAATTCAAAGAAAAACTCGAAAACATCAGAGATTTTATCGCTCCGATAATGTACAGCAGAATTGCGACACAACGTTATAACAACGCCCGCAAAAAAGCCGAAGAACTTTTGAGAATTTCGGAAGAAAAATACCGTACACTTTTTAATAATAACAACGACGCAATAGCCGTTTACCGTTACGACAAACAAAAAGACAAATTCGAGTTTTCGGACGTTAATGCAACGGGTTGCAATCTGTTAGGATATTCCAAAGAGGAAATCGTAAACTCTGAGGCTGGCAGTTTCTTAGAACCGCTTTTCTATGAAAAATTCTTAGAAAACATGAAATCTGCTTTAAATAATCCAGCTGAACCATTTGAAACTTATTTAATTGCCCAATCAGGAAGAATTATCCCGACGGAACTTCATATCAACCGTTTTTCTTTGGATAACGACAATATTTACATTCTAAATGTCATAAGAGATATTTCATTTAGAAAAGACCTTGACAAACAACTTTTCAACACCATCGTCGAAACACAAGAAAACGAAAGATTAAGATTTTCAAAAGATATTCACGATGGTATCGGCTCATATTTAACAAGCCTTATAACATACCTCAACCTTTTGGCATCAAGCAAAATATCTTTGACCGAAATGCCGGATATTTTTGAAGAAATGAAAGAGATTGTAACTGAGGCAATTAAAGAGTCAAAAAATATTGCTAACGATTTGATGCCCGATATTTTAAGCAATTTTGGACTCATAGCAAGTATCAAGAATCAATCAAAACATATTTTCACGGGAAGCAACATACAACTGATTTTTGAATGTAGCAATTTTGAAGAGCCGGCCAACAAAATGCTTAAAACCTCACTCTTTAGAATTGTTACAGAACTATTTACGAATGCGATAAAATATTCTCACGCCACAAAACTTATTTTGATGCTTGAAACCGAAAACAATTATACAAGACTCAGATATTCTGACGACGGAGTAGGTTTTTCGCAGGAAAAAGTTTTGGAAGAAATCAAAGACAAAAAAGTTTCGGGTCTGAAAAACATCATGGGAAGAGTATCTAATTTTAACGGACAATTCAACATGACAACAGACATCGGAAAAGGATTAGAAATTAACATTGTGGTGCTCAATTAACACTGATGGAACAAAAAAAAGTAATATTGGTAGACGACAAAAAAGCTTTCAGACAATCTTTTAAACTACTTTTAAGGAAAGTCGGCGGCAATCAAGTGATTGCGGAATACGGTAGTTCAAAAGAGTTTCTGGAAGCCTTGGATAAGGATTGTAATGCCGATATTATTTTTATGGACATCGAACTGCCCGACAATTCTGGAATCGAAACAACCCAAAAAGCGATAACCCGTTATCCGGGACTTATTATAATAGGAATATCGCTTTATGACGAAAAAATATACATTGACTCCATGATAAAAGCCGGTGCAAGGGGGTATCTTTTGAAATTTTCGGATAATTTTTCGATTTTAGAAACCATAATCCGCCACCCTAACGCTGAAATTTTTTATTCAAAAGAAATCAATCCGACCGGCAACAAAAAACATTCGGACAAAATACGTATTTTATTAGTTGATGATTCTGACAGTTCGCTTTTTGTATCAGAATACACGTTGAAATGCGAAGATTTTGAAGTCATTCCGTTTTCTTCAGCGCAAAAAGCCTTAAAATTTGCCTCATCATCGCACGCACCGAAATTAATCATAACAGATTATTTAATGCCCAAAACCGGCGGAATGGAATTTGTTGAAAAAATACGAAAATTTCCTGATTATAAAGACGTTCCGGTTTTGATGACATCCGTAAAAGTAAATCCGGAAATCGAAAAAGAGGCTTTAGAAAAGGGAATTAACCTCGTTTTGAAAAAACCTTTTTCGCAAAATACGTTTATCGCAGCTGTCGAAAAATTAGTTTTTGAAAAAAAAGTATAAAAAAATTTGGAGAAATCAAAAACAGTATTTATCTTTGCACCGTTGAAAAACAAAAGACGGTCGGTTAGCCAAGCGGTTAGGTACCGGTCTGCAAAACCGTCTAGAGCGGTTCGACTCCGCTACCGACCTCATTTTCTTAACGGGAACTTTTTCTAAAAAAAAGGTTTCCGTTTTTTTTTTTACTTTTTGTCTACGTAAAAATCTATACCCAAAAGGGTAATATCATCGAAAAGTTTAGTATTAGAACGGTTGATGTCAAGGTCGCTGAGAATACCGCTGATAGTTTCAGAAATGCCGGAATCGTTACCAACACGTTGCTCTACAACTTGTTGTCCGTAATAATCTATGCCGTCTTTATCCAATTCTACAACACCGTCAGTAAAACACAAAAGTTTGGAATCGTGTGTCAAAGTAATAACTCCTTCCCTCGGAAAAATCTCGTCCAACATACCCATACCTTGACAACCGAGTTCAAGAAATTGTTTTTCACCCGTTACTCTGTTATACAAAATAGGAGCATTATGACCGGCATTAATATAACGTAACTCGTTGGTTTTAAAATTATAACGCCCCAAAAATAAGGTTATAAACCTCTCACCGTTAGTATTTTTAACAACAATTCTATTAAGACGTTTTACAAGTAGGGTTAAATCCGATTGTGAAGTGATAAGAGCTTTAAGACTTGCTTGAAAATTACTCATCAAAATTGCCGCCGACATACCTTTGCCCGTAACATCGGCAATACAAAAGAAAATTTCATCGTCCGACAAATAATCAAAATCGTAATAATCACCGCCGACCTCGTAATGAGGCATATAAAACGCTTTTAAAGCGAGCCTTGTTTCGTGTTTGAAAATGTCTTCGTGAGGAACCAAAAAATTTTGAATCTCCGAGGCCATCTCCATCTCCTTTTTAAATCTCTCCTGTTGCAAAATCAATTCCTGCATTCTGCGGTTTTCTATCGCAACAATAATTATTATAGATAATGTTTGGATAAAAAGAAGATTTCTGATAGAAGGCGCAATACCTTTTTGCTCACCGTCAAAATCACCGATTAAAACGTATGCAAGCGGGGTACCGTCCTGAATTACGGGAATTATAAAATCAAAACCCTTGAAAACAGGATTCGACATCGAAAAAGTTATCTCAGTCAAAGGCAACAAATCCCTTTCAATATCAATATTTTCGTAATCTTCAAGTTCAACAGAAGTTTTAATTTTGATTTCCCAATCGTTTTTTTCCTTAATGAAAAGAAGTACTTTACCGATACTAAGTTCTTGAGTAAGAAGACGTTTGTATGATTCTAAAAATTCCGGAATCGGCAAATTGGCATTAATATTCTTAGTAACGTCCAAAAGCGCTCTGAGCTTGAACGAATATAACTTTAATCTGTCTGCAACTAATGCCGTTTTGCCGTTTTTCACCATTCTCCTCAAAAAGTAAAAAAAATTCGCCTCAAGCCGGTGGAGCAGTTCTTTTATTCAAAAAAAAACATTCTTTTTTAAGAAAAAAGAACCAAAAAAGATTTTAGATTATTTATTTCTATCTGTTAAAATTACGGTCAGAAAGAAAATTCTTTCCGACCGTAAAAAAACTTTTTTTAGTTAGCTCTTTCAACGTATGAGCGGTCTCTTGTGTCGATTTTGATTCTATCGCCTTGATTTACGAACAAAGGTACACGAATTTCCGCACCTGACTCAACCGTTGCAGGTTTCGTAGCATTGGTAGCGGTATTACCTTTAAGACCGGGTTCAGTGTAAGTTACTTCCATTACTACGAAAGGAGGAAGTTCCACTGTCAAAACCGTATCTGTCTCTTCCTGAATTACAATATCAACTTCCTGACCGTCAAGATAAAGGTCGGGATTTTCGATATGACTCAAAGGAACGTTAATCTGTTCGAATGTTTCCTGCTGCATGAATACGAACGCATCGCCCTCTTTATAAAGATATTGATAAGGACGACGGATAATTTTCGTAATGTCGATTTCGTGTCCCGAAGAAAACGTATTCTCCAAAACCCTACCGTTAGTAAGGCTTTTCAAACGGGTGCGCACGAAAGCAGGTCCTTTACCCGGTTTTACGTGTTGAAAACTTACCACAGTGTAAATGTCGTGGTTGAAATTGATGCACAAGCCGTTTTTCAAATCTGCTGTTGTTGCCATTTATTTCCTAAATTGTATTTTTTAATTTATAATACTGATTAACTCCGCAAAGATAAAACATTTTTTTTATATAAAGTGCTTTTTTAAGGATTTTTTTTCATTAATTTTCTTTTATTCAACGTTTTTTAAAAATCAAAAGCGGATGCGAATCTTACTTTTTTTGAAGAAAAATTCACGCCCGCTTTTCCTTATAAACAAATCTCTAAAACCTTAAACATCATTAAAACACTTCGAAATATTACAAATTCCATGCTAAAAAATAACTTCATTAACATTTTTTTTGTTTATTGATAAAAAAAAAAGAATTACTTTTGCTAAATTTTAATTTGCAGAATTATATGGCACAGACAGACGAAAATAATTTTTGTGTAATCATGGCAGGCGGCATAGGAAGCCGCTTTTGGCCTAAAAGTCGGACTCAATGTCCTAAACAGTTTTTGGATATTTTAGGGACAGGACGCACCTTATTACAACAAACTTTTGACAGATTTTCCAAAATCTGCAAAAAAGAGAATATTTTTGTCGTTACCGGGGAAATTTATGAAGATTTGGTCTGCCAACAGTTGCCCGAACTTGACAAAAACAATATCCTATTGGAACCTTTGCGCAGAAACACGGCTCCGTGCATTGCATACGCCTCTTACAAAATCATGTCAAAAAATCCTAACGCTAACATCGTTGTATCACCCGCAGATCATTATATCGGTGATGAAAGGGGCTTTGAAGAAACGATTTTCAGAGGTTTGCAGTTTACCAAATTCAATTCGGGCGTGCTTCTTACAATCGGAATCATACCTAACCGCCCCGAAACAGGATACGGTTATATCCAAATAAACTCAAGAATCGGAGAAAATCCGCTTGATGTAAATGAAGTTACCAAAGTAAAACTTTTCACGGAAAAACCTGACTTGGAAATGGCTAAAATGTTTTTGGAAAGCCGCGAATTTTTCTGGAATTCTGGTATTTTCTTATGGAACGTAAACGCCATTGTAAACGCTTTCAGAGCATATCTGCCCGCCGTTGATGACCTTTTCTCAAAAGGTTGGGATATTTACAATACCGAAAACGAAAGGGAGTTTATCAACAGCATTTATCCAGAATGTGCCAATATATCAATAGATTACGGCATTATGGAAAACCATGAAAGCATTTATGTAATTCCGGCTCTGTTTCAATGGTCAGACCTTGGAACATGGGGTTCACTTTACGAAAACTCCGTCAAGGATTCCTCAGGCAACGCTATCGCCGGAACTCAAGTAATATGCTCTAACACAACAGGTTGTATTATCAACTCGGATTCCAAACTCGTTGTTGTAGATGGTCTAAAAGATTATATCATCGCTCAAAGCGATAAACTTTTACTAATAGTACCAAAAGCTAACGAACAGAATATCAGAAATATAGTTAACAGCGTAAAAGCACAATACGGTGAAGATTACGTATAATTTTTTTTATAAAAATCATTATGCAAGAAAACAATTCGGAAAAAAAGAATTCGTCGTCTTTAACAAAAATTTTGGCGGCGGCGGTCATAGCAGAAACAATATTGATTATATATCTGCTTTTTAGCATGAACGCACAAAAAGAAGAGGCTGACAACCTCATTGCTCAAATCGAAACGGGAAACTCCCAAAAAGATTCTCTCAACAGAGAAATGGCAATGATTGTGGATAGTTATAATCAATTAAGAACTACAAACGATACAATCAACGCACAATTAGAGGAACAAAAAGCCAAAGTCGTAGAATTGATGGCAAATCTCAAACGCACAAAAGCCTCAAATCTCGATTCTATTAAAAAGTATAAGGCTGAAATCGAAACCATGCGTTCCATTATGCGCAGTTTTGTTGTTCAAATTGATAGTCTTAATACCAAAAACCAAATTTTAACGGAAGAAAACAGCCGTTTGACGGGACAACTCAGCAATGCCCGCAACGAAAACCGTCAATTAACAAATGTAAAAGATTCTTTGCAAGGCAGAGTCAAAGAAGCTGAAGCCCTCAAGGCTCAAGGCATGAGATTAACAGCTCTTAACGACCGCGACAACGAAACCACAAGAATCCTCAAAACTCAAAAATTCCGTATCACGTTCACTTTGAACGAAAACGAAATGACTAAAAAAGGTTCAAAAGACCTTTTGGTAAGACTCGTAAAACCAGACGGAAGTATTTTAATGAACGAGAGTTCGGGATTTTTCAATTATCAAGGCAAAGAAATTGCTTATTCGGCTAAGAAAAATATTAATTATGACGGCAAAGCTCAAAACGCAGTAGTTTACGTAATTTCAAGAGAGGTACTCTCTGGCGGCGTTTATCAGGCTGACGTTTTTGCTGATGGTAAAAATATAGGAAGTGTTTCCGTAAAAATAGATTAAAAATTATGTGGAATAAAATAGCTCAAGCAATCCTCAAAAACAGAAAAATGATACTGATAATAATCGGTATCATTACGGTTTTTATGGGTTACAACATGAAAAACCTCAGAATGAAGTACGCTACGGCTCTTATGATGAACGAAAGCGATACGGCATATCAAAGGTTTTTGGATTTCAGAAAAACTTTCGGCGAAGATGCGAGCCTTATCGTCTGCGCTTTTGAAGACAAGGATTTTCTTACGATTGATAAATACAAAAATCTTTTGAAACTTCAAGAGAAAATCAAAACGGTGGAAGGCGTTACGAGTATTCTCTCTTACGCTAATGCCATTAACCTTGGAAAAGACACGACAGAGAAAAAGTTTATCGCTAACAAAATATTTGATCCAGAACCACAAACACAGGCTCAATTAGACTCTTGCTTCAATCTCGTAAAAGCATTTAAGTTTTATGACAAAATGCTTTATACTGACAATAATTGTTACGTTTTGGCGATAACCTGCGACCCGGAGGTCATTTATTGCAAAAAACGTGATGTCATGGTTGCCGGCATAGAAGGTTTTGTTCAGGAATTTTCTCAAGAAAACAATTCGCCTTATCATATTTCGGGTTTGCCATATACAAGGTCAAGACTAATGATAATGGTAAGGGACGAGTTGGTGGTTTTTGCAATAATCTCGTTAATCGTTGTCGCACTGATATTTATGATGTTTTTCAAAAGCATCAAAACTACGGCTTGGGCGGTTTTGATTGTCTTTATCGGCGTGATTTGGACGATGGCGATTATGGCTATCTTCAATTTTGAGATGACGATGATGAGCGGAATGTTAGCCCCACTACTCATTGTTATCGGCGTTCCTAACACGATTTATCTGTTAAATAAATACCACTATGTTTACAGAGAAATCCGCGACAGAGAAAAAGCTCTTTTTGAAACCGTAACGCAGGTCGGAAAAGCTACGTTTTTAACAAACCTCACAACGGCTGCCGGCTTTGCAACATTCCTTATCACGGGCAACGAAATGCTTATGGAATTCGGTTTGATTGCAACATTAGGCATTATAATGATGTTTTTCTTATCTGTTTTGATGGTTCCCTCGATTTTCAGTTACGTTGCGCCTCCTAACGAAAAAGAATTAAGACATTTGGATACGAAATTCGTTAACAAAATCGTTGAAAAATTCGTTTATCTCGTTGAAAACAAAAGAAAACTCATTTATTTTGCAACGATAGTTATTGTTGCCGTTTCAATTTTCGGCATGACACTTTTGAAAAACGAAAGTTTTCAAGTTGATGATTTGCCTGAACATAATCCGACATACGTGGATTTGAAATACTTTGAAAAAGAGATGAACGGTATTCTTCCGTTAGAAATTTCGATCGACACAAAGAAAAACAAAGGACTCCTTAACATCAACACTATCAAAAAGATAGAAGCGATAGAGGATTCTTTGACATATTTTAATTGTCTTTCACACGGCACTTCAATAGCCGATGCTTTGAAAATTATCCGCAGAGCATATTATAACGGCAATCCCGATTTTTATTCATTACCCATGCAATCAGAATTACCGTTTATAATGCCATATTTAAAAGGTAATCAACAGGCCGCACAAAGCAATCCTATGGCAGGAAACTTGGTAAAATCCATGATTGATTCAACCTATTCACGTGCAAGGATTCAGATGCGAATTGCCGACGTAGGAACAGTCAGAATGGTTGCCATAACAGACAGCATTCAAAAAATCCTAAACCATTATTTCCCGCCGGAGAAAAACACCTGCGATATAACCGGTACATCGGTGATTTTTGCATTCGGCTCTCTCAAACTCATTGACAATTTGGTTCAATCATTAGTTTTAGCGATAATTTTGATTTCGCTTTGTATGGTCGGATTGTTTTCGTCATGGAGAATGGTTTTTATCTCAATAATTCCTAACTTTATTCCGCTTATCGTAACAGCGGCAATAATGGGTTTCTGCGGTATCAGACTAAAATCTTCAACAATTTTGGTGTTTAATATCGCATTCGGTATTTCGGTTGATAATGCTATTCACCTTTTCACGAAATTCAGACACGAACTCAATGCGACAAACTATGATACACACAAATCCGTTATCTATTCGCTAAAAGAAACGGGCGTAAGTATTATTTATTCAGCGATAATACTCTTAACAGGATTTATGATTTTCTGTTTCTCACAATTCGGCGGAACGATAGCATTAGGCTTGTTGATTGATATTACGCTTTTTGTGGCAATGTTCACAAATCTTTTGTTCTTGCCCTCAATGCTAATGTCGTTTAACATCAATTTCAAAAAGAAAGCAAAGAAAGAATAATATTTTCCTCTTTTTTCTAAAAAAGAAATCCGCCGCTTGAATGTTTTTTTTCAAACGGCGGATTTTTTTTATTAAAATATTAGCATCAAATAAAAAAGGTCGTACTTTTTGTACAACCTTTTAGTATTTTTGTTCTTTTAAAAAAAAAGAGATGTGACCCCGGTGGGACTCAAACCCGCGACCTTAGGAACCGGAATCCTACGTTCTATTCAACTAAACTACGGAGCCAAAATTTCTTCCCTACGAATTTCGCCACAAAAGTAAACTATTTTTCGCAAAGTTCAAAATCTATTTTTAAATTTGCCTTATACCCTATACCCTCGTCTTGCATATCCTCATCAAAACCTTCATAATACCATTTTACCAACATTTTTTTGCCAAGGTACATGATTTTTTCTAATTTAACGAGCATTTCATAGATAAGTTTATTAGAGGCAGAACTCAAAATCGAAAAATCCAATTCGATTACAAGCGTACCTTCACTTTTAGGGTCTATTTTGCAGACTTCCGCAATTATCGGATTATAAAAATCCGGCGCATTTTCCGGAAACGACGGTCCTGAAAATTTCAAAACGTTACCCGCTGCATCAAACAATACTGCGGGAGTATCGTCAGCTTCTTTAATCTCTATTTTGCCGTCCTGTATCATGATTTGATTAATTTGTTATTATATCCAAAGGCTTTATGCAAATATCAATCCAAACTTTAGGCTCGGTATTGCAAAATGCACATTTTTTTCTGAGCAAATTTAATTCAAAATCTCAAAATAAAAAAATAATTTTTGCAAATATCTTAGAAAATCATTTATTTTGCACTATAATTTTATTACAACTATGGAAAAAATTACCTTAAAAAACGGTCATATAGATATGCCTGTACCAGAGGGTATTGATTTGCGTCAAGAAATTCTAAAACTTAAAAAAGAAAAAAACGCAGTAATTCTGGCACATTATTATACGACCGACGAAGTTCAGGAAATTGCGGATTACACCGGCGATAGTCTCGGACTATCTCAACAAGCCGCTAAAACTGACGCCGACATCATAGTTTTTGCCGGTGTTCATTTCATGGCAGAGACCGCTAAAGTTCTTTCGCCGAGCAAAAAAGTTTTGATTCCGGATTTAGCAACCTCTTGTTCGCTTGCAGATTCTATCAACGAAAAAACACTGTCGGAATTTATAAAAAAATATCCCGAACACACTGTTATCTCCTATGTTAACACTACGGCTGAAGTTAAAGCACTAACAGATATAGTCGTAACCTCGTCAAACGCAGTAAAAATCGTATCGCAACTGCCCGAAGACGAAAAAATAATTTTCGGTCCTGACAAAAACCTCGGAAATTATGTCAAAAAAATCACCGGCAGAAAAAATATGGTAATTTGGGACGGAGGATGTCATGTTCACGACCATTTTGATGCTCAGGCGCTAAAAAAACTCAAAGAGGAACACCCTTCGGCAAAAGTTCTCGCTCACCCCGAATGTAACGAAAACATTTTATCGCAAGCAGATTTTATCGGTGCAACGTCTTTCCTCTTGAAAAAAAGCTACGAAGAACCCGACAACGAATTTATTGTTGCTACCGAACCCGGTATCTTCTACGAAATGAAAAAACGCAGCCCGCAGAAAACTTTTATTCCAGTGCCCAACGAAAATGGACACCCACTCAACGTCTGCGTCAATATGAAACGTAACTCGTTGAAAAAGATTTATTTAACTCTCAAATACGAATTTCCTGAAGTTGATATTCCAAAACATTTGGCCGACAAAGCTGTCGTTTGTATCAACAGAATGATGTCAATGAGTTAAAATCCTTATTTTTTAACATTTTTCAAAAAAAAATAAAACGGCGTAAGAAATATAACAAAGTATTTCTTACGCCGTTTTTTTGTTATTAAAAATTGGCATTTTTTTTGATAATGTAAATTACAAACTACAAAATTCAAGGAAAAATAAAAAAATTATGACGGCTCGCGTTTGTCCATATCCGGGATTAAGACCCTTTACTGAAGAGGAAAGTATTTTCTTCAAGGGGCGAGATTTGCATATACGTCAGATTGTTAAGTTATTGGAAGAAAACAAGATGGCGTTTATAACAGGTGCATCTGGCGATGGCAAATCATCAATGGTTTATGCCGGAGTCGTACCGTATATCAGAGCAGGTTTTTTCAAAGCGGAATATAATTCGTGGATTATAGCCGATTTTAAACCGAAAAAAAATCCGCTTGATAGTCTTTCTCAAGCCTTTGCAAAACAAATCAATGTTGATAAAGATTATTGTTTCAGACAATTAAAACGAGGTTTCTCATCACTTGTTGATTTATACAAAAATTCGGATTGCTATGTAAAAGAAGGTGAAGATGTATCCAACAAAGGAAAAAATCTTTTGATTATTGCCGACCAATTTGAAGAGGTTTTCACCAATATTGAAAATTTCAATCAAGGAAGACCTTCGGACGAATCGTATACGGCAATAAATTTACTTTTGGAAACAATCAGAATTTCAATCGCTGAAAAACTACCTGTCTATGTGATTTTTACGATGCGAAGCGATTTTATTTCGCAATGCACCGTTTTCAAAAATCTTCCGGAATATATTGCTTATTCACAGTTTTTCGTACCCCAACTTCAACGCACGGAAATCAGACAAGTTATCGAAGAGCCTGCCGTTTTAGCCGGCGGAAAAGTATCTTCAAGACTTACGGAGGTTATTATCAATAACTTAAATTCGGGATTCGACCAATTGCCCGTTTTGCAACACGCATTAAACCTTTTATGGAAAATTGCAGATAATGGCAATGATGTTATAGATTTGATACACTTGGCAAAAATAGCCGGCATTTCAAGTGAAGTTTTAAGTCAGGAAGACAAAGGCGAATTTGACCGCTGGTTTCAAAACCTTCCCGAATATCAGAAAAAATATTACGAAAAAACCGATTTGAACAACGTTTTAAACGCTCATGCGGGAATTTTGTACGAATCAGCTTACGATTATTTTCTTGAAAACTCCGATTGGGCAGAAAAAAACATCACACCCGAAGAGTCAAAAGAAATCATTGAAACCGTTTTTAAATCACTGACTAAGGTCGATAACAACCGCCCGGTAAGAAACCGCTGCACGTTAGCGGAAATTACGGGCATTATCAACAAAGATCATATAACAAACGCAACAGTTTGCGGTGTTATCAACGTTTTCAGAACGCCTGATAACTCCTTGATAAAACCTTTTCTTGACCCGGAACGCACTGAAACTCAATATCTTTCCGGCGATACGGTTTTGGACGTTACACACGAGGCATTAATCCGTAACTGGAAAATGCTTTCGGAATGGGATGTTCAGGAGGCTGCCGATATGAAAGATTTTTACGATTTCAATTCACAAATGCAATTGTGGATTATTAACGATAAAAATCCGTCATATCTGTTAAACTCAGGAACTTACGCGTATTTCAACCAATGGTTCAACAGAAGTAATCCAAATCCGTATCTATTTGTTAAATACGATAATTCAAAACTTCCCGTAAGGCAAAAACTTAAAAACGCGCATTACAAATACGAAAACTATGTTGATTACCTTGAAACCTCTTTCACGGCAATCGAAACAAAAAACAAAGCACAAAAACGCCGCTTAAGACTTATAATTTTAGCAATGCTGATTTTTACGGCGATTTTGACAGGTTTCTCGTATTGGGCAATGCAAGAAAAGGAAAACGCCGAATCTCAAAGAACAGAGGCCGAAAAGCAGAAAAAATATGCACAAAATCAGCAGGAAATTGCGGAAAAACGTCAAAAAGAAGCGGTTTTGGCAAATGAAATAGCCTCGCAACAAAGAGATACAGCTCAAATGCGTTACCGCGAGGCGTTAGAAGCCCGCAAAAAAGCCGAATATGCAAGTTATTTAGCAGAAAAAAACCGCCGTGAAGCCGTTAAAAACGGTATGATTGCAGATTCTAACTACCGTTTCGCATTAGAGCAAATGCACATTGCAGAGGCCGACAGAGAAAAACTCAAAGAGCAAATCCGAATTACGGACGAAGAAATCGCCAAAAACGATAAAATCAACAAAATGGCGATGGCAAATATGCTCGTTATGAAGGCCAAAAATCAATACAAAGACAAAAAATTGAATTTAAGGCTCGTCTTAACAGCCGAACAATTCAACCGTCTTAGCGAAAACGATGACAACAAAGCTGAATTTTACGATGCCGTACTTTTCGCTTTGGAAGAAAATAATATGATTTTGCCGATGAAGACGACTTCTCAAAAAATTATGGGATTTGCCGTCGATGAAGAGAATCAAATCATTTGTTTAACTGACAAGGGTCAAGTATTTGGGTATAAGTTAGAAGGAGATAGAACAAAAGAAACAAAAATTTCAAAATCTGACGTTTCAAAAACGGTTGTAAAATCAGCTTATTTCATCGACGGAGAAAACATCGTTTACTCCACAAACGACAAAAATACGTATTATGTTAATGCAAAAAACGGCGAAAAAGTAAAGTTATCTTCACAAAACGACTTCGTAAAAGCCGCTTCAATTTCCACCGACAGAAAACAAATGGTTTTGGCGTTTGAAACGGGAAAAGTTGTGGTTTATAATTACACTTCGCCTGATTCTCACATCATTAAAAGCATAAATCTTAAGACAAAGTTGTCAGATGTAAACTGCGCACTGAATAATGCAGAGGTTTATATCCTAACAGAAAAAGGCGATTTAATTAAGTGGAATATCAAGACAGGTACTCAGAAGACCGTTTTTTCGCAGCAAGGAGCCAAAGCCAATTCAATGGTTACAATTTCCAACAAGCGTTTGTTAGCTGTTTGTTTCAACAATGGAGAAATTCAATTCGTTGATACTAAGACAGATACACAAGAAGAAAAAATCAGAGGAGGACATTCGGGTTTACAAAATGTTGTCTATGATATACATTCTGATTTGTTAGCAGTTTTCGGTGATGACAAACGTATATCGCTGATAGACAGCAAAAACCCATCAGCAAAACAAACTGCAATCGAAGAACACTCATTAAATCATCAAAGCGTAGTTTGTACGGGATTTTCCGACGGCGTGTTATATGTCTTAACTGCCGATAATTCAATACGTTACTTCTACATTGACGTTGATAAATACCTTCAAAAAATACGTTCGCAAGGCATTATGTTTCTTAACGGTGATGATTTGCAAAGATTTTTGGGAGAGTCTTTCGTTCAATAATTATTGTTTACAAAATTGATAGTTATGTTAACAATTGTATTTATATCATTGACAGCTATTTTAGCGGTAATCGCATTGATTCAGCATCTTACGATAAACCGCCGCATAACACGCGCCACAAGAAAAACCGAAGAGCGTTATAAAACAGAAATAAAAAATTTTGAATCGGACATTGACCGTCTAAACTATCTCTTAGAAGAAAAAAAATCGACAGAAAACAGCCAAAAAAATTCGTCGCAAAAAGAGAATCAAACCAAAGCATTACCCGAAAATTTTGTCTTGGAACAAAAAAAACTCGAACACGACAAAGAAGAAATCGTCTTGAAAAACAAGAAGTTATGGGAAATGTCCGTTCTCATTCAAAAAGAGAAAAACCATATTCAACTGCTAAAAAACGATATTGAAAACAAACACCGCAACATAACGGATTCAATAAAATACGCAAAAAGAATTCAAGATGCCATCCTGCCAAAAGAAGACGTATTAAGGGACAATTTAAGCGGATATTTCTTGTTTTGGCTGCCTAAAGAAACCGTCTCAGGCGATTTCTATTGGATGAAACAACAAGGCGATTTACTCATCTTCACCGTCGCTGACTGCACAGGACACGGCGTCCCGGGAGCTTTCATGAGCATGATGGGCGTAACATTCCTCAACGAAGTTTGCACCAACATAAACGATGATACTCAACCATCTCAAATCCTCGAAGATATGAGAGGGTTAGTAATCAGCACGTTAAAACAGGAGAGCGCATCACCCCTTGAACCAAAAGACGGTATGGATATGGCTCTGTGTATCCTAAACCTCAAAACAAAAAAAATAAAATTCTCCGGTGCTAACAACCCAATGTACCTCGTTAGAAAAGGCGAACTAAGGGAATTTAAAGCCATCAAAAACCCAATCGGACAATACCCTCGACTAAAACCATTTGAAACCGAAGAATTTCAAGCCGAACACGGAGATTATATCTATATGTTCTCCGACGGTTTCGCAGATCAATTCAACGGCGAAACAGGTAAAAAAGTAACATACGGTCGCCTTAAAAACCTTTTAACCGATATCAACAAAGAATCTGATAACCCTAAAATACAAAAACAAAAACTCCTCGATTTTATCACCACTTGGAGAGGTAATTTCGTCCAAATGGACGATATTTTAATCGGTGGATATAGAATATAAATGAAGCACCGTCTTACGACGGTGAATGCCGCTCAAGCCGCGGGGGCTGTTCTTTCTTGAAAGAAAGAACCAAAGAACTTCTGTGAGATATAAAAAGGGAAAGCCTTTAGGGGCTTTCCCTTTTTATATCTCTTAAAAGTTTTCCGGTTCCCTTTTTCAAAAGGGAACTGCCCCGCCGGCATGAGGCGCAACCACTGCCGTAAGGCAGTGTATTTATTATTTCCATTCAATCGATAAAAAGTCGGCGAATTTAGACATTTTATCTCTAGAGACGGAAGTGATAACGGAATTTATTTGAGGGTAGACATTAACAAGAGCGTAGTAGAGGAAAGTGTCTAAAAAGTTGTTTTTTATGATATTACGGAAGAAAGAGAGGTAAAAATCCTCATAAAATCCGTTAGTGGTCTCCCCTACTCCGTCAACAATATCGATTAAAAGTTTTTCGGAGTTTTCGATGAATGTATCCATTTGAGGCAGTCCGTCGTCGGAGAATTTTATTTTTTTCATATCGGAGAAAAACATCATTGCCCAAATTAAATCGCGTTGTTCTTTTGTTAAAGTTTCTTCGCGAGCGGTTTTCATTGAGATTATACGGTCGAACTCGTTAAAATTCATTATTTCGGCAATTTTTTTAACGATTTCTTGAGTCCGCGATGTTTTGTTATCGGTGAAAATGAAATAATAATAACACATAACGGCATGTATAAACAATTGATTATCAGCGTTTAAATCGCCTAATTTAAGATGAGCGAACCATCCGAATGTATCAAGACTGATAGATTTTTTAAGTTCGTCTTCGGCTTTATCATAAAGTTTGCGCTGTAAAAGATTCGTTACAAGGAAATTATACAAAGAGAACTCATCAGGAAATTTTTTTATCATTTGACGATAAAAATCCTCTTCCTCGAAAAGTTTTTGTATTTGGTTAAGACTTTTACCTTTGACAAAAGCGGCTTTTACAGCATAACTATCGCTGAGTTTAATAGATTTTGAAGCAAATTTTATGGCTTTTGCATACTCTTTTTGAGCGTAATAATTAGCGCTGATATAGTAAGAAACCAAATCAAGCATATATTTTTGTTCGTAGAGTAAGAAAAATTTTTGATTACTTTTAACAAAATCTCCTGACTCAAAAAGACTTACAGCCTCTCTGCAAATCTCCTCGTTAGACTGAGCCAAAGCACTGAAACTCAGCGTAAAAGCTATTAAAACCGATAATATTTTTTTCATCTTGAAAATCAATCAAAAATTTTATACAAATCTTGTTGGTGTTCTAAACGGATAGCTTGAAGACCGGCTTTTTGAGCTCCGAAAACATTATCAGGTCTGTCATCAATGAAAATAGTTTTTTCTTTATTGATTTTTGCATCATTAACAACAAACTCAAAACACTCCAAATCAGGTTTTCTAAATCCTATTTCATTGGAATAATACCTTTTTGAAAAAAGTCCGTCGCGCCAAGATGCAATCGGTTCAAAATAATCGACATGTATTTTATTCGTATTGCTCAGAATAAAAATTTTATAGCGTTTGCTCATGTTCTCCAAGAACTCGAAATTCTCTTTAGGATAATGAGTTATCATCGCATTCCAACAATAATCGAAATCCCTGTCGGATAAATTGACGTTAAAAACTCCGTTCATTTTTTTTCTGAACTCCTCAGGCGGAATTTTTCCAACCTCAAACAAATAAAAAAACTCTGAAGAATTAATTTCAGAAAATTTCTCCATCGCGTTTTTAACTCCCTTATTTTCAAAGGCTTTAACGGTTGCCATCATGTCTAAACCAAACAGCACACCGCCTAAATCAAAAATTACATTCTCTATTTTTTGAAAATTTTTCATAAAAAATTTTTTTTTTTTAAAAACTTGTTTTACTTTTGCACTCACAAAACGAAAACTACTTTTCGTCGGACCCATAGCTCAGTTGGTTAGAGCATCTGACTCATAATCAGGGGGTCCTAGGTTCAAGCCCTAGTGGGTCCACAGAATCGGTAATCTTACGGTTACCGATTTTTTTTATCCCTAATTGATAACTATACGTTTCAGACTCTTTGAAAGCTCTTGCTCCAATGCTTTCAATTGCTTGCAAGTTCCGATTATTTGCATTTGTTCTTCAATAGGTAACGACTTGTCTTTCAACTTGTTTAAAGCGTCTTTTGCAGCATTTTGAATAATTTTGAGCTTGTAGGTCAAAATTGATTTCGGAATGTCGATTTTAAAGGTTTCGTCAGGAGTGTTGCAAGTTGCACCGCGACGCGCCCAAATCTTACTGATTCCGTCCTTCATTATCACCATTTCCGAGGCTGTCAAACGTATTTGTTCGTCCTCGTTATTTAAAAAATATGACGCATCAATAGGCTGATTTTCAAACAAATGCGTTTTATAATCGTCAAAAATTTTCTTATAAACAGGATTAACAAAATCCATTTCATCGTTCAACATCTCGCTTACAATATAAGTCGCAACGCTTACGATACTTTCAACGCCGGAAACAGGATCTGTAATGCGTTCATATTCAGAACTTCCATAATTAACCAAATATTTTATGATTTCACGCTCTTCAATTTCTGTCGGATTTGTGATAATTGCGCCTAAGGCTTGTTCCTTCTCCCCTACCCCACCGGTAACATTCTGATTTTCAAGTATTTCTCTATCAGTATGAGAGGCAGAATTAAGTCCTTGACGATAACGTTGTTTCATCTCGTCCTCATGACTTTTTTTGAGCGTCCTTCCCGTTTCGGCATAAAGAGCATCTTCCTTAACATCAAGAAGTCTGCTACACTCCTTAATGTAAACAGAACGTGTTACAGCGTTGGAAATCTTTGATATTGAGGTAATTATACTATTAATAACCTCAGATTTTTTCAACGGATCTTCGGCATCTTTCAGCAAAATCCTCGTCTTGAACCTTATAAAATCTTCTTCATGACTGTCAATATATTCCTGCAACTCTGTCGGGGTATGACTACGGGCAAAAGAGTCTGGGTCTTCGGGTTCGGGAAGTAAAACTACTTTTACATTAATGTCTTGTTCAAGAATCAAATCTATACCTCTGAGCGAGGCTTTTATTCCAGCCGGGTCGCCGTCGTAAATAACAGTCAAATTACTTGTAAAACGCTTAATTACAGATATTTGCCCCGGCGTAAGGGACGTTCCTGACGAGGCAACAGTATTTGTTACGCCCGATTGATGCATTGAAATAACGTCGCAATAACCTTCGCAAAG
>JAEEGL012212786.1_pt1 | contig 19174 bp, 16 predicted proteins | sample 9134231 | NCBI WGS metagenome assembly JAEEGL01 (sample SAMN16246548, study PRJNA631951) | gut metagenome | biome: gut microbiome; feature: rumen; material: fiber-attached | host: Bos | place: Iran: Karaj | collected 2018-10 | reverse complement strand
ACGCTATTCGTTGGTGGAGTTGAAGTTGGATACAGGTCGGCGCAACCAGATTCGCGTCCACCTGCGCGACCTGCAGCACCCTGTGGTGCACGACCCCATGTACGGCTACAAGGAAGACCTCTCGCCCGTCTCGCGCCTCTGTCTCCACGCATTCCGCCTCTGCTTCACGCATCCCGTTACCGGACGCCGGCTGAAATTCGAAACCCCCATCCCTTCGGCGTTCCTCAAACTGATGGAGCTCTGAAGCGGAGAAAAGGACGAACAACGCAAAAGAACTGTTGATTCCAACAGACAATCATCATATTGACAGGGAGTTGTAGGTAAGTATATCTGCAACTCCCTGTCAGTATCTAGGCCGTGGTTGTTCCCACTCGGAGGGACGAGAGGGGAGGGGTGATGGTCGGAGAAAAGAAAAAATAACGGGAGGAGACAATATTTTTGCATTGTTCGCGTTAGATAAGTCGATATGTATAAAAAGGCAAATGTCATAGTGGTATTCATGGCGCTGTGCATCAGCGCTATGGGACAGTGGAGGCCGGCCAGCGAGGTCGACACCTGGAGCGACCGTCAGCCGGCGGAGCGTGGGTCCTATCGTCTGATGGACGACACCTCGCGGTGGGATTTCCACCTGTCGACGGGCACAACGATGCTGAGTGTGGGAGACCGCGGGAACGCCTATGTCTGGGTGGCGCCGAAGGTGGAATATCGCGCCAGTGACCGCCTGACGCTTTACGGCGGATTCTCGGCCGTGGGGTCGTTGCTGGGCGGCTACGAGCTGAGGGGCTACGAGCGCAGCTATGCGCCCCGCCGTCGCGGCACGCAGATGCTGCGGGGTGGTGTGGGAGCCGAATATCGCGTCAACGACCGACTGAGCATTTGGGCTTCCGTGGAACATATCGGCGGCTGGCACGAGTCGCTATGGCTGCCTTACGGCGAGTCGCTCCCCGTGGGAGTGACGGCCCTCAGCGGAGGTTTCAGCTATGCGCTGAGCGACGAGTCGCTGCTGGAGTTCCACTTCCATGTGGTGCACGACCACTACGGCAACGACGCCCTGGGCCTGCTGGCCCATCCCTACTATGGCTGGGGGGTGCCGGAATACGAACTGTTCAGCGGCCCTTGGCCCTGGTAGGGAAACGTGAAAAGACAAACGAGAATTGAGAAACAAATGGAATATAACACCCAACGAGAACAACTGAAGATTACTGACTATGGGCGCAACGTCATCAAGATGATTGATTACGCCAAAACTATCACCGACCGCGTGGAGCGCACACAGATGGCCTACCTTATTGTGGAGACCATGGCCTTGGTGAACCCCAAGGTGAAGGAGCGTACCGACTACCGACATATTTTGTGGGACCACTTGATGTTCATGGCCAACTATGAGCTGGATGTGGACTGCCCCTATCCTGTGGAGCGCGAGGAAACCACCGTTATGCAGCCCCACCGCATTGAATATAGCGACAGCAAGATACGCTACCGCCACTACGGCCGCGCGCTGGAGGACATGATACGCGCTGTGGCCGAGATGCCCGAGGGCGAGGAGAAGAGCCTCCTCTCGCAGCAGATTGCCCACACCATGAAGCGTCAGTACCTGCAATGGAACCGCGACTCGGTGGACGACGACCTCATCCGCGAGCAGCTTGCCGAGCTTTCCGGCGGCCGCATCACTTTGCCGCCCGACTTCCAATTCCGCGACTCGAAGATTTACCTCGATGCTATGGCTGCCGTTGCCGCCAAGAAGGAAGCCGGCGAAAAGAAAAAGAAGAAAAAGAAGAAAAAATGAGCAGTTTTGAAATCATAGGCGGGCGCAAGCTCAAAGGCGAGATAGTGCCGCAGGGAGCCAAGAACGAGGCCCTGCAGGTGCTCTGCGCCGTGCTCCTCACCTCCGAGAAGGTGCGCATAGAGCATGTGCCTGACATCCGCGATGTCAACAAGCTGATAGACCTCCTGAAACTCCTCGGCGTGAATGTCCGCGAGGACGTGCCGTCGGCTTGCGAGAGCGGCCGCACCTTCGAGTTCCAAGCCGACCAAGTGAACCTCGAGGTGTTGCAGAGCCCTCAGTTCCGCGAGCAGGCGGGAGCCCTCCGCGGGAGCATCATGCTGGTGGGACCGCTGCTGTCGCGCTTCGGCCAGGCCGTTGTGCCCCAGCCGGGAGGCGACAAAATTGGCCGCCGCCGTCTGGACACCCATTTCATCGGCATGGAGCGTCTGGGAGCGGAGGTGGAATACAAGCGCAACGCCTACCTCGTCAGCGCCAAGAAACTCAAGGGGTGCTACATGCTCCTCGACGAGGCTTCCGTCACCGGTACGGCCAATATCATCATGACCGCTGTCATGGCCCGTGGCACCACCACCATCATGACCGCCGCCTGCGAACCCTATGTCTACCAGCTGTGCAACATGCTCAACCGCATGGGCGCCAAAATCAGCGGTGTGGGCAGCAACCTGCTGACCATCCGTGGTGTCAAGGAGCTGCACGGTTGCGAACATCGGCTGCTGCCCGACATGATCGAGGTGGGCTCCTTCATCGGCATGGCCGCAATGACGCAGGGCGACATCACCATCAAGAATGCGCAGGTGCAGCATCTGGGCCTCATCCCGCAGGTGTTCCGCCGCCTGGGTATCGAGGTGTGGCAGCGGGGCGACGACCTCTATGTCCCTGCCCAGGAACACTACGAAATAGAGCGCTTCATGGACGGCTCCATCATGACCATCGCCGACGCCCCGTGGCCGGGATTCACTCCCGACCTCATCAGTATAGCCCTCGTGGTGGCCACGCAGGCCAAGGGCAGCGTGCTCATCCACCAGAAGATGTTCGAGAGCCGCCTGTTCTTTGTCGACAAACTCATCGACATGGGCGCCCAGATCATCCTTTGCGACCCGCACCGCGCCACCGTCATCGGATTGGACCGCGAGCACAAGCTGCGCGGAGTGCGCATGGTATCGCCCGATATCCGAGCCGGTGTGGCGCTGCTTATCGCCGCCCTGAGCGCCGAAGGCAAGAGCCGCATCGACAACATCGAGCAGATAGACCGAGGCTACCAGCACATCGACCAGCGCCTGATACGCCTCGGTGCCGAAATCAGAAGAGTAGAATAGCTAACCGAAACTAAACAATATACGTCATGTTCAGCTTTTTCAAACGTAAATATGAACCCCGTCCCATCTTCGCCGCCCTAGGCACCGACATGCATTGCCACCTCGTTCCTAAGGTCGACGACGGCTCCAAGTGCGTCGAGGAGAGTGTGGAGTGTCTCAACACCCTCAAGGCTGTGGGATACAACAAGGTGATCATCACGCCCCATTTCCAGACCCCCCGCTTTGAGAACGACGAGGACGACATCCGCCGCCGCTACGAGGAGCTGAAGAAGCAAGCCCTCGATGCCGGTGTGGAGATTGAAATGTCTGGCATCGGAGGCGAATACCGCATCGACAGCGGCTTCCAGAAGCGCCTCGACAATCCCCGTTTCCTCCAGGTTGCGGGCAAGTATGTGCTCGTCGAGTTCTCGCTGCACCAGCAGATGATGGGATGCGACGAGATGATTTTCGACATGCAGATGAAGGGCTACGAGGTCATCCTTGCCCACCCCGAGCGCTACCCCTACCTCAACATCCACGGATCGCGCATGGAGCAGCTCAAGAACCAGGGCGTCTACTTCCAAACCAACGTCCTCTCCCTTGGTGGATTCTATGGCGACGAAGCCAAGAAGCGCGCCTACCAGATGATTGAGCGCGGATGGGTCGAGTTCATGGGCACCGACACGCACAACACCATGTACGCCCAGGCCCTCGTCGACCTCAGCCACGACCGCAAGGTGGAGAAAATACTGGAGAAATACGAGTTTATGAACAAAACATTGTAACACGATTATATGAACAGTCTCAATGCCGTTTCGCCCATCGATGGGCGCTATCGCTCCAAATGCGAGCCCCTCGCCAAGTACTTCTCCGAGGGTGCCCTGATAAAATACCGTGTCCGCGTCGAGGTGGAGTATTTCATCGCCCTCGCCGACCGACTCAAGGCCCAGCGTCCCGCTTTGGCCGAAGTTGCCGGCAAAGCCGAGCAGCTGCGCGACATCTACCGCCAGTTCACCGACGATGATGCCCAAGCCATCAAGGATATCGAAAAAACCACCAACCACGACGTCAAAGCCGTGGAGTACTTCATCAAGGGCAAGTTCGACCAGATGGGCCTTCAGGAGCTGAAGGAGTTCATCCATTTCGGCCTCACCTCGCAGGACATCAACAACACCTCCGTGCCCCTCTCCATGAAGGAGTGCCACGACGAAGTGCTGCTGCCTGCCTACCGCAATATCCTTGCCCTTCTGCAGGCCAAAGCCGAGGAGTGGAAGGATATCCCCATGCTAGCCCACACCCACGGACAGCCCGCTTCGCCCACCACGCTGGGCAAGGAATGGGGCGTGTTCGCCTACCGTCTGCGCCGTCAGCTCGACGAGCTGGAGCGCATACCCTTCACCGCCAAGTTCGGTGGCGCCACGGGCAATTTCAACGCCCATCTGGCAGCCTTCCCCGATATCGACTGGCGTGCCTTCGGCAACGATTTTGTGGCCAACCACCTGGGCCTCGAGCGTCAGCAGCTCACCACCCAGATTGAGAACTACGACATGATGGCCGCCTGGTTCGACGCCTGCAAGCGCATCAACGTCATCCTGATTGACCTCTGCCGCGATGTCTGGACATACGTTTCCATGGAGTACTTCAAACAGCGCATCAAAGCCGGCGAGGTGGGCTCCAGCGCTATGCCCCACAAGGTGAATCCCATCGACTTCGAGAATGCCGAGGGCAACCTGGGCTTGGCCAATGCCATCTTCGAGCACCTGAGCCACAAGCTCCCCATCAGCCGCATGCAGCGCGACCTCACCGACAGTACCGTCAGCCGCAACATCGGTGTCCCCATAGCCCACACCATGATCTCCCTTGCTTCGCTCGAGAAAGGTCTCGGCAAGCTGCTCCTCAACGATCAGGCCCTCTATCGCGACTTGGAGAACAACTGGGCTGTGGTGGCCGAAGCCATCCAGACCATTCTCCGTTCCGTGGGCTACCCCAACCCCTACGAGGCGCTGAAGCAACTCACCCGCACCAACGAGAAGGTCACCGCCGACACCATCGCCGCCTTCGTCGAGACACTCGATGTCGCCCCCGAAGTCAAGGAGCGCATCCGTCACATCACCCCTCATAACTATATCGGTTACAGCCTGTGAAACTCTTGAAGAATTTCACGCTGAGGCAGCTTAGGCCGTACAGTGCGCGATGTGCGCTGTATGGCCTTTTTGTGGTGCTCAGCGTGGTCTTCACCATGTGCACGGCCCTCTCTGTGGCTGACTTCCTCAAGATTCTCTTCGGCACCGGCGACGATGTCCCCTCAGCCACAGGCAACCTCATTGCCGTCTGGCTCGAACAGCTCTACACGTGGCTCATCTCCTTCGGCCAACTCAAGGCCCTGCTGCTCTTCTCCGTCATCATCTTCGTGCTCTATTCCTGCAAGAACATTTTCTCCTACCTCTCCGCCATCGAGATATCCATCATCCGCGTCAATGTCGTCCGTACCTTGCGCAACAGGATGTTCCGCAAGGCCATGCACCTGCCCATGGGCTACTACGACAGCACCCGCAAGGGCGATGTTATGGCCCGCTTCACGAGCGACATGGTGGAGTATGAAGAGGGCGTCCTCGGCTCCATCCAGATGATTCTCACTTCCGTCATCAGCATGCTGCTCTATCTGCTTATGTTGTTCTATATCAACGTGAAGCTGACACTCTTTGTGCTCTGCATGCTGCCTTTGGTGGCTTTTGTCATCTCTGGTATCTCGCACCGCCTGCGGCGTAATTCCAAGGTGGTGCAGGAGATGAACTCCTATCTCGTCTCCCTCACCGACGAAACCATCGGCGGCCTCAAAGTCATCAAGTCCTACACCGCCATCGATTTCTCCAACCGCCGTTTCCGCGAGTATAACCACGAGTACACCCGTCGGCGCATCCTCCTCCTGCGACGTGTCGACGCTTCATCGCCCGTGAGCGATTTTCTTGGCAATGCCATCGTCATCGGCATCCTCCTCTTTGGCGCCTGGCTGGTATTTCATGGCGACCAGGGGCTCACCTCCGAGCTTTTCATCTCCTATGTGATGCTCTTTGTGCTGATGATTCCTCCCGCCAAGGAGCTCTCCACTGGCTTCTCGCAAATCAAGAAAGGGCGTGCCTGTGCCGACCGTATCGAAGCCTTTCTCGGCGAGGAGGAAGAACCCGAGACCTGTCAGGAAAGCCCGGCATTTACAACCCATACGGCAGACGCTCCCGATGTGGAGTTCCGCCATGTCTCCTTTGCCTACAAGCCAGGAGTACCGGTGCTCGACGATATCTGCTTCGATGTTCCACGTGGAACAACGGTGGCTCTTGTAGGCTCCTCCGGCAGCGGCAAGTCCACCATCGCCGACCTCCTCTGCCGCATGTACACTTGCACCCAAGGAGAGATACTCCTTGGGGGAGAGGACATACAGGCCATGCCTTTGTCCCGCCTGCGTTCGCACATAGGTGTGGTGGCGCAGGATACGCTGCTCTTCAACGATACCGTCGCCGCCAACATTGCCTTCGGCAAGCCCGACGCCTCGCGCGACGAGGTGGTGCGCGCCGCCCAGGCCGCCCAAGCCCATGATTTCATCATGCAGCTGCCACAAGGCTACGACACCAACCTAGGCGAAGGGGGAGGCCTTCTCTCCGGCGGACAGCGGCAGCGCATCAGCATCGCCCGCGCGTTGCTGCGCAATCCCAAACTGCTCATCCTCGACGAGGCCACCTCGGCCCTCGACACCGAAAGCGAGCGCCTCCTGCAGGCTACCCTCAACGACGTGCTCCGCGACCGCTCGGCCATCGTCATCGCCCACCGCCTCTCCACCATCGTGGGGGCCGACAACATCATTGTCCTCGACCACGGCCGCATAGTGGAACGCGGCACCCACGCCGAGCTCATGGCCTTGGGTGGACGCTATGCCGAACTGGTTGCCCTGCAATCATTCTAAAAAAAACGAAACGAAATGGAAAAAGGAGCGAAAGGGAATGGAATGAAAAAGCATGGGAGGTCCGGCAAGCTGTTGGGGGCCTTTGCCCTCTCGCTCCCCTTCATGCCCCATCGCTCCCTGCTTCTCCTGCCCCTGTTCTATCTCCTTTTTGTTACACCTCTCGCCGCCCAGGAGTCTGTTGCACCCGTCACCGGATGGTTGGCCACAGTCGACGAAGCCACGCAGCAGATAGTCCTCTCCTGGCATCCCAGCGCCGACGCCAGCGCCATGGGCTACCACATCTGCTCCGGTACGCCCTGTCTCGACTACGACACCGTCTACGGCCGTATGGACACCACCTACCGCTGCGTCGACCATGCGGCCACCGAGCGCCACTCCTACCGTATCCATGTCTTCGACAGCGCCTACAACGTCAGTTCCCTGACGCCCTCCTTTGGCAATGTGGTGCTCACGGCCGATGTGCCGCGATGCTCCACCGAGGTTACAGCCCTTTGGACCCCCTACGAGGGCATGCCCGGCGGGGTGGGTCAATACAGCCTCTTGGCACGCCTCGAACCCTATGATACTGCCTATCATCCCCTCATTGTTGCCGACAGCACGGGCACCTTTGCCCACACTTTCACCATTGCCGAAGGCACCACGCGCGTATGGCTCAAGGTGCAGGTCGTGGGAGGAGCGGACTCCACCCTTGTTTCGACTAGCAATATCGTGTCCGTCGACCGCTTCACCGTCGACACCGCCGCTTTCTTCGACATCCTTTCCCTCGACTACGACAGCCTCTTCTGTCGCGCCCTCCTCGCCCTTTCCCTCGACACCGCCTACCACGCCAACCCCTATGTTCTCTCTCGCTCCATCGACGGCAGCCCCTGGGATTCGCTGGCGGCCATCGCTCCCACCGAGGTGCCTTTCCACTATGTCGACTCCGACATCAATCCCTTCGATTCCCTCTACTGCTACCGCCTCTCGGTGCTCGATGCCTGCGGCCTCAACCCCCGCCATAGCGACAGCCTCTGCATGGTGGTCCCCACGCCCCCAGAGCCTGCTCAGGCTATCCCCAACATCGTTGTCGTGGGCGACGATGCCAACGGCACCTTCCTGCCCCGCCTGCGGGGCCTCAAGGGCGACCTCTACGAACTCTTCGTCTACAATCGCAACGGCCTGTTGGTCTTTTCCACCTCCGACCCCGACGCCGGATGGACCCCCTCCTCCTCCACGCCCCAGGGCGCCTACGCCTACTCGCTGCGCGTCCGCTTCAATAACAACCGCATCAAAATATTCACCGGCTCCGTGCTGGTAATCAAGTAGCAAGTATTCTGTCAAACAAGCAATCAAACCATCAAACAATGAAGATAGCCCTCTATTATCGCCACATCGACCCCGCCGACCTTCCGGCCTATGACCACCTCTGCGCCGAGCTCCGCCGCGCCAACATCGAGACACAGACCGTCGGCGACGGCGATAGTGTCGACGGTTTCGACTATCTCTTCTCCATCGGCGGCGACGGCACGCTGCTCTCTTCCGTGCAGTTCATCCACAGCACACGCCCCGACGCGTTCCCGCCCATTCTGGGCATAAATTTCGGCCACCTGGGCTTCCTCACCACCGCCGGCAAGGAAAACCTCGCCACCCTCGTTTCCGACCTCCTGGAGGGCCATTTCACCCTCGAGCGTCGCACCCTGTTGGCAATCCGCGGAACGGAGAGCGGCGTCTCCACCCTGAACTACGCCCTCAACGAGGTCTTCCTCCACCGTCCCGAGGACTCTTCCATGCTGCGCACCGAGGTCTATGTCGACGACCTTTACGTGGCCACCTACGCCGGCGACGGCGTCATCGTGGCCTCGCCCACGGGTTCTACGGCCTACAGCCTCTCCTGCGGAGGACCCATCCTGACGCCCGACTGCGGCTGTTTCGTCATCACCCCCATCGGCGCCCACACCCTCACCCTGCGCCCCATCATTGTGCCCGACAGCTCGCGCCTGCGCTTGGTTACAGTCCCCTCCACCCACCATGTGAACACCCCCAAGGCCGACGAACCCTTCACCCTCGGCCTCGACTCGCGACGCGTCACCCTCTATGGCTCGGCCACCCTCGAACTCCAGCGCGCCCCCTTCGCCATCCACCTCATCCGCATGAACACCCAGAATTTCTTCTCCGCCATCCGCGACAAGCTCATGTGGGGCACCGAGGTCCGTCCCTAGCCCACCCCCTGTCAAATAGGTATCAAGTTCGCCCTTTCTCATAAGAAAGTCCAAAAGAAAGCCCTGCCAGACAATGGTTTGGCAGGGCTTTGATTGGAGGGTGGAAACGGCTACATGTAGGCATGCACACCACCCAGGAGGAAGTTGACCCCGAAGTAGGTGACGATGACGCTCAGGAAGGCCAGGGTACAGTAGAGGTGGAAACTACGGGGTTTCTGGCAGATGCCCAGCGAGGGATGCATCGGTAGCAGGTAGACGATGAGTGTGATGAGTGCCCAGACCTCCTTGGGGTCCCAGCTCCAATAGTTGCCCCACGAGATGTTGGCCCACACGGCGCCGATGATGATGCCCAGGGCCAGCAGGAAGACGGCGGGGTAGAGCATCAGGAGGTTCAGCCTGTGGAAGCGTTCGGATCCGCCGTTGCGGTGGCCGAGGATGAGTCCGGCCACGCCGCCCATCATGATGAAGAAGAACAGGGCGTAGGCGAACATGATGACCGTTACATGCAGCGTCAGCAGGGGGGAGCTGAGCACAGGCATGAGGTTGGTCACGGGAGGGTTGCTGCCGCTCATCATGGCCACCAGCAGGCAGAAGCCCATGGTGAGCATGGCTACGGGCAGCGCCATAGAATGCCGCTTTGTGAGGCTGAGGCCTATGAGGCCTATGGCGATGGCCATGAGGTTCATGCTGTCGAAGCCTCCCGCCATGGGCACATGGCCGCCTGCAATCCAGCGCAAGATGAATGTCAGCACCAGGAAGGCTGTCAGCACAGTCACCCACGTCAGCGCCGCCCAGCGTGCCCATCGTGGCAGTTCACGGCCTCTTCCCGAGAGGAAGATGGCGTAGGCGAAGAAGAGCAAGCCCAGCGTGATGCTCAGCATGGCCAGCCAGCGGCCGGTGGTCAGCGCGTTGTAGAGGCGTTCGGCACGGAGGCGTCCTTCAGAGGGCAGCACCTCAGCGGCCTGTTTCTCCTGGAAGGCCAGAATCTTGTCGAAGACATGCTCCAGCTCCTCGAAGTCGCCTTTCATCACCAGTTCCTGGCAGTAGCCCTGCTGCTTGCGCACGAAAAGGTAGGCGTCGTCGTCCACACTCAACGGCAGGGCGTCGTTCTGTGCGTACCAGCCCAGGGTTCCGAGGGAGTCGGTGAGGGGGAAGAGCTTCAGTCCCTTGCCCGAGAGGAGGGACTCGATGAGGCTGCGTTTCTCGCTGGCGGCGCGAATGTTCTTGTCCATCTTGCCTGCACTGGGCATGCCCATGCCGCCCATGCCCGCCTTGGTGCTGAAGCTGTCGCCAGCGGCAAGGAAGTCGTTGTAGCTGGCGCGGTTACCTGTGACGTGCAGCCGCTGGCGGGCGTCGTCGCCCTTGATCTTGATGAGGGGTTCGGTGGCCCATTCGTTGAAGTAGTAGAGGTAGCCCGCCAGCACCTGCTCGGCCGTCAGCCCCTGGTAGGAGGCTTTGCCGGTGAGCTTGGTGGTGAAATCCTTGGCGTAGGTCTGCAGCGGGCATACGCGGCCTTTGTAGAGTACGTACATGCGGCCCATCTTGTCGGCTGTTGCCTTGGGGAGGGTGCGCGGTGTGGCGGCGTTGGCTTGTGTGGCAACCAGTAGCAGGGCAGCTACCGCAGCGCCCTTGAGCAGTCGGCGGAAGCGTCCGCCAGGCGACAGCATCAGGCCCAGCAGGCCTGCAAGCAACAACCCGTAGCCGAAGTAGGTGACGGCGATGCCCCAAGGGTCGTGGCTCACGCTGAGGGTTGAGTTGCCCTCCTCGTCGTAGTCCTCTTGGTAGAAGCGATAGCCGCGATGGCGCAGGATGTGGTTCATCGAGATGTCGTAGCTCTCACCTTCGGCCACAACATGGCTCACGAAGTCCATCGGGGTGTGTGTGCCAGGGTAGGTCAGCACCTCGAAGCTCTTCAACTTCATCTCGAAGGGCAGAGCGGCTGTGTTGCCCTTGCCGGTGTCGATGGTGGAGGAAGGCACACCGGGGCTGAGGGTCATGCTTCCGTGCAGGCCTGTCCAGGTGGTCAGGGCTCCGCCCAGGAGTATAACGGGCACGGCGGCGTGGACCATCAAAGTCGACGGCCGTTTCCACATTTTGCCCGTCACGATGCTTACTATCGCCGCGCAGGCCACCAAGGCCATCAAGGCCACGAACCACCAGGAGGTGTAGAAATGGTCGGCGACCCACTCGTCGCCTCTGTAACGTTCGAAAATGGTGCCTGCAGCGAGTACTGTCGCCACAAGCACCATGAGGGTTGTTCTTGCTGTTTTCATTGATGGGGATCAGATTGCGTTGATGAATTTCACCACAGCGTCGCGGTCGGCCTTGGAGAGTTGGCGGAACTTCACCACGCTGCGGCGGGCATCGCTTTGGGCGGAGCCGTGCCACATGATGGCCTCGATGACGTTGCGGGCGCGGCAGTCGTGCAGACGGTCGGCGTGGCCGGAGCAGAGGGGTGCCAGTCCGCGTCCCCACAGCGGGGTGGTGCGGCACCAGCCCGTGCGGATGTCGTTCTTCATGTACAGCTTATGCTGCACGAAGTCGCTGTAGGGCCATATCTTCTGGTAGGGGTAGCGGGGCAGGCGGGAGTCGCCGTCGCTGAAGAACCCTGTGGGGTCGGTGAAGTTGTCCTCGCCGGTGGTCCAGCTGGGGCGGTGGCAAACGGTGCATCCTATCTCGCGGAAGAGTTTGCGGCCGCGCTGCACGTCGGGGTCGTCAAGGTTGCGGGCGGCAGGCACGGCTAGGCCGCGGTGCCACACCATGAAGTTCACATAGTCCTGGTCACTCATCTCGGCGGGCAGAGTGTCGCAGCGGAGGTAATTGTAGATGTCTGTCTCGGGGTCGCCGGTCTTGTTCCATTGGGGGAAGTAGTCGTAGAAGCGGGCCTGCACATCAGGGTCTTGGGCCGAGGTACGGGCGTAGATGTCGGGATTGAGGCTCAGATAGTGGCTGCGCTTGTTGCTGCGGTTGACGTTGGTGATGTTCCAGATGGCATTGCTGCCGGGGGCATCCTGCAAGGGACCGCGCGACAGGGCATAGGTGAAGCGTTTGGGGTGGGTGGTGTTGCCGTAGAAGGCACTGGGAGCCCAGTCGTTGCCGGCCCAGAAGGCGGGGTTCAGCGGCAGGCCCATATCGCTCTCGCGCTGGTACTGCGCCTTGAGCGAATCATCGTCGATGGCGTCGATGAGGCCCGTGCCATAGATGCCGATGGTGGTTTCCAGACGGAAGGCCAGGTTCGAATAAGGGGCGTCGAGCGGAGCATAGAAGGCGTCCTGCGGGATGGTCACCTCGGGATAGATGAGCTCATAGGTCTCTCCGTCGTCGAAGCGGTTGCCCCATTCGTCGGTGTAGTTGAGCCAGGCGATGTTGATTTTGTTTTCGTCGATGGGTGCCTTGAAGGGCTCCACGGCTTTGGTCTGCGGCATGCCGGCCACGGACTTCTCATAGGCGTCGGTCGTCTTGTCGTAGACCACCAGGAGGTATCCGTTGCCCCAGTCGTCGGCGCGGTAGCGGTCCATGCGTCGGCCGTGTCCATAGCCGGGATGGCAGCTCTCGCAGCTGGAGCGCACGTAGACGGGACCCAGGCCGTTGAAGGGCGGATTGTTTTGGGTGATGGTGTGTTCGAAGAAGAATTCTCCGTATTTGAAGGCTGTGGCCATGCCGGCCATCTCGGTGGCAGGCGTGGGGTCTTCGTAGGCCGAGGCGCTTTGGTTGAAGGTGGTACCGAGGCGTCCGCCGGCGTAGACCTCTTCTTCGATACCTTCGGGGCTAGGTGTGGGCTCGTTCTCGTCGTGGTTGCAGGCGGCGAGGAGCCCGGCGGCCGTCAATGCGGCCATCAAAAGGTAGGTGTGTCGTTTCATTGCTATAGGGGGTTTTGGTTAGTTGTTACGTATGGCTTCCACCACCTCGTCGAGTGCTTCGCTCAAGGCTGCGCAGGCCTCCATGGCCTCGCCGTTGGCGGGGTTGCTGATGTTGTTGACGAAGGGAGCGGGCATGGCGTCGATTTTGGCAAGGGCGTTGTCGATGGCCTCCAGCACCTTACTGTCGAGGGCGGCATCAAGATTGTGCATGTAGTGGTGGAGCGACAGGGATTCGTTGCGCTGGCCTTCCACGCCGCCCATATAGGCATTCTGGATGCTGATGATGTTGTTGTGGAAGTCGATGATGGATTTCTGGCTGTAGGGACTTTCGATATAGGTGGGGTCCTCGCCGCTGTGGGCGGCGCCAATCTTGCTGGTTCCCACCTCGTCGGCGATGTCGATGCAGCCCTGCACGATGGCCAGGAGGGCGGCTTTGCGTGAGGCATAGGTGCTGCCGGCCTGACCGGCGTTCTTCATGTTTTCGCCGTAGCTGTAGTCGCCACCGGCAACGGTGTAGGGCAACTCCAGGTCGTCCAGCTTGGCGATGTGGCTAGCAGGGGCTTCGTCGCCCATCCAGCCCACCTCGAGCTGGAAGCAGCGGTTGCGCAGGTCGCCGGCCACAGCAGCCACATAGGTCCATTGGCTGGCGCTGATGGCGCTGGCGCTCTTGGGCTGGCCGTTGGCGAAGAGGATATACTCTATGCCGTGGAAGCCCAGCAGGGCGTTGCCCAGCCGGTCGCCGGCAACGGCGTCGCCCTCCTCGCTGTCAAGCGAAGAAAGCATCTCGGGGCTATTCATCAAGGTGTTGAAGGCGTCGAGATCCAAGGGCCAGGAGTCGATATGGGGGTCCACACCGTAGTCGCCTGCGGCACCGAAGAGGAAGGCTTCGCTCTTCTCCCACTCTTCGCGGGCGGCGAGGAAGGTTTCGCAGGCCTGGCGCAGGGCGGCGTCGTTGGGGTTGGCTTTGAGGGCGGCCAGTTCCGTAGCCAGCTGCTCGGTTTTGGCGGCCAGAGCGCCGTAGGTGGGAACCACCGTGTGGTCCACAAACTGCTCGGCGATGGCGGCGGCTTGGCTGTCGTCCTCGTTGTGGGTGTTGTCATTCTCCTTGCTGCAGGAAACGGCGGTAGCCGTCAGGGCAGCCATTGCCATCATCATGGCGGTGTTTCTGAAAAATGTTTTCATGGGTTCATTAGTTTAGTTATTGTTTGTAGTGAATTGTTCGTTCTATCGATTGAAAAAGCCCGTCCAGGTGATGCCTAGGGCGAAATAGGGCTCGTTGTTGTATTGCTCGCCCAGCAGGCGCACACCGCCCTCGGCCTTGAGGGCCACCTGGGGCAGGGGATAATAGTTCACACCTCCGGTAACCACCTGGCGCGAGCACCAGCCGATGTCGGTCAGCCCTTCGGCGGGCACGTAGCTGTCGTATTGGTCATAGCGGCCGAAGAGGTAGAGCTTCCCTCTTTGCGCCCTCTCTTTTTCGCTCATCAGGGCCAGCACGTCCACTCCCGCCTCGATGGAGGCGTCCCAGGCGGCTTCGCCCACAAAGGTGTGGGGGTAGGGGTTGCCGGTCATGGTGGTCTGGTTCTTGTTGCGGGCCGAAATGGCGGCGGCATCGGAGAGGTGGCCGTAATCCACGTTGCCCCGCACGACGAGGTAGCGGTTGCGGTAGGCGAAGTCGAAGCATCCGATGGCCACAAGGCCGTCGAGGTCCTTGTAGCGACTGTTGACATCGGTGACGATGTCGTTGTTGTTGCTGCCGCCCAGGTAGCCGCTGAGGCTCAGCCGCAGGCCGCTGATGCCTGTCCAATCCACACGGGCGGCACAGGCCAAAGCGTTGGCCGGACGGAACTCGTAGGGCGACGCCGAGCCGTTGTGCACCCAGCCTTGGTCGTTGAAGAGGTTGCTGTTGAGGCCCGGCAGCAGCTGCGCCTCGTAGCGCCACGCACCTGCACGGCCCCAGACGCTGAGGCCCGTCTCGTGCCAGGTGCAGGGCATGATGGTGTTCTCGCCCTCGGGACGGTAGACACCGAAGAACATGTTCGGTGTGTGGTTGTTGTTGGTCATGCCTACGGGTACCACTATATGTCCCGCGCGCACGTTCAGATGCTTGTTGAAACTCTTCTGCACCCAGAATTGCTCCAGAGCCACCTCGCCGCCGCGCTCCAGCTCCTGCTCGAACTCGCCGGTCTCCTCGGTCTCCTTCTCCACAGCGGCTTCCACGCCTCCGTGCTCGAATTCAATCTCGGTCCCCACGCTCCATCCGTGTCCGAAGTCGTATCCCAGCATGATGACGGCATGCGGCAGGTCCACGCGGCCGTAACTCGGGGCATCCTTGTAGCGGTCGGCGTGCGAATAGCGAAACACATTGTCGCTATAGAAATGGTGACTGTACACGGCCTCGCCGTATCCGCCCACCGTCAGGCGGCTCTTCTGCGCGGTCGCTGCGGTGTCGGTCTGCGCCGATGCCATCGGCCCGCAAAGCAAGGCCGCAAGAGTGCAGATAGTTGTAATTCTGTAGATTGTAATCATAGTTTGACTTTTTTTTCGTCGGCAAAGATACATAATACACTCATATCCAACACTAACCAAAAATGGTGATTTTACGCCATCCATCTGTTGCCGACGCCGTTGCCCCTCTCTCCTCCCCCCACCTTCTGCAGGGTATCGGCCCGGGGTAAGTCTGCCTCATCAAGTAGTATTCCTCTTTTTTTCTTTTTGTCACCTCTTTGGTTACACTTACTATTCTAAGAGGGGATAAAGGGAAGAGTAGGAGAGGAGTAAGAGAGGAGTAAGAGGGGATAGGGTTTAGATGCTGAGTTATAGCGTGTTAGGTGTTTTTCTAATTTTAATGCATTGAGGGATAGTTCTTTAGGTTTGCTTTTGGGCGATTTTCGGGGTCAAACGACTCCGATGGAGGAAAAGGGCGAGTGGATAATTTTATTGGACAAATGGGAGGTTGGCGAAAGGTGAAAAAGCGGCCGGAAAGTGGTGCTCGGCGGGCAAAAACAAGGCTGCAGGAAATAAAAATTTGCACAATTCGGGAAAATTTTGTTACTTTGTATTTTGCACTTGGTGTGCAAAAACGGAATAATTAACTGAAAATCAATACGGTGATATGAGAAAAATAATGAAAAAACTGCTGCCGTTGATGCTTGTGGCCGGTGTGCTGGCCTTGAGCGGTGTGCAGGTGTCGTGCAAGAGCTCGAGCGACAACATGTACCAGCGTCAGCAAACCAACAAGGCTCGCAAAATCAAATCGAACATCAAGGTGAAGGGTACCAACAAGAGTCACGGACACACTAACAGAACCTACTGATGCAGAGCGCACTATACCCACTTAAATTCCTACCCCTCTACAAGAATGTCATCTGGGGCGGCAATAGGCTGAAAGGCTACGGATTCAACTACGACCCCCTGCCCAACTGCGGCGAGCTTTGGGCCCTCTCCTCGGTGGAGGGGAAGGAGTCGGTTATCGCCAACGGCTTCCTGGCGGAGAACACGCTGAACGAGGCCATCGAGATCTACATGGGCGACTTGGTGGGCGACAAGGTGTACAACCGCTTCGGGACGCAGTTCCCGCTGCTGTTGAAGGTTATCGACGCCGCCCGCGACCTCTCCATCCAGGTGCACCCCGACGACGAGCTGGCTCAGAAGCGCGGTATGCCTTGCGGCAAGACGGAGATGTGGTATGTGATGGAGGCCGAGCCGGGTTCGAAGCTCATCAGCGGGTTCCGCCGCGATGTGGATCCCGAGGAGTATCGCGCCGCGCTGGCGGCAGGCCACCTGGAGGAGCTGTTGCATGCCGAGCAGCCCGCCAAGGGCGATGTCTACTTCATCCCCGCCGGACGGGTGCATGCCTTGGGTCAGGGGCTGATGGTGGCCGAGATACAGCAGACCTCCGACTGCACCTACCGCATCTACGACTACAACCGTCGCGACGCCGACGGCAACTTGCGCCAGCTGCACACCGAGGAGGCTATGGACGCCATCGACTTCAGCGCCATCGGCGACCACGCCGGCACGCGCTACCAGGCCCGCATGGACGAGACCACCGCCTTGGCGCATTGCCCCTATTTCACCACCAACCTCATCCCCCTCACCCGTCCGCTGCGGAAGAACCTGGAGGATGTGGAATCGTTTGTCATCTACTTCTGCGTGGAAGGCCTGGCGGCCGTGAAGAGCATGGAGACCATCGTGCCCATGCATGCCGGCGAGTGCGTGCTGGTGCCCGCCGCCGCCGAGAGTGTGGAGCTCTTCTGCGAGGGTCCGGCCAAGCTGCTCGAGGTGAGCATCGACACCGCCGGATGGACCGACGCGCCGCGCGCCGACAACGACTGGCTGGCGGAGTTCGTGGGTAACGAAAAATAAAAAAATTTGCCCGTTTGAGAAAAAAGTGCTACTTTTGCACCGCTTTTTATAGTATCATAGGCATTGAAGAATATGTTTGATTTTGAGACATCGGTAACGGGGATTGAATTCAAAGTGAGACAGTTGGCAGACGAAGTGGCACGTCTGCGCAAGTTGGTGTCGCAAAAGGAGAACAGGTGCGATGAACTTGAGGAAGCGTTGAAAAATAGTGAAATAACAATAAACAATTTAAAAGAAGAGAACAAATTATTAAAACTAGGGAACAAGTTGTCAGAGAAAGGCGAGAGTGCTGAGATAAAACTTAAAATCAATCAGATGATTCGCGCCATTGACAAAAGTCTTGAGATAGTGAAAAACTCCGCCCTGTAGACCTAGGGGCGGTCATAAATGAGGAAGCAGAAAGAAGATGGAAACGGTATCGGCATCGGTAAATATCATGGGACGCACATACAAATTGCGTGTGGCCGCCGAGGATGAGGCGGCGCTGCGCAAGGCGGCCGGTCTCATCGACACGCAGGCCAAAGCCTACGGCAAGCAGTATGCCTACAACGACCATCAGGACTTGTTGGCAATGGTGGCATTGACGCAGATCACACAATTGACTAAGATACAAGACTCGCTGCGGTTCAAGGACACCGACCTCGCGCAGAGGCTGCAGTCCATCGACAGCGTGCTGGACCAAATCCTGCATCCGACCCAAAACAGTTTGTAAACTCAACACCATTTACGAACCGAGTCGGCTCAGGGGCGGGTAGGTTGTATGGCTGATACGCCCGGCGCTCAAATCCTACAGTTGCAGAGTTTACCATAACTCCAGGAGGGGATTACCGTGATGCAGGATTTCTTTTTAGACTGACCTCGAACCTTTCACAGGCAGCCGCCGTTCCCACAACAAAAAAACAACAACACATCATGACAGTACTATTTATTATAATCGGCCTTGTGGCCGGAGGCGCCTTGGGAGTGTGGCTCACCACTTCGGTGCTGCGCAACAAGCTGCTCGCCAAGAGCCAGCAGGTCTTGAAAGACGCTGAAGAGAAAGGCGAAGTCATCAAGAAAGACAAAATCCTCCAAGCCAAGGAGCAGTATCTGCAGCTGAAGGGCGAGCACGACAAGCGCGTCAACGAGCAGAACAACAAACTCCGGGAGCAGGAGAACAAGCTGAAACAGCGTGAGCAGAGCCTCAACCAGCAGGTCAACGAGCTGCAGAAGAAGAGCAACGAGCTCAAAGGCGTCAGCGAGAATCTCAACAACCAGATCGACGCCCTCAAGAAGCGTCAGGCCGAAGTGGAGAAGGTCTACAAGGAGAGTGTCACCAAGCTGGAACACATTGCCGGCATGAGCGCCGACGAGGCCAAGCAGCAGCTGGTGGACGCTATGACCGAGGAGGCCCGCGCAGAGGCTTCAACCACCATCATGGACATCGTCGAGGAGGCCAAGATCACCGCCGCCGAACAGGCCAAGAAGATTGTCATCCAGAGCATCCAGCGTACCGCCACAGAGACCGCTGTCGAGAACACCGTCAGCGTCTTCAACCTGGAGAACGAAGAGGTGAAGGGCCGCATCATCGGTCGCGAGGGCCGCAACATCCGCACCCTCGAGAGCCTCACCGGCGTGGAGATTATCATCGACGACTCGCCCGACGCCATCATCATCAGCGGCTTCGACCCCGTGCGCCGCGAGATTGCACGCCTGTCGCTGCACAAGCTGGT
>JAEEGL011662195.1_pt1 | contig 19174 bp, 17 predicted proteins | sample 9134231 | NCBI WGS metagenome assembly JAEEGL01 (sample SAMN16246548, study PRJNA631951) | gut metagenome | biome: gut microbiome; feature: rumen; material: fiber-attached | host: Bos | place: Iran: Karaj | collected 2018-10 | reverse complement strand
TCATTTGGTTTACCTGCAGAACAATATGCAATTCAAACAGGTAATCATCCTGCAGGATTCACTGAGAAAAATATCCAAACATTTACAAAGCAATTAAAGGAATTAGGCTTTGATTATGACTGGTCTAAATGTATTGCAACATCTGATCCATCATTCTATCATTGGACACAATGGATTTTCAAAAATCTATACAAGGATGGATATGCAAAATATATTGATATGCCTGTTAACTGGTGTGAAGAATTAGGCTGCGTATTATCAAATGACGAAGTTATTGATGGTAAGAGTGAACGTGGTGGATTCCCTGTTGTAAGAAAGAATATGAAGCAATGGGTAATTGATCAACCAGCTTTCGCAGAACAATTACTTGAAGGCTTAAATGAAATTGATTGGCCTGAATCAACAAAAGAAATGCAAAGAAATTGGATTGGTAAATCAACAGGTGTTGAAGTTGAATTCAAAATTGTTGGTGGTGGATCATTCAAAATCTTTACAACATGTATTGAAACTATTTACGGTATTACATTCATGGTAGTCGCACCAGATGGAGATATCGTAAAGAGCTTAATGGATAGAGTAGAAAATAAAGAAGAAGTTTTAGCATATATTGAAGAAACTTCTAAGAAGAGTGATTTAGATAGAACTGAATTAAATAAAACAAAGACAGGATGTATTTTAAAAGGTTTATATGCAATTAACCCTGTAAATGGAAAAGAAGTTCCATTATTCATGGGTGATTTCGTATTAGCTAATTATGGTACAGGTGCTGTAATGGCTGTTCCTTCACATGATCAAAGAGATTTCGAATACGCAATTGCTCATAACATTCCTATGATTCAAGTAATCGAAGGAAGAGATGTATCAAAATGTGCTTTTGAAAAGCAAGATTATTTAGGAAAAGGCTGCAAGCTTATTAATTCAGAGGAATTCAATGGCTTAACAGTTGAAGAGGCTAAGGAAGCAATTACTTCAAAGCTTGAAAAAATGGGTATTGCAAAAAGAACTGTTAATTATAAATTCAGAGAATGGATTTTTGCAAGACAAAGATATTGGGGTGAGCCAGTTCCAGTAGTTCATACAAAGGATGGCGTATATGTATTACCTGATGATGAATTACCATTAGTATTACCTGAACTTGAGGATTACAAGGGCAAGAATGGTAAGGCTCCACTTGAAAACGCAACTGAATGGAAAAATTACAATAAAAATGGTATAGTAGGACAAAGAGAAACATCAACAATGCCAGGTTCTGCTGGTTCAAGCTGGTATTTCTTAAGATATATTGATCCAAACAATGATAATGAATTAGCTAATAAGGAATTATTAAAGCATTGGATGCCAGTTGATTTATATATTGGTGGTCCTGAACATGCAGTTGGACATTTAATGTATTCTAGAATTTGGAATAGATATTTATATGAAAAAGGTATCGCTCCAACAAAAGAACCATTTAAGAAATTAGTTCATCAAGGTATGATTTTAGGTTCTAATGGTATTAAGATGGGTAAGAGATTCCCTGAATATGTAGTTAATCCATCTGATATCGTAAGAGAATATGGTGCTGATACACTTCGTTTATATGAAATGTTTATGGGACCTCTTGAGGCATCTAAGCCTTGGAGCCAAGAAGGCGTTGAGGGTGCTCGTCGTTTCATTGATAGAGTTTATCGTTTAGTAGTTGATTATAAGGATAAATTTACAACTGAATATGATAATACTATGGAAATGGTATATCATAAGACAGTTAAGAAGGTAACAGCTGATTTTGAAGCTTTAGCGTTCAATACAGCTATTTCTCAATTGATGATTTTTGTAAATGAAGCTTATAAAGCAAATAAAATTTATATTGGCTTTATCGAAGGCTTAGTAAAACTATTATCACCTATTTGTCCACATATCTGTGAAGAATTATGGGAAGAATTAGGACATGATAAGACTATTGCTTATGAAGCATGGCCTACATTTGATGAAGCTAAATGTGTTGATAATGTTGTAGTATATGCTGTATCTGTAAATGGTAAGTTTAGAGATAAGTTATCTACAAGCTTAGAAACAACTAAGGATGATGTTATTGCTTTAGCTAAGGAATTAGATAAGGTAAAGGCTCAAATTGAAGGTAAAGAAATCGTTAAGGTAATTGTTGTACCTGGAAAGATTGTAAATATTGTAGTTAAGTAAAAAATGTTTTAAAGTAGTTAATACTTTGGAAAGGAAGAAATAATGAGTAATATATTGAAGGTTACAAACCTTTATGCAAGAGTTCCTGAAAAAGAAATATTAAAGGGATTAGATTTAGAAATGAAAACTGGTGAGGTTCATGCTATCATGGGTCCTAATGGTACTGGTAAATCAACTCTTTCATCCATTATTATGGGTCAAAGAAGATATGAGGTTACTGGTGGTGATGTTACATTAGATGGTGTTTCATTACTTGATAAGGAAGTAGATGAAAGAGCTAGAATGGGTTTATTCTTGGCTTATCAAAATCCAGCTGAAGTTCCTGGTGTAACTAATTCAGATTTTATCCGTGCAGCTATGAAGGCTACAAGTGGAACTAATCCTTCATTATTTAAGTTCATCAAAGAATATGATAAAGCAATCTCAGACTTAAAGATGCGTGAAGATTTAGGTCAAAGATATTTAAATGATGGCTTTTCAGGTGGTGAAAAGAAGAAAAATGAAATATTACAAATGAAGATGTTAAAGCCTAAGTTTGCTATTTTAGATGAAATTGATTCAGGCTTAGACGTTGATGCACTTCGTATTGTTGGCGAGAATGTAAGTAATATGATAAATGAAAATTTAGGTGTATTATTAATTACTCATTATCAAAGATTATTAGATTATATTAAACCAGACTTTGTTCATGTAATGATCAATGGTAGAATTGTTAAAACTGGTGGAGCAGAATTAATCGAAAAGATTGATAGAGAAGGCTATAGTTGGATTGAAAAAGAATTAGGTATTAGTATTAATCCTGAAACAGAACAGAAGACCCATGCTGTTTTAGGAGCTTGTGCTCATAATCCAAAGAATAATTAGTTATGGCTGATTTAAAGATTATAAAGATTTCTGATTTGGGTCAATCAGATATAAATGAAAATAATGATGTCATTTATTTAATTGATGCTTCAGTAAACTTAAATATAAAATCTGGAATTAACGTAAAGTTTTTAGATACATTATCAAATGGTAATGTTAACTTAAAGATTGAAAAAGATGCTAATGTATTCTATACAATATTAAATTCTTCTAATACAAATAGAGAATTTGATATTTATGGCAAGTTAGAATTAACTGAAATTTCATTAGATGAAACTAATGAAAATATTAATGCTAATTTATTGATAGAGGATGCAAGCTTTGAATCTAAGTGCTTATCATTTGCTAGTAATCATGATTCAGATTTTCATGTTTATGTTAATCATAATGCGAAGCAAACATTTTCTAATGTATCAAATATTGGTGTAGCCTTAAATAAGGGTAAGCTTTTATTTGATGTAGTAGGTAAAATTGAAAAGGGTATGTCAAAATCTAAATGCTCTCAATTATCTAAAGGTATTGTAATGGATAATGAGTCTAAGGTTGATGCTAAGCCAGTATTATTAATTGATGAATATGATTGCTTTGCTAATCATGGTGCTTCAATTGGTAAGGTATCTGATGAGGATTTATTCTATTTGATGAGTAGAGGCTTAACAAAGAATGAAGCATTTATTTTGATTTTAGATGGTATAATTAGACCTTTCGTTGATGGTATTTTAATAGAAGAATATAAGAATAGTATCAGTGAAAGAGTTGCTAAATTAATTTAAGGGATGATTAGATGGATATCAATAAAATAAGAAATGATTTCCCTGTTTTTAGAGAAGAACCAGGACTTGCATATCTTGATTCTGCCGCTATGGCTTTAAAGCCTGATTGCGTAATTAAGGCAGTGGACGATTATTATAATAAGTTAGGTGTAAATGTTCATAGAGGTGTTTATCGTTTAAGTTATGAGGCAACTGATAAATATGAAGAGGCTAGAACTACTATAGCAAAATTCTTAAATTGTGATTTTGAAGAGGTTGTATTTACTAGAGGCTCTTCAGCGTCACTTAATTTAGTAGCTTCAAGCTATGGTTTAAACTTCTTAAAGCCAGGTGATGAAGTAATTACTTCTGAGCTTGAGCATCATTCATCACATATGCCTTGGTTTAATGTATGTGAAAAGACTGGTGCTAAGCTTAAATATGTTGAATTAGATAGTGAAAATAGAATTACTGTAGAAAACTTCAAAAAGGCATTAACTAAGAATACTAAGGTTGTTGCCTTAACATATGTATCTAATGTTATGGGCTATATTACTCCTATTAAGGAAATTATTAAGCTAGCTCATGAGGTTGGTGCTATTGTTACTGTAGATGGTGCACAGGCTGTACCTCATATGAGGGTTGATGTTAAAGATTTAGATTGTGATTTCTTATCATTTTCTGGTCATAAGCTATGTGGTCCTACAGGAATTGGAGTTTTATATGGTAAGAAGTCTTTATTAGAAAAAATGCCTCCTATTGAATTTGGCGGAGACATGGCTGATACAGTATTATTAGATTCTCAAACATATAAGGCAGCTCCTTATAAATTTGAAACTGGTACTCCAATTATTGCAGGTGCGATTGGTTTAGCCGCCGCTTGCAAATATTTAGATGAAATTGGTTTTGATAATATTGTTGAACAAGAAAGAAAATTAAGAGCTAAGGCTGTTAATGAATTAAAGAAAATTGATGGTGTTATCATTTATAATGAATCATGCGAAACAGGTGTTATTGCCTTTAATTTAGAAGGAATTCACCCTCATGATGCGGCATCTGTATTTGATAATAATGATGTATGTATTAGAGCAGGACATCATTGTGCTCAATTAATAACTAAGAAATTAGGTACTATTGGTACTATTAGAGCTTCATTCTATTTTTATAATAGAGAAGAAGATATTGAAAAATTTATTAAGGCTGTTAAGGAAGCAAAGGATTTCTTTGGACAGTTTTAATTAGTGGAGGTATAAGGTCATGGACTTAAATACTTTATATAGAACTGTTATTATGGATAACTATAAAAACCCAAAAAACAAGGGACTTAAACAAACTGATGATTATCACTTTGTTCATTTAAATAACCCTTCATGTGGTGATGAAATGAATGTTGAAGTTAAAATCGAAGATGGAATCATCAAAGATGTAAGACAAGATGGTCATGGATGCTCTATTTCTATGTCATCTGCCTCAGTTATGAGTGATGTATTAATCGGTAAGACTGTAGAAGAAGCTAGAAAAATTATTCTAGATTTTTATGGAATTGTTACTGGTGTTGATCCAGAAAATGAGGATGAACTTGGTGAGGCTATTGCTTACATGGGTGTAAGACAATTCCCTGCTAGAGTTAAATGTGCAACCCTTGCTTGGAAGGCAATTGAACGTGCAATTGATGAGGTGATAGATAATGGCAAATAGCAAAAAAGAAGCCAATGAAATTGTTGGTGATTACAAGTATGGCTTTAAGACTGATGTCGAAAATGTTCTATCATCTGGTAAGGGTTTAAATGAGGATACTATTAGATTTATCTCTAAGGCTAAAAATGAGCCTGAATGGATGTTAGATATTAGACTTAAGGCATATCATGCCTTCTTAGAAATTGAAAATCCTAAATGGGGACCAGATTTATCTGGTATCGATTTCCAAGAATATACTTACTATATTAAATCTAGTAAGAAGGCAGAAGATAGCTGGGATGAGGTTCCTGAGGCTATTAAGGAGACTTTTGATAAATTAGGTATTCCTGAGGCTGAAAGAAAATATTTGGCAGGTACATCAACACAGTTTGAATCAGAAGTTGTATATCATAAAAATTTAAAAGAATTAGAAGATCAAGGCGTAATTTTCTGTGATACAGATACAGGCCTAAGATTATATCCTGAATTATTTAAGGAATATTTTGGTAAGTTAGTTCCTTATACAGATAATAAATACGCTGCTTTAAATACAGCTGTATGGAGTGGTGGTTCATTTATTTATGTTCCTAAGGGAGTAAAACTTGATAAGCCAGTTCAATCATATTTTAGAATTAATAGTGAAAGAATGGGTCAATTTGAAAGAACATTAATTATTGTTGATGAGGATGCTGATCTACATTATGTAGAAGGATGTACAGCACCACTTTATTCAAAGGATTCATTACATGCCGCTGTAGTAGAAATATATGTAAAGAAAAGAGCACATGCTAGATATTCAACTATCCAAAATTGGTCAAATAATATCGTTAATCTAGTTACTAAGAGAACATTAGTAGAAGATTATGGTCATATGGAATGGATTGATGGTAATGTTGGTTCTGGATTAAATATGAAATATCCAGCTTGTATATTAAAGGGTGATTATGCTAAGGGAACTACAATTTCAGTTGCCTTTGCAAGTGAAGGTCAATTACAGGATGCTGGTGCTAAAATGATACATCTTGGTAAGAATACAACATCTACAATTATCTCTAAATCTATCTGTAGAGGTGGAGGTAAGGTTAATTATCGTGGTTTAGTAAAATGTGGAAAAACAGCAAATGGTGGACGAAGCCATGTAGAATGTGATACACTAATATTAGATGAGAAGTCTTCATCAGACACTATTCCACTAAATTCAGGCGAAAATGGCGATATGTATATCGAGCATGAGGCTACAGTTTCTAAGGTAAATGAAGAGCAATTATTTTATTTGATGAGTAGAGGCTTAACTGAAGCTGAAGCTACTGAGATGATTGTTATGGGATTCATTGAACCATTCTCAAGAGAACTTCCAATGGAATACGCAGTAGAATTAAATAGACTAATAAAGTTAGAAATGACAGAAAGCGTAGGTTAAAAGAATGAACTATTTTTGGAGAATTATGTTTCACATTGTAGTTACCGCTTGTGCAACTGTAATGATTGTACTTGGTATCATTTATGATATTCAAGAATTATGGATTTGGGGTATTGTATTAGCAGTCGCAGGAAATATTTTAGTATATTTCATATTATTTATTATTGGTTTACTGATGATAATTGCGGCAAGAAAACAGGATAGTGCTGTTGGTGCTAATCAAAACAGCATTACTAATAGAGTTAAGTACTGTAAGAAGTGCGGAACTAAGGTTGATTATACTATTATGATTTGTCCAAATTGTGGCAATAAGACATATACAGAAGAACAACCTACTAACGTAGAAAATAATAACCAATAGTTTTTAACTAATAGATAGGTAACACCTATCTATTTTTTTATAATTCACCATAGTTTTAAACTATTAACTTGCATATATTTATTCTATTATTTTATAATGGTTATATGTAATATAATATATAAAGAAGCATTATTTGGAGGTGCTATTATGCAAAAAATTACAAGCTTTACAATTGATCATATGAAACTATTACCTGGACTTTATGTATCTAGGTGTGATAATATGGATGGCTTTTATTTTACTACCTTTGATTTAAGGGTAACCAGACCAAATTTTGAGCCTGTAATGAACACTGCTGAGATTCATACTATTGAGCATTTAGCAGCGACATATTTTAGAAATTACTATCCAAATGATACGATGTATTTTGGCCCTATGGGCTGTAGAACAGGCTTTTATTTAATATGGCGTGGTAAGAAGGAAGTAAAGGATTTATTAAATCCTGTTAGAGATTGTTTTAAATTCATTTTGAATTTTGAAGGTGCTATTCCTGGCGCTTCAAAGGAAGAATGTGGCAATTATTTAGATATGAATTTAAATATGGCTAAATTTATTGCTAAAAAATATTTAGATATATTAGGTGAATAATATGAGAATAGATGAAATATTAAAAAATAAAAGAACTATATCCTTTGAAATATTTCCTCCTAAAAAGGGTAAAGAGGATGACTTAATTAAAACTAAAGAAGTATTAAAAGAATTAGCATCATTAAATCCCGATTTTATTTCTGTTACTTATGGTGCTGGTGGTTCTAATTCAAAAGGTAATGTAGAATTAGCATCATACATTCAAAATGAATTAAAAATTGAAGCTTTAGCTCACCTAACTGGTGGTCCATCTTCAAAAGAAGATATTGATAGAGTTGCTGGTGAATTTAAAGCAAATAATATTGAAAATGTGTTAGCATTAAGAGGAGACAAGCCTCTTGATTTTGATCATGAATATTGTAAAGAATTTAAACATGCCACTGATTTAATGGCATATTTAAAGAAATATGATTTTACATTAGCTGGTGCTTGTTATCCAGAGGGTCATATTGAATGTGATTCTTTAAAGAAGGATTTAGAATTTATGAAATTAAAAGAAGAGATGGGTGCTAAATTCTTTGTTACTCAGATTTTCTTTGATAATGAATATTATTATAGATTAGTTAGTGAGGCAAGAAATATAGGTATTAAATCACCTATCATTCCTGGTGTTATGCCGCTTATTTCCCCTAAATCTATTGCTAGAACTAAGAGTATGTGTGGTTCAACAATTCCACTAAATTATAGAAACATGCTTGAATTTTATAGTGATAAGCCACAAGCTTTTAAGGAGCTTGGTTATAATTATGCAGTATATCAAATAATGGATTTACTTGCTAAGGGAGCTCCTGGTATCCATTTATATGTAATGAATAATGTTGATACAGCTAAAGAAATAGTTAGGAGAATAGAAAATGTCATTAAAGAATATTTCTAATATTTATGATTTAGCATATACATATTTAGGATATTCAAAATTATCAAGAAGTAGTGATATTGATAAATTGATTGAAGAATCAATAGAGGAACTAGAAAAGATTGCTCAATTTAAATATATTTATCAGGATTTTGATTATAAGCTTGATTTTATAAAGAACAATCCTATTTATGAGGCATTTTTAGAAGGCTGTAGTCATTATTATTTAGTATTAACAACTCTTGGTAAAAGAGTAGATGATAGAGTAAAATATTATTCATTAACTGATATGAAAAAGATGGTTGTCTTTGATGCTGTATGTGGTGCTTATATAGAGGAAATGGCAGATGAATTTGAAAATGAAAATTTCGATTCAAATAGAACGTATCGTTTCTGTCCTGGTTACCAAGGAACAAAGACAGCAGATTTAAGAGATATTTTTAAAGTATTAAAGCCAGAAAGTGCTGGCGTAATTTTATTGGATTCAAATTTAATGGTTCCCTTAAAAACAATGTGTGGTCTTATTGGATTTGGTAAAAAGAAAAATAAGACATGTGGTAATTGTGATATAAAGGATAAATGTGAATTTAGAAAGAGAGGTACGACATGCTATTAGAAAATTTAGGTAAAAAGATAATGATTTTTGATGGCGGTATGGGTAGTGAAATAGAAAAGAAGGGCTTAGCTGGATTTATTCCTGAAGAACTTAATATTACTAACCCAGATGATATTTATGATATTCATGCCTCTTATAAGGATAGTGATTTTATCACTACTAACACATTTGGCTTAAATCGAATTAAATATCATGGAAGCTATAATATTGAAGATATTGCTAAAAAAGCAATTGAAAATGCAAGAAGAACAAATAAGCTTGTAATGTTTGATATTGGTCCAACAGGCGCTATGTTAAAACCTATTGGCAATTTATCATTTGATGAGGCATATGAAGCATTTAAGGAAGTAGTTTTATATTCTAAGGATTTAGTAGATGGTTATATATTAGAAACATTTACTGATTTATATGAGGCTAAGGCTGCTTTACTTGCTGTAAAAGAAAATAGTGATAAGCCAGCATTTATTACAATGACTTTTGATAAGTCGGGAAGAACCCTAACTGGTTCAACACCAGAAATTGTAGTAAATACATTAGAGGGATTAGGTGCTGATGTTATTGGTGTAAATTGTTCACTAGGACCTAAGGAATTATATCCTATTATTGAAGCATTTATTAATAATGCTCATAAGCCTATTTTAATTCAACCAAATAGAGGATTACCTACATTAAAGAATGGTAAAACTATTTATAATTTAGAGTTCTCTGAATTTGATGAATATACTAAAAAATATATCGATATGGGTGTATCTGTTATAGGTGGTTGTTGTGGTACAAATCCCGATTTTATTAGTGGTATAGCTAAATATAAGGGATTACCAGTGAATCGCAAGAATAATCCATATAATACGTTAGTAAATTCTGCCACAGTATTAACTAACATTGAAAATGTTAAAGTGTGTGGTGAAAGATTAAATCCAACTGGTAAGAAGAAACTTAAACAAGCATTAATTGATGGCAATTATGATTATTTAATTAATGAGGCTGTTAAGGAACAAGAAGCTGGTGCCGATTTGTTAGATTTAAATGTTGGTGTACCTAAAATTGATGAAGTAGATAGAATGGTTAATGCCATTTTAAAGGTACAAGAATATTGTGATTTGCCACTTCAAATTGATTCATCTAATAAGGATGCAATCGAGGCTGGTTGTAGGTATTATAATGGTATTCCACTAATTAATTCAGTTAATGGTGAAGATGCTGTTATGGATAGAGTATTCCCTATTGCTAAAAAATATGGTGCTGTTGTTTTAGGCTTAGCATTAGATGAAAATGGTGTTCCTAAAACTGCAGAAGAAAGATTTGAAATAGCTAAAAGAATCATTAAAAGAGCAGAAGAATATGGAATTCCTAAGAATAGAATAATGATTGATACATTAGTACTAACTGCAAGTGCTGAACAAGATTTAGTAAAAGAAACATTAAAGGGCTTAACATTAGTTAGAACTTTAGGTGTAAAGACTGCGCTTGGTGTATCAAATGTATCATTTGGACTTCCAAATAGAGGCTTGTTAAATAAAACGTTCTTAGCTATGGCTATGTATGCAGGGTTAAATATGCCTATTTTAAACCCATTAGATAGTGAAATGATGGGAGCTATCGCATCATATAATGTATTGATGGGAATTGATAAGGATAGTCAAAATTATATTGATAAATATAAGGATGTTGAAATATCAATTACAACTACATCTAATAGCCAAACATCTAAAGAAGCTACTGGTACATTAGATTTATATAATGCCGTTAAAAAAGGCTTAAAGCCTGAAATTGAAAAACTTACTATAGAAGAATTAGGTAAGAATGATCCAATGTATGTAATTAATGAAATATTAATTAAGGCATTGGCTGATGTAGGTGCTTTATATGATAAGGGTAAGTTATTCTTACCACAATTAATCGCAAGTGCAGAGGCTGCAAAAGAAGCATTTGCTGTTATATCATCTAAATTCCCTAAGAAGGAATCTAAAAAAGCAACAATTATTATGGCAACAGTAAAGGGAGATGTCCATGATATTGGAAAGAATATCTGTAAGGTAGTAGCCGAAAGTTATGGATATGAGGTTATTGATTTAGGTAAGGATGTACCTATTGAAAAGGTAGTAGAGGCTGATAAAAAATATCATCCATTTGCCATTGGCTTATCGGCTTTAATGACTACAACAGTAATTTCAATGGAAGATACAATCAAAGCCTTAAGAGCGAATAATACAAAGGCTCATATCTTTGTAGGTGGTGCAGTTGTTACAGAAGATATCGCTAAATCAATTAATGCAGATTATTATACAAAGGATGCATTAAGTTTAGTTAATTTATTAGAGGAGTTATTATTAAAATGAGAAAGAAAAAAATATTATTTAGTGTTTTAGGTTTAGGAGCTTTATTTACATTAGCTTCATGCGGAGATAATTCAAATAGTGAGGAAATTGAAAAATTAAAGCAAGAAATCACACAACTTAAGGAAGAAAATGAGTCATTAACAAATGATAAAGAAGCATTAACAAATGATAAAACAGCTATAACTGATGAAAAAAATCAATTAGAGGAAGAAGTAGATAATTTATCTAAGGTAGCTTATCCTAATAAAGATAATACTAATTGTAGAATCAGCTTAGATGAATTTAATCAAATATCTGATATAAGTAAAATATCAAATGATAAAGATGTTATTGTTAAAACATACGATATAGATGATGAATTGTTATCAATATATAAAATATCTTTGGGAGAAAATGATACTATTTTTGATAAATTTACTCAATTAGCTGATGTTGAATATACAAATGAATCATGGGGTCCATATGTTAAATCAATCGATGGAATGATTAATGACGACAAATATTATGCTTCAATTTTTGTTAATGATTCTTATGCTAATAATGGCATTGGTTCATTAGATCAAGAATTAAATGATGGTGATGTTGTAACTTTTAAACCAGAATTTAATTCATATAGTAATCCTACTTATGATGAAGTTGATATTAAAGTTGATAAGATTATTTATAACTATTATAAGCATGCAAAAGAATATGCAAATAAAATTGGTTACGTGGATTATAATTTAGCATTCGCATATAAAAAGCTTGAAAAGCTTGGATATGATGTTGATACTAGAACTATGTATTCAAAAACTATAAAATCAAGAATAGTTAATAATGAAAATAACTTTTCAACTGATGGTAGTGCCTTTAAAACAGCATTAGCTTATTATTGCGGTGGATTTGAAGAATTACAAGATACGATTAGTAATTTTGCAAATAGAGATGTAGATATTAATGGTCAATGGAACGAAACAAATCTTGCGTATTATTATAATACAGAACAAGTTGTAGGAACAAATTGTAACGATAGTGTTAGTATTGTAAATAAACTAAAAAGCCTAACTTTAGGCATGGATGAAACATCATGTATGATTGTAACTGCATTACATCAAATTGATTCTGAAAAATGCAAAAACTTTGATCAAACTTTAAAACCTGGATTTACTGAGAATGGATTTAGTTATAGTGCATATGGTTATGATACATGCAATTGTTCATCAACTGCCCAAGCAATTTTGGCATTTGGCGCTATTGGTAAAAATATTAGAAATGATGAATATAAAGTAAATGATAAAGATATGATTGAAGCTTTATTATCATACTATAGTGAAGAAGATTGCTTATTCTATGATTATGATGGTGATGTATATAATTTACAATATGCAACACCACAAGCTATATCTGCTTTAATTTCATATAAACTTTTAAAGGCTGGAAAGAGTTCAAATATTTATGAAGCGTAATATTAGTAGACTAGTTATTAAAATTACAATAAGTGTAGTTTTAATTGGTCTAACAGTATTATCATTTGTTTTAGTTAGTAATTATAATGAGCCTAAAGAAGTTGAAATTGATGAAATTGAAGAATCAAATTCTAATGTCTCTTTAGATAATAATCCAGTTAATGATTCATATAATATTACGATTGTTTTATTTGATTATGAAAAAGAAATTAGTAATAAATCAATTAATATAAAAAAAGAAGATGCTTTAGAAAAGGGTGCTTTATTTAATATATTAAATGATAATTATAAGATTAGATATGAAACAACAATTTATGGTGTTTTATTACTTGATATAGATTCTATAAAAACAGATTTTAAATCATCATATATAGCAATATATATAGATGATAAATATTCAAGTTATGGAATATCATCTATTAAATTATATGATGGAATGAAAATATCGTTTAAGGAGACAAGAATATGACAGTAAAAAAATTATGTTATCTTGTTGTCTTCACAACAATATTATTTGTGCAGGAGGAATTATTAACTATAATTCCTTCAGTACAATTGACATTCTTTTTAATAATGATATATGGAGCGACAATTGGAATTGGTTATGGTTCATTAATTGTAGTAGCGCATGTATTATTAGATAATTTATATATGTCATCCTTTGGTATTTCAACTATCGCTCCTATGCTAATAGGTTATGAAATTACATTGACTATGGGATATCTATTAAGGGGAAAAAGCGAAATATTAAATGGAATAGTAAATGCAGGATGTGCTGTAATTTATAGTGCATTATTTATTCCAATTAATATCTTTGTTTATGATGTTGAACCTTTGGCATATGTAATTGCTGATATACCATTTGTATTAGTTATGATGACATGTAATATGTTTTGTGCTTTATTCTTATATAAGCCAATATATAAGTTATTGAATAATGAATTTAATAAGGACAAATATATTACTGATATATTTGAAAACGATAGTGGACTAAATTAAAATTAGTCCACTTTCATTTTTTCTTACATAAATAATTATGCTAAAATGATTGATAAGGAGGCGATAACATGAGTAGGGTATATTTCGTAATTGATATGAAATCTTTTTTTGCCTCAGTCGAATGTGCTGAGCGTGGCATTGACCCATACACTGCTAATTTAGTTGTCGCCGATAAAGAAAGAACCGAAAAGACAATTTGTCTTGCGGTATCTATTAATATGAAAAAACTTGGCGTTAAAAATAGATGTAGATTATGGATGGTACCAAAGGATATAGATTATATTTGTGCTAAGCCTAGAATGAAGAAATATATTGAATATGCGGCAAACATTTATTCATTATATTTAAAATACATCGATAAAAATGACATTCATGTTTATTCAATAGACGAATGTATATTAGATGTTACTGATTATTTAAAGCTTTATAATATTAAGGCTAAGCCTTTTGCAATAAAGCTTATGAATGAGATATGGGAAAAATATCATATTCCTGCAACATGTGGAATTGGTACTAATATGTATTTAGCTAAAATAGCTTTAGACATTACTGCTAAAAGCTCTAAAGATAGAATTGGCTGGTTAAATGAAGAAAAATATATAAAAGAATTATCATTCCATGAGCCTATTTCTGATTTTTGGATGATTAGTACAGGAACTCAAAATAGATTATTAAAATATGGCATTAAGAATATGGATGGCATAAGAAGAATAGATGAAGAAATATTATATAAAGAATTTGGTGTTAATGCCGAATTAATGATTGATCATGCCTATGGTAGAGAACCAGTAACAATGGCAGATATTAAAGGATATAAATCAAAATCTAAATCTGTATCTAGCCATGAAATATTAGCTTGTAGCTATGTTAAAAAGGATGCCTTAATTGTTTTAAAGGAAATGATTCAAAATGGTTGTTATAACTTGTTTTTAAAGAATTTAGTTACATCATCTATTCATTTTGGAGTCTCTTATACAGATGGTAGTGTAAGCCATGCTACTGTATCATATAATATTAGAACTAATTTATATAATTACTTAATAGATGATTTAGTAAAGGTATATGAAAAAATAGTTTCTAATGAAAAAGAAATTAAAACATTAGGATATTCATTCAATGTATCTGGAATTGAAAATGAGCATTATGATATTTTTACAGATTTAAATGACGTAGAAAAAGAGAAAAAATTAGTAAAAAGCATTTTATCCTTAAAGGATAAATATGGAAAAAATTCAGTTTTAAAGGCTTTAGATTATGATGAAAAAGCTACAATAATAGAAAGAAATAAAATGATTGGAGGTCATAATAGTGGGGAAGATGAGTAATAGCGATAGAGCTAGAATTTTTTTACCATTTGATTCATTAAAGGGCCTTCAAGATGCCTTAAGAATTAAAGAATATGAAAACGAGCGTATCGCAAGAAATGATATTTCAGAAGATTTGATTGAAAAGATTTCTTCAAATATGATCAATTATGAGGCAGGAGAAAATGTTAATATAAAATATTATTTAGATGGATATTATAAATATGAAAAAGGCGTGCCCAATATCAATTATGATGATAGATATATTGAAATAAATGGTGTTAAAATTTTATTTGATGATATATTTGATTTTGAAATAATATGATATTCATTTAGAATGAAAATTACATTTTTTGTATAGTCACTAATATCTATATTAAACGCATAAGTATTGTAAGTTTTTTTGTTGGGCAATAATTGAAATATAGCATATATTATGCTATAATTTATGACGTTTTGGGAGTGAGAGTATGGATTCATTAGATGAATTAAAATTAAAAATTGATAAATTCAATAAGGCGAGAGATTGGGATCAATTTCATAGTCCAGAAAATCTAGCTAAATCTATAGTAATAGAAGCTTCTGAACTATTAGAATGCTTCCAATGGGATGATGATTATAATATTGATGATGTTAAAGATGAGCTTGCTGATGTAATTAATTATTGTATCCAAATGGCTATGGTATTAGATTTAGATATTAAAGAAATCGTCAATAATAAGATGCTTAAGAATGCTAAGAAATATCCTATATCTAAATCAAAGGGTAAATCAGCTAAATATGATAAACTTGAATCTACTGAAAAAGTGGTTGTTTCTAAGAAAAAAGAAGTAGCTAAAAGTGATTTAAATAAATTAAAGAGTACTGTAGCTAAGGTAGAGGTTAAGCCTATAGTAAAGGAAGAAAAGCCTAAGAAGGAAGTAACTAAAAAGGAACCTTTAAAGAAAGAAACAGTAAAGAAGGAAACAGTAAAAAAAACAAAGGAAGAAAAGGTTAAAGGTTTTTCTGCATATGAATCCTCTTATGATAAAAAATTCTTTTTTGAAATAACTAATAAATCATTAATTAGAAATGATAAGAAATATAAAGATTTAACAAAGAAAAAATTAATTGATGAGCTTATTAGCTATTATGGTTCAATGAATGTGTTAAATTATTTATTATCAGAAGAAGAAATATTATTTTTAAAGGTTAATAGTAAAAAAACAGCTAGTGCTGATGATAATCAATTTAAATTCTTAAGAGATTTAATGTTATTTTCTGAAAAGGATAATAAGGTTGCAATTACTAGTGAGCTTGTATCTACAATAGGAGATGCATTATTAGATTATAAGAATAGAAAAGATGAGATAGAAGCTAAAAAGGAAAATGCTTATTTATTAGTAGGTATTATGAGAGTATTTGGTGCTTTATCTAATTCTGAAATAAATAAGATATTATCTAAATATACTTCAGAAGAAATTGGTAATTTCTTTGAATTACCATATGCTTTAAGACATGTAGAATATAAGGATGAATATGGTACTTCATATTTTGCATTAAGAAATTTAGGCTTAGATGGCTTAGCTTTAATTGAAACTCATAATGATAATTTAAAGTGTAATTATTCTAAAAAAGAATTAATTGCGATTGGTAAGGCATATTTTAATGTTCATAGTTCTGAATATAAAATGATTGCTAAAAATCAAAAGCTAGTTGCTCTACTTCAAAAGGTAGATAAGGAAGAATTAATTAAGGCAGCTGGTCGTGGTGATGAAACAAAGGTATATATTATGGATTTTTATTCTAATGATGATGTTAACGAAAAAGAAAGAACTTTAGTATATAATTTTGTAAAATCATTACCAAAATATGCAAAGTAAAATTATATTATAACATATAAAAACTAGTTTGTTAATGTATAGAATGGCTTTAATAATTATTTTAATAAATATAGCTATTTTCATAAAATATTTTTTAAATAAAATGACCTTGAAACTTGGACAAGGTCGTTTTTTTGTTCTATACTAAAGGTAGAAAGACGATAAATCTTTTATAAATAAAAGAAAGCGAGGTACACGATATCGATAGTATGGCAGAACCAAGAGTTAGCCGAGAGAAAAAACAAAAATACTAGGGAAGAGAGGTACTAGGCCAGAATAAAAGAAAAGATAATAGACTATAAATAAATAACGGGGATAGGCACTTTTAAGAAGCCTATCCTTTTTTTATTGTGAATATTAATTATTTAATATATAATTAAATTAGATGTGACGGAGGTAATATATGCTAGAAGAATTAGGTTTAAGACTAAAAAAACAGCTTATTGATACTGGTATGCTAGATGCTATTAAGCTAATAGCCTCAAGTACAGGTACTGTTAACATTGATATTAATGATCTTAAAACCTTTGATGAAAAGGTATTAACATCTGTTATTGATTTTGAAACTGATACTACAAATGAAGAAATTAGTATATTAAAGGTTTCTGATTTTAAACCTACTGATGCGATTATCGCCGTTATTTCTAAGGGTGCTTTACCTATTGATACAATTGGTAGAATAACTGCTAAAATTGAAGCACAGCTTAGAGTTGATTTAAATACTATTTTAGGTGTTTATATTGATTCACTTCAAACGTCTGAAATTAGAATAATTGGTTTACTTGGAGCTGATTGTGAATGGACTGAGGATGAGGATACTTTAAAGTCATCAGTCAACGAAGAATTATTTAGAGATAAGCCTGTTGAATTAATTATTGAATCTGATGAAGTATTAGCTAATTTAGATAAAAATCCTAAGCCAACAGAAGTATTAAAATTTCCAACCCCTTTCGATAAGGATTTATTCTATTATACAAAGACAATGATAGAAAAGGATTTAACTACAATTTATAAGCTTCAAGATGAATTTGATATTTCATTCCAAAAGGCATCTAGAGCTATTCAAGCCTTAGAACAAATGAAGATATTATCTGAAAGAGGTGTTGATGGTAAAAGAAGATTCATCATCACTAATTCAAGAGATATTTATAATATCATTTGTAATACCGGTAAATTTACAACAGATGACGAAAAGCTTGATAAGATCTATCAGGCTGGACAATATGTACTTGCCTCTGGTGATACATCTATTGGTGGTATTCAAGCCAGATTTAATATGACATTTGGTGAGGCTGCTGGTATTATTGGTAAGCTTGAAGCATATGGTATTGTCTCTGTTAAGAATGGTATTAACCCAAGAAAAATATTAATAAATAATGTTCATGAAGTATATTTAAAGATATACGGAAGTGAGAATAAATAAAAGCATTTTGTGAAATTGTGTAAAGCATTCAGAAAATGCTTTTTTTTGTTGACTATTTTTTTTATTTGGTTAAAATATCTAATAGTGTTAGATAAATTGTCTAACGGTGTTAGCAATTAAAGGAGACTAACTATTAGAAGTCAAGACTAAATTTAAAGAATTAATTAAATAAAAAAAGGAATTAAAGCGTAGTTCCCCTTACCCCAAAGACTTCTAATAAAAGCCTATGTATTATTTTAAAAGATTTGAATTAAAATCTTGATTAGTTACTTCTAAATGATAAATTATTCTAACAAGCTTACGAACTACATGAGACAAGGCAACTCTATGGTTCTTACCTTCTTGTTTATGTTTTTTAGAATAATATGAATAGAAAGTTGGATTATTGGCTATGATTGTCATAGCAACATTCATTAAGACATATCTTAAATGACCGGATCCATGTTTAACCATTTTACCTTTAAAATCCATCGTACCTGATTGGACGGTA
>JAEEGL010063376.1_pt1 | contig 19174 bp, 17 predicted proteins | sample 9134231 | NCBI WGS metagenome assembly JAEEGL01 (sample SAMN16246548, study PRJNA631951) | gut metagenome | biome: gut microbiome; feature: rumen; material: fiber-attached | host: Bos | place: Iran: Karaj | collected 2018-10 | reverse complement strand
CTCTCGCCGAGTCCCTTGCCAAAGAAACCGCCGGAGCCGATGGCATACAGCGACTGCAGAGTCTGAAAGCCTTTGCCTGATGCATAAGCTTCAGGATCGAGCCAGGCCAGGATACGCTCGCCTCTGTAACCTCCGACATTACCGGATTCGACACCGGAAGCGTTAGCCAGGATTATTATGACCACGAGCGCCGCCAGAATGGCTCCCGCCACGCCGACTATTACATATCTCTTATAGTCCCTGGTAGCCACGAACAGCATAACAAGTGCTATGCCAAACACGATGATCGCGCTGGAAGCGTTGGATGTGACTCCCCACAAAAGAGCGGAGATGATGGCAGTCATGCCAAGCACGAAGCCGAACCCCCTCCAGGTATGGATCCCGTCTCCCATCCTTCTGATCAGGCAGGCCAGAAAGACTATCATGGCAAGTTTGGCTATCTCTGCCGGCTGGAACGAGATACCGGAAATATAGATCCACCTCTTCGCACCGTTGGCCTCATGTCCGAAGGGAATGATCAGAAAGATGAAGACCAGACTCACCAGATATGCCAGCATTCCGACTCTGTAAAAAAGATTATAGGGAATAAGGGCTACGATGATCATGGCGGCAAGCCCGACAACAGTAGCTATGATCTGTTTCTTAAGATAGAAAGACGCATTGCCGAAAGTAAGAAACGCATCATAAGAGCTGGAGGAATATACCATGACCAGCCCGAAGATCAGGAGAAAAATAACGATAACTATTAAATTGTAATCGAAATACCTGAATCCTTTCTCAGCCGCTCTGCGCAGCTCGGATCTGCTCCCTGCCACTTTTTCCTCCTACCAGATCCCCACAAGTGCCAAGATACAGAAAAGTGCGGTCACTATGGAAAAAACGGTCACCACTCTGGTCTCCGACCATCCGCAGAGTTCAAAATGATGATGAATGGGCGCCATCTTAAAAATGCGCTTGCCGTGGGTGATCTTGAAACATCCCACCTGAAGAATGACCGAAACCGTCTCTATAACATAGATGATACCAACGACAACGATGATAAGGGGCATATGAAGCGCATAGGCCATGCCTGCGACATATCCGCCCAGTGCCAGTGACCCCGTATCGCCCATGAATACCTTGGCGGGATAAGCATTAAATAGCAGAAATCCCGCAAGGCCTGCTCCGAAAGCAGCCGCCAGGCCTTCAACTCCCGCCCCGGTCATGACCGAAGCTATGCAGAAAAACACCGAAACGACCAGCGTCACCGTAGAAGCCAAACCGTCAAGACCATCCGTGAGGTTGGTACCGTTGGATGTTGCTATCACGACGAATATCATGAACGGAATGGCTGCCCATCCCAGATCGAGCGTCTGTCCGGGCATGAAAGGTATCTTCATCGTAAGATCGGCATCCGTGAAATACTTAAGATACAGGCCGAAAGCCACCGAAAGAACTATCTGAAGGCTCAGTTTCTGCCACGCTTTAAGACCCATGGCGCGTTTGAGCACTACTTTTACATAATCATCAATGAATCCGATGAGTGCCATTCCGAAAGTCAGGATCAATATCGGAAGGACCTTATCGCTCTCCTTGATCTGAAGGAGTGCCGGGATCAGCATCCCGACCAGAAAGATCACGCCGCCCATGGTCGGCGTACCGGTCTTCTTCAGATGGCTCTCGGGCCCGTCATCGCGGACCGTCTGCCCGAACTTGATCTTGTGAAGGAACGGGATAAATACCGGCCCCAGTAGTGCCGATATCGCAAATGACAATATAGCTGCTGTAAATATCCTGAGATTCATCGTATTCTCCAATGTCAATAAATGATATCGGGTGCATCACCGATAGCGGATGCATCCTGATCGGCTGTGACGGGTGCTTCACCGCCGGGAAGATTCTCGTTAAGGCCGATCGTTGCTCCGGTTACCGGATCAACATATGCTCCGGTGTTCGGGTCTACAGCATAGCCTGTATTGGGATCAATGTCAAAATCCTTCCAGGGCTGCTCTGCTTCTTCATGCACCTCTTCGACGTTTTCACCCCCGGCTTCCGTGTCGGCAGGCTGCTCTGCGCCCGTTTCTTCCCCGGAAGGTTCGCTCACGGTCTCAAGTTCAGCGCCTTCACCGCTGAAGCCGTGAGTATCCATCAGATTCTTTTCCTCAAGTTCGGCCTTTTCCTTATCGCTCAAAGGTTCAGTCATATAAATATGAAGATAAGGAAGTACATCCGTAAGTATGTTCCTTACTATCCTCGTGGCATATTTTGCATCGGCCTGTGCGCCCCAGGTACCTACGTTGGGCCTGTCAACGACCACATATATGGCTATCTCGGGATCGTCTGCGGGAGCGTATCCCATGAAGGATACGACATATTCCCCGTTTCCTCTGGGCAGAGTCTCGGCCGTTCCGGTCTTGCCGCCGATCCTGTATCCCGCGGGTCTGGCTGTCTTACCTGTACCGTACTCTCCTGCTACAACGAGATTACAGTATTCTATTATCTTCGCAGATACCGACGGTGATATCGTCTGTTTGAGAACTCTGGGCTCAATATTTTCAATGGTCGACCCATCAGAGGTCACGATCTTGCTGACCATATGGGGCTCGTAGTAGTTTCCGCCGTTGATGAGCGAGCAAAAGCCCGTGATCATCTGTATCATCGTGCAGTTAAAGCCCTGTCCGAACGAGTTCGTGGCCAGATCGGTCTGCCTCATGGATGAGGGCGTATATACGAGTGATGCAGTCCTGGACTCTCCGGCCAGGTCTATGTTGGTCTTAAGCCCGAAACCGAAGGCATGCTGGTATTTCAAGAATGTTTCCTTACCGCAGGCAAAAGAGATATGCATCAGGGCGACGTTGCAGCTTCGCTCCACAGCTTCGGCAACGCTTAAATATCCGTCACCGTACACATTATGGCATTTGATTTCGTGATCGCCTACTTCCAGAAAGCCTTCGCAGTTATAATATTCGTTACCCGTGATCGATCCGGAATCGAGCGCAGCGGCTACAGTGAAGGGCTTGGCTACGGAACCCGGCTCATAAGTCGTGTTTATACAGTAGTTCTTCCAAAGTGAGTTAAGATTCTGATATACGGTATCATCATCCATGAGACGGAGGCTCTCTTCCGTCACATAGAGTGATTCTGTCATGAGAAGCGGCTCGCCCCCGGTCGCAGCGGTGTCTTCAGCGGTTTCCGTGCTCTCTCCGGTTCCGTCTTCTGCCGTTTCTCCGTTTCCTTCGGTGGATATCGCATCGGGATCGACCATATCGTTCATGACCAGGTTTGCAGTGATCTCGATGGGTTTACCCGTGGTCTTTTTGCCTTCGACGTCAACCTGTCTTGCGCCGATCAGCCTGTCTGTATTTCTCGGGTCGTTCAGGTCGTAGACGGGGTACTGGGCCATGGCAAGCACGTTGCCGGTATCCACCTCCATGATGATGCAGGCCACGTTCTCGGCTCCGTTGGCTATATTTACATTATTCTTATATTCCTCGTTAAATTCAGCCAGATACTTCTCAACGGTACTCTGTATATTGATATCGATGGTCGAATAGATGTTATAGCCGTCCACTGCGGGGATAACGGTCCTCTCAAGGTCTGAATCCTCGTTTAAGTATCCGTACTCACGTCCGTTGGTACCGCGAAGTGTTGAGTCGTAGTACTGTTCCAGTCCAAAATTACCTATGTTATCGTTTGAGGTAAAGCCGATGATATCGCAGCCGAGAGTGGAGTTGGGATACTGCCTTACATACTCATCCTCAAACCACACTCCTTTGATCAGGCTGCCGGTCTCCTCGTCCTTTTTCAGATCCAGGAAAGCCATCATCTCCTCATATCCAACCCTTTTGGCCAGGATCTTATACTTGGATGAAGGATTGGCTGTGATAAAGGACCTGATCTCGGATTCATCGAGCCCGAAAACCGAATGGAGCGCATGGAGCGTAGGATCCAGATACTCATCTTTCCCGAGAAGGACCGAGCAGTCCAGGATCACGTTGTAAACCTTGTTGGATGAAGCCAGGATCATTCCGTTCCGGTCGTAGATATCGCCTCGCCTGTAGGGGATGACAACCGAGTCATATTCCTGCTGCGAGAGGACCTGTCTTGCGTATTCCTCGCCGTTATTGCGCGATATCATGTACAGGCGGATCCCTAAACCGACAAAAGCCGCAAGTATTATGATAAAAAATACCCGCAGCTTCGTTCTTATCTGATTCCTGTTTCTATTACCTTTTTTTACTCTACCGTCATTATATACAGGAGCCATGATCCGTGTAACCTATTCATCGATCTTGGCAATCTGTCTCACATAATCTCCATTCTCACTGGTAAAGAACTCTATCTGGCCTTCTTTAGCATATGTCATGCCGAGTTCATTAATGGCTGTATCCCTGATCTGCTCAAGATCCATATTACTGTTAATTCTACTATATGTTGCGTCATTTTCCAACTTCAATTCATTAAGTTGTGATTCGAGCGTTGAGATGTTCTGCAGTCTGTTGGTAACATCGGACCTTAAAGTGATGTAGTGAACCAGTACGAATGCCGTGATAACAAGAGCAGCCGCAACGAACATAATATATCCGATATGTGAGCCTATGTGACCTCTGCCGCCGGGAAGAACGCGCATGCCGGGATCGGCTATCTCTCCCATCCTTATTGCCACATTAGACTGCTGATATTCCGTTCTCTGATATCTGCCTGCCATGATCTTACCTCTTTTCGTTCCTGTCTGAATCTTTTTGATTTATCTTCTATATTTAATATTCTGTATTTGATCTTCTATGCTATATCTTCTCGAAAATCCTGAGTTTCGCACTTGATGCTCTGGGATTTTCTTCAAGTTCTTCGGGGCCTGCCGTAAGCGGTTTCCTCGTGATCACCCTGCCTATCGGCTTCCTTCCGCATGTACATACCGGAAATTGCGGGGGACATATGCAGGGATTTTCGTATCTCCTGAAGGCTTCCTTTACTATCCTGTCCTCGAGCGAGTGGAAAGTGATGATGCAAAATCTTCCGCCCGGATTGAGGCTTTCCGCGAAATCATCAAGTGATGATTTAAGTACCTCCAGTTCCCTGTTACACTCTATCCTTATCGCCTGAAACGTCTTCTTGCAGGGATTTCCGCCTTTGGCTCTCATCTTTGCGGGGATCGCGGCGTGTATGATGTCGCTCAGCTCGCCCGTCGTGGTGATCGGCTTGTCCTTCCGCCTCTCAACTATATGTCTGGCTATATTGGCTGCGAACTGTTCCTCGCCGTACTCTCTGATGATCCTTGCCAGTTCCGCCTGTGTGTATGTGTTGATAATGGTCTCGGCGCTTACCTCAGACCGCTCATCCATCCTCATGTCGAGGCGGGTATCATATCTGTAGGAAAACCCTCTGTTCTCGTCATCCAGCTGGTAGGAACTCACTCCCAGATCAAGAAGTATGCCGTCCAGGCCGTTCACGCCTCTGGTCTTAAGCTCCTGCAGGGCGTTCTCGTAATTCGTCCTGATGATATCTGCCCTGTCGGCGTAGTCTGCAAGTCTTGCTCCTGCGGCTTCAATGGCTGCCGCATCCTGGTCTGTTCCGTACAGGTGGCCCTTGCCTTTTAATCGTTTGACTATCTCTATGCTGTGACCGGCCCCTCCGATAGTCCCGTCCAGGTAGACCCCTTCAGGTTTGATGTTCAGTCCGTTTATGACTTCGCCCAGCATTATGGGTGTGTGGGAAAATTCCATATCCTCAGCCTAAAACCTGATCTATAACTCAGATGCCAAGTCCCATATCTTCGAGAGCAGCCGCGACTTCATCCATATTCTCATAAGTTGCGTCAGCTTCATATCTGTCCTTGCTCCAGATCTCTATCCTGTTGCCCATCCCCAGGAAAACCGCTTCTTTGGAAAGTCCCGCGTATTCACGAAGGTTTGCCGGGATGAGCACTCTGCCCTGTGTGTCGCACTCTATGTCAGCCGCTCCGCCCGAGAAGTGTCTTACGAGCATTCGTGCGTTCTTATTGGTGACGGGCAGTTCGCGGAGCTTGGTCTCAAATGCTTCCCATTCTTCGGCGGCATACGCCATAAGGCATCCATCCAGACCCTTGGTCAGTACGAAAGAGTCCCCCAGCTCTGCTCTGAGCTTGGAAGGAACTATCATCCTGCCCTTGGCATCTATGGAATGGGAAAACTCACCATGAAACACTTTAATCTCCACTTCGTGGAACTTATTTCCACTTTGTCACCACTTACATCCACCATTATACCCGTGCGGTCCCCCAAATGCAAGTGAAAAAAGCAGTTTTTTCAAGGTTTTTTGCAGTTTTTTTATTTCTGATCACAACAAAAAAGCGCCCCCGAAGGGGCGCCCCAATTTACGTATCTCTATCAGGTTTTTTCGTCCGGCTCAGACTCAGCCGCAGTCCCGGATCCGTCACCGGAGCCGGCTTTCTTACGTAGGAAGATGACGTTGATCACGATCGCGAGGATCACGATCGCCACGCACACGAGCTGGGAAGCTGCGATATGCGTGTTCCAGATGTAGAGCACATCCGTACGGATGGCCTCTATCCAGAAGCGTCCTATGCCGTATCCCAGGAAATAGAAAGTCATCACCTGGCCGCTGAACTTCTTGCGGCGTGTCCACCAGATCAGGAAGAACATGAGCGCCAGATTCCAGAGTCCCTCATACAGGAATGTGGGATGAACCTGGATATAATTGGTGCCCTCTGCTATATGGGCAGCGATACTCTCGGAAATATCGGATGAGCGCACAGCCTCGACCGGAAGGCGCATTGCGAGCAGATTATCGGTATACTCGCCGAATACCTCACGGTTGGTAAAGTTTCCCCAGCGTCCTATCACCTGTCCGAGCGCGATGCCGGGAACCACACTGTCAGCGAAGTCTAAAGATTTGATCTTTTTGATATGACAGAAGATAAAGAGTACGGTGAATCCGACTATCAGTCCGCCGTATATGGCCAGACCGCCGGCCCTCAGATTGAAGATCTGAAGGGGATCATCCTTATACTGGTCCCACCGGAAAATCACATAGTATATACGTGCTCCTATAACTCCCAGGACTATGGCGTAGATCCAGAAGTCCCACATGGCTTCGGAATCTATACCGTTTTTAACAGCCATACGGGATGCCAGATATATGCCGCAGAGCATTCCCGTGGCGATGAAAACACCGTAGAGTGCTATCTCAAACCCGAATACCGAGAAGGACTTGGGTACATTATTAAGATACAAACCGAGATTGGGAAACGCTATGTCGGTAGCGCCCATCATTTCCTGCATAAATTAAATCCTCATTAAACTATTTGGCGCTTCGAAGAAGATCCGGTCTTCGCATCACACATTAAATCTGAACAGGATCACGTCTCCGTCCTTAACCACGTAATCCTTGCCTTCCATGCCCACCAGACCTTTCTCGCGGGCTGCAGCCAAAGATCCAAGTTCCAGCAGATCCTTGTAGTTTACGACCTCTGCCTTGATGAAGCCGCGTTCAAAATCCGTATGGATCTTGCCGGCAGCCTGAGGAGCTTTCGTACCCTGCTTGATCGTCCATGCACGACACTCATCCTCTCCGGCCGTAAGGAAGCTCATGAGTCCCAGAAGATCATAGCTTGCCGCGATCAGCTTATCGAGACCGGACTCCTTAAGCCCCAGATCCTCCAGGAACATCGCCCTTTCCTCGTCATCCAGTTCGCTTATCTCCTGCTCTATCTGAGCACAGATCACGAATACCTTGCTGCCCTCGGATTCCGCAAACTTGCGTACAGCCTGAACATATTCGTTGCCCTCGCCGTCATCCGCAAGATCATCTTCCGCCACGTTTGCGGCATAGATCACGGGTTTTGCGGTCAGCAGATTATACTCACGGAAAGCCGCAGCCAGATCGTCATCATCGGGAACTTCAAAAGTGGCTGCTCTGTTTCCGCCCTCCAGGTGTTCCTTTATAGCCATCAGCATATCGTATTCCTTGCCTGCTGCCTTGTCCATCTGTCGGGTACGCGCAACCTTGGCGATACGTCTCTCGAGCACTTCGAGATCGGCAAATATGAGTTCTAAGTTGATGGTCTCTATATCTCTGACGGGATCGATGGATCCGTCAACATGTACGATATTGGAATCCTCAAAGCATCGGACCACATGTACCACCGCATCGACTTCACGGATATTGGCAAGGAACTGGTTTCCCAGGCCTTCACCCTTGGATGCACCCTTGACGAGTCCTGCGATATCCACGAACTCTATGGTGGCATGAGTCACCTTCTTGGTATGATACAGCTCGCCGAGTTTCTCTATACGCTCATCCGGCACCGGTACGATACCGATATTGGGATCTATGGTGCAGAACGGATAATTGGCCGATTCGGCTCCTGCTTTCGTCAATGAATTAAACAATGTGGACTTGCCCACGTTGGGGAGTCCCACGATTCCGAGTTTCATAATATATTAATCTCCTTTGAGCCGTCAGAAAACCAGTGCAACTTTAATATCATACCATTCCGGTCATTTTTCCTCAAGGCATCCGGCAAAAAAGCATGCCGTTGAACATTCTCAAAGCGCAACATTGTCCGGAGGTTCGGGAAGCCGCCTTACAGGCGCAGCCCATCGGATGCTGTTAACGAGTATCCGGCGGATATCGGGATGCTCGTATATCGGGTATTCCTCATGACCCGGCTGGAAGTAGAATATCTTACCGTATCCGCGCGTAAAAGTGCATCCGCTGCGGAATACCGCACCGCCTTCAAACCATCCCATGAAGACTATGTCATCGGGATTCGGGATAAAAAACGGTTCTCCGTACAGCTCTTCCTCGGGAAGCTCAATACACTCGGGAACTCCCTCTGCGATCGGATGAGAGGGATTTACGCAGAACAGTTTCTCCCGGTCACCTTCCTTCCAGTTTAATGTACACGGCGTTCCCATGAGCCGGCGGAACACACGGGAAAAATGTGCCGAATGAAGCGCTATGAAACCCATTCCGCTGTGAACATGTCTGACAACCCTCTCTACGGTCTCATCGGTGACATCATCCTGTTTTACATGGCTCCACCAGACTAAAACATCAGTATCCGCCAGGATCTCTTCGGAGAGTCCCTGCTCGGGCTCATCCAGAGTGGCACACTTTACGATCATATCTTCTTCAGCCGAAAAGTTCTTCTTAAGTGCACCGTGGATCCCCTCGGGATACACCTTCATGATCGCAGGGATCCGCCTTTCATGCTCATATTCATTCCATATCGTAACTCTGATCATTCGACCCATCCTTCCTTGCGAAGATTCAATATCGACTTTTCGATATTATCGGCATATGACTTACTGCCGAAAAACTCTGTGACCACATATCCGTCGTATCCCGCTCCGGCAAGTGTCTTAAGCACCTCGCCCATGGGTATGTCTCCGTCACACACCGCACACGGGTATAATACCCTTCCGTCTATGCATTCGAGTGTTTCGCCTTCTCCGGGGCCGCTCCACAATCTGTCCTTCAGATGCACATGCATGATCTTAGGCAAAAACATCTGCTCCGCGATCAGGACATCCTGTGCGCTGAAGATGAAATTACCTGTATCAAGCGTGACCTTAAGGTCCGGGGCCACATCCAGGAAAGAATCCATCCCCTTCATCGTTGCTATCGGACTTAATGCGTTGTCATAATCTTCGATCGTAAGTATGAGTCCGTTCTCAGTTGCAAGTGCGGACAGTTTTCTCATGCCTTCATGCATGTTCTCAAGTTCTCTCTTTTTATCATCAGCCGAACCGCTGTGAAGTCCGGGGATCGCCATGATCCTCGATGCCCCCAGACTTTTTGCGATATGTATATGATCTTCCATGCATTCCGTATCGATCTCATCCTTCCAACGGTAATTCCGGTATATGCTGCTTACCTGCATTCCCTTTTTCTTAAGGAGCTCCGTGCCGTCCAGATCGTCGGCATCCAGCTCGGCAGCCTCATAACCCAGCTTCAGCACCCAGTCGATCGTATCAGCGAGTGTCTCATTGCGTTCTGCAGATGCCAGCTTAATATGATGAAAAAAAGTGGCCGCCCTGAATTTAGCGATATCTGACATGATCCATCCCCCTCAATCGTCATACGGATATACATAAGCGAACGAAGGATGCGTTGTTTTCCATCAGCATCCTCCGGTTCATTCAAACTATCATATATTATAAATCATTTTGCGATCCATGTGGATGGTATCACGTCGTTATTCTCTGTTCTTGAGTACCTCCGCAGGTGTCATGCGATTAAGTTTACCGGTAAGCAGCAGACTCATCAGACTGTAGAAAGCTATGATCGCAAGCCATATCACCGGATAATAGTACCATTTAAACTCCAGCGGCAGACCGCAGGCCACATTCGAGACAAACATCGGAAACATCTTATCCGTGACCAGTTTGGCAACGGGAATGCTTACCAGGGCGCCCAGCATGATGACTGCTCTGTTTCCGTCCAGATACAGCTTCTTAACCTCCTTTTTATTGAATCCGAAGATCTTCACCAGTGATATACCGAAGGATGCTTTATCTATCATGACGGATGTCATCAGGAATATCACCAGGCAGAATACCACGGTGCTCATGATCATCAAAAGCGTGAACAGCGGTGCCATGAGATCCACAAAAATACCGGATGCCTTATCGATATCGGCTTTGCTCGTTACCGAATATATTCTTCCTTCTTCAATATCAAGTTTCCTGTCCGACATGACCACGTTATAGTAATCATCACCCTCACCGAACAGATCTCTCGCGCTGTCTATGTCCATGAACACGGTCAGGCCCACACAGTACGGCACGATATCTTCCACCGTGAATGCATAGTCCATATCTTCCGCATTGTCGGTAAGTATCAGTTTGTCTCCGATCTTCAGTCCGTATTTGCCCGCAACGGCATCGGAGATCACGACTCTGTTCTTTCCTTTGACAGTCTTCACGGGGATATAGGGATTATCATCGTCTATTCCCATCACGGTCACATCGAGGGTGTATCCGAAGCTTTCTTTTTGAAGAGATGTCACAAAGCATGCCTCTCCGCCTTCGGGAACGTGCTCCGAAGGATATTTATAGGTGTACATATACTCGTAACGGGTATCTGCGCTGGAACGTTCTCCGATGCTCTTGCACAGAACATAACAATTAAGTCCCAGCATGAATATCAGCAGAGAAATGACCATGCCGATGACGACTGTCAGTGCTATCCTCCTCTCACGGAGCATCTGTCTGATCTTAAACTTTCTCATAAAAGGCATATCGGGCAGAGTAATGTCCTTTGACCGGGATATCTTCTGTTCGTTTCTGATAAGAGAAAGTGCTGTCCGTGACAGGCTCTTATTGATGACCAGGAAGTTAACCAGCACGCTCACGACCGGAGGCATGACTACCGCATATACGAGCAGATAGGGAGGGATCACCTTATCAAAAGCGGGGATAGAATAATAGTTATACGAGTCCGACATCTGCCAGCTTGAACCGATCCCGCTCAAGCCAAAGGCTGCGCCCACACATCCTCCCAGAAAAGAGATCACCGTGGGCATGAAAATGTAGTGCCTCATCAAGTCTTTTTTCTTTACTCCCAGAGCGTACAATGCTCCGATCGTTGAGCTCTCCTCCTGGATCTGATGTATCACGAATACCGACAGCACATATGTAAAGAGGACGATCACCACGATGCCGGCCACCATGCCGACAATCTTGTTGATCTCTATGTCTCCGGACGCTCCGCCTACCCTTAGGTTGTCTTCCTGAAGCAGAAAAGAAGTCAGGTTATCCGGTGATTCCGTGAAGACCTCATCTATGAGTTCATCGGACTTACTTTTAAGTTCGAGCACACCGTCATACAGTTCCTCCGTTCCGTCATAGAGTTCATCCGCACCGTCACTTAAGTCATTTGCCCCGTCATTCAGTTCCGAAGCGCCATCTTTCAGTTCCGATGCACCGTCCGTCAGTTTAACCGACCCGTCGTGTGCCTTGCGTATACCCGCATCAAGAGCTGACACCCCTTCTGAGATAGGCGTGATCCTTTCGGAAATTCCGGGGATCATCGAAGCAGCCTGTCCGAATCCGTTCATGCCGCCGGACAGTGCCTTTGAGCCGTCTTCCAACTCTTCCAGGCCGGATTCAAGCTCCGAAGCGCCGTCATAGAGCTCCCCGGTTCCGTCATACAGTTCTTCCGTGCCATCCTTAAGTTCATCTGCGCCGTCCCTAAGTTCCTCAGCACCGTCGCGCAGTTCCTCAGCGCCTTCCACCAGATCGTTTATGCCGTCGGTGATCTCATCCTTTTTGCCGTATGTATCATCAAGCATTTCCAGATAATACGGATCGTCCACGGTCCTGTAATCGAAGTCGAAATCCCTGATCATCTGTTTTAAGTCGTCGGAACTCATGGCGTCATTTAAGAGAAACGCATAGGTCAGTTCCTCGGTTCCGGCCCTGCCGATGCTCTTTAAATGATCATAGCCTCCGGCCGAAACAAAACCGGTCCCGAATATGGTGCTGTCAACCGCGGTATCCGACAGGTTCCTCAAAACGGCGTCATAATCGACACTGCTGCCTATACCGGTCACTGTTATGTCCTCGCCGCCGATACGTAGCGTGTCCCCAACGTTTATGCCGTGCTCCTCGCAGTATCTTTTCTCAAGAACGATCTCGTTATCGGAGGAAGCTTCTCTTCCGTTATCAAGTACGACCCTGTCGATCAGCTCTCTGTTCCGGAATACCCGGATGACCGAACCGTCATCAAGTGTCAGATCATAGCTGATATGCGGTTCTATGGTCACTCCGGTATCCGCTATCTCCCCCAGCTGATCATCTGTCAGTGCGTTAAAGACCGTGAACTGCCCGTCCTCCAGGCTTGTTTCGATCTGATTCTTCGCAGTTCCTCTGATGACCACTTCAGCCGCATCAACAAGCGCGATGACGATATACATGCACAGCGCTATCATCAAAAACAGAGAGCCGAGCCTGAAGAAATCGGCTTTTATCTGTCTCGGAAATCTCTTTCTAAGTATCCTGTTCATTACAGATCCTCCAATTCGCAAGCCGGAACTCTCGTTTCGTTCATGTATTCATCTTTGACTATCCCGTCCTTAAGAAAGATCACCTTATGGACCATGTTCTTGATCGAATTGTTATGAGTAACGATCAGCATTGTGGTTCCGTATTTTGCGTTTATCTCTTCCAGCAAAACCAGGATGTCTCTGGAGGTATTCGAATCAAGCGCGCCCGTGGGCTCGTCGCAAAGGAGCAGCTTCGGATTCTTGATGAGAGCCCTCGCTATCGCACATCTCTGCTGTTGACCGCCGGAGAGCTGCGCCGGGAATTTGTTCTGATGCTCGGTCAGTCCGAGAACCTCAAGAAGTTCATCCATATCGAGCGGATCCTTTGTCAGATATTCGCAGACCTGAATGTTTTCCTTTACGGTCAGATTCGGAACCAGATTATAAAACTGGAAAATGAAACCGAGGTTATCCCTTCTGTAGTCGGAAAGAGCATCGCCTTTCATTCCGAAAACCTCAGTGCCGTCGACTTTGATCGATCCCGAGTCCATGACATCCAGACCGCCGATACAGTTAAGGAGTGTCGATTTACCGGAACCTGAAGTTCCCTGTATTACACACATCTGTCCTTTCTCCACACCGGTATTCACACCCTTTAATACCTGCACATAGCTTCCGCCCGTACCGTAACTCTTTTTAACGTTTTCAATTTCCAGATACATTTTTTCTCCTCCTGCATTAGATCTATGTCCAACATAACAATGTTATGCTGATGTTATTTTTTTCCGCTTCCCCGTATGCGCGACTCCTTTTATTATGGTCATCGCACATCTTAAGAAGCGGAGTAATGTACTTATTGCTTTATCAGCGCCAGTTGAACCCACCCCAACACGAGATAGTTAAGGATGGCGCGAAGTCTGACTTTCGCTTTCTCCACATCTTTCTCATGCTTGATCACATGTATGAAAGCATCTATCGATATGTGCGACATCCAGTGTGACATATATTCATCATATGTGTATCCTTTCATATTAGCCATCATAGAAGGGATCGATCTGTCAAGCATGGATACGAACTCGTCCACCACATTTTCATATACCGTGTTCTCCGATGCATTGAGCAGCAACATGAAGCTGTCGTAATTCTCATATATGTATCCGACTATCCTGTCACTGATCTCGGAGTGGTCCATATCCACATCATCCAGCGAATCGATCCCGGGCATTTCCTCCACATCATCTTTGAAATGCTGAAAAAGGATACTCTTAAGCCCATTGAGCGGCGGATCGACTATAGCCGCAAAGAGATCCTCCTTATTTTCGAAGAAGAAATACAGAGCGCCGGTAGTCACCCCGGCATCCGCACAGATACTCCGCAGAGAGGCCTTGGTGTATCCTTTCTCAAGGAATTCCTTTTTTGCACTGTCTATGAGTTTTTGTCTTGTCTGCTTTTCGTCCTGCATGAGTTCTTGTCCTGCACGGGTCGGAGTCTGTCTTGTCTGATCAGATGAAAATAACAGTGTTATGTTACTGTTAAAGTATTACATAACGCTGTTATCTTGTCAATACCTGTTTTTCTTATCTGCTTATCGGTGAAGATCCATCACCAGTTGTTCCGCCTCCTCCTTCGGAAGAGGACGGCCCCATACGAATCCCTGTATGGTATCACAGTTGATGCTTCGAAGTGTTTCAAGCTGATCATCACTTTCAACACCTTCAGCGACTGTTTCAAGATCCATCACATGTGCCAGGGATATGATCGCTTCAACATATTTTTGCGAAGAATCGCTTGAATTCATCTTATCTATAAAGGATTTGTCGATCTTAAGAGTATCCGACGGAAAACTGTTGAGATAGCTGAGTGATGAATACCCGGTCCCGAAATCATCTATCGCGATATGAACTCCCATATCCTTGAGTTCATTTAGGATACCGGAAGCCTTCTCGGCTGATTCTATCAGGATGGACTCCGTGATCTCTATCTCAAGCTGTTCCGCAGGTATACGGTAACTCTCGAGCAGTCTGCGTATCTCATCCGTAAAATCGCTCTTCATCATATGTTTAACGGAAGCATTTATACTCAGTATGATCTGCGCTCCCGTCCTGCCTATCAGTTCTCCGAAGAAAGAAGCGGCCTTATTGTATACCGCCAGATCCAAACTGTCGATCACTCCCAGCCTCTCTGCCGCAGGGATGAACTCCACGGGGCTTATCATGCTTCCGTCGCTGTCCCTTAATCGTGCGAGTGCCTCGAATCCCCGAAGTTTGTGCGACATATCGTATTGCGGCTGAAGATGGAAGAAAACACCATCATTTTCAAGAGCTTCTCTGACCTTGTTGTCGATGATAAGATGGTTCTCGGCCTTCAGCTCGGAAGAAAAATGCATTACATGCACACTGCTGTTGATGCGTTTGATCTCCTTCATCGCTGCGACCGAACAGGAGATCAATGAATCTCTGTCAGCAGCGTCGTCCGGAAAAATCGCATATCCGATACTGGCATTTACAAAGAAATCATATCCGTCTATGGTGATCTTATCGGTGACAGCCTTTTCATACAGTTTTATGTTTTTTTCTATATCTTCTTCGGAGTTATGCTCACGGATGAGCAGGCAGAACTCATCACCGTTGATACGCGAGACAAAACTATTCATACCTGAGTCCGTTCTGTCCGCGATATCCTTAAAGCGTGATGCCAGGGCGATCAGGACTTTATTGCCCATGTCAAAGCCCACGGTATCATTAATGCCCTTAAAGTCATTGATGTCGAGGTTGACCAGAGCAAACGTTTTGTCATGACGGATCAGCTCATCAATAAGCTCGGTCATGGCGATCCCATTCGGCAATCCGGTCAGAACATCCGTCGTTGCGTGTTCCCGTATTCTTGACTGATACTTCTCAAGTTTTCTTTTGTTACGAAAGATCACGATAACGGCAATGATCGTAAGGATATCGACAAAAATGCCCGGAAGACTCGTGAAATTCCCTTTTATCATGGTGCTCATCAGAATGATCGGAATCTGCAGGATCATAACGATGATGGATGATATAAATCCTGCTTTTCCGCAGAAGATGACCATAAAGATGATACACAGATTGGAAAGAGCGGAGAATATGCCCGCAAGCGTATAGAGCGGAAGGTTTATACTGCCTATCATTATCTCCCGATCCGAACCGGCAGAAATGCTTATTACATAAGTAGCGGCAAAATACAGCAAAACCAACAGTATCAGTACGCCTTTGGGGGCCTGTCCCCACTTTTCCGTGCTGTTTGGTGAAGTTTCCCGTATGCGGTTTTCTTCGTTTACAGATCTCATATAAACGATTATACCACACATGGTCTTCGATTTCGCTGATAAAACAGGGAGTGTCAGGCGATCTGCCAGTTTTCCGCCTGCTGCCTGATCTTTACAAATCCCGCATACCTGCCGCCCATGAGGAGCAGTTCCTCATGAGCGAATCGAAGTTGTATTCTTTTACATCTTTTCCACCAAGGAGGACCTTACCCGACTTAACATCCCAGAATCTAGCCATAAGGTTCGTGAGTGTGGTCTTGCTACCGCCTGAAGGACCGACTATGGCGGTTGTTGTGCCTGTCGGAATCCTTAGGGATATGTCATCTATGATCGTTCTGTCTTCATAAGCAAATGAAACATTCCGAAGTTCTAATCCCATGTTTTTCGGAGTACAGTCTTCTCCCTCCGTATCCATGGGCGGTATTGATAAGACTTCGTTTGCCTGACTGACCACGATATTTACATTTCTAATTAAGGCTGAAAATCCATCCATCATATCGAGGCTTTCGTAAACCATAAAGGAGGAAATTATCATAAGTATCGCATAGAGCACCGGCATCCTTACAGATCTGTCTGATGTACGCCCCCGAAAAGCCCCGCCCTCAAGTGTCACTTATACCGGCATCGCCATGAATTCATCGATCGCTTTCAAGACCGGTTCTGCATACTCAGCTTCCCCGAAAAGCCACTGCTCATGCTGCATATCAAATTCGCGTATGTCCGGATCATGGAAGTACTTTTTATACCGCTTAAGGTACTTCTCCCCCATCTTATTGGCATAGATGAAATGAGCCTTCGTATGCTCAACCCGGATATCGTCGTCAAGATACGTCAGCAGATCCGTATAGTATTCGTTTTTGATCGACTCGGGACTGAACTTTGAAAAGCATGCCATGAACTTCTCTGCCACTTCATCGCTCATAAGAAATGTTTTCTTCAAAAGATCTTTTGTCTTCTGTCGTTTCTTCTCGCCTTTTGTGAAACTGGTAAGAAGCGGCACCACCAGCATGGACTGAAGCTTCGCGGATATTTCCCCGCTCTGGTCAAGGTCGGGACTTCCGAAGATCCCGTGATCGATATGGACATTTTGCCGCTGTATCAGCTGTCCGACAAAAGTGGAACCGAGGGATGAGCCCAGCGCCGCGTCCAGTCTCCCACCGTGCTTTTCCAGGATATACTTTTCGATCTTTTCGGTGACTGTGAGTATATCCGGAAATATCGCATCACTTCCGTCAAACCCGTCATAGTTTACACAGATCAGATGGTACTTTTCCGATAATGCTGAAAACACATTACCGAAATTAGTCTGCCAGTCACAGCACGTCCCCGGCAGAAGCATCATTGTCTTCTCATTTTCCGTTCCGAATTCTTCAAATTTCATACAAGTTTACCTCTAAAATCCCTCGCCGTCTCACTTTCATCCGCAACATACCAGTAATCACATGAGTCACTGCCTGTCGCGCAGGTGTGGGTTCGAATCAGTTTGGCATGTACCAGCTGCGGCATCAGATGATCGACAGCACACATATGCGGAAGCAGTTCTTCATAACCATATGCTTTTGCATAATCCGCAAGCGGACATCCCACAAGATCGAAGGCCACTCCTTCATCGATATTCTTTGGATTTATCTTCACTCTCCAGGTATTTCCCCATTCACCTTTGGACAGTTTCTCATCAACCAGTTTTGAATAAGGCACATACCTGTTATACATTGCTTTCTTTATCAGCCTCATCTGCCACGGCTTATTGATATTGATGAACTTTTTTACAAAGTCATACTTCTTGAGCAGGGCCCGTGCGATCTCACCGAAAGCCTCCCCGCCTATCCTGTGATCCGACGCTTCATAATATGAAACCGCCGTGATCATCATATCGAGATTATATGACATATTGTTGGCAGAGCCTCCGATATCCGGTGCTTTGGCATGCAGCTTCGGATAGAGCTCATTCGCCTTCTTTATGATCGTACCCGCTTCGTCCGGAAAATGCTTCTTTGTATACCGGACAAATCCCTTATTTACCAGTTTATCCAATGACATGATCACTGTCCCCTCTCAGACTTTGACTGTATCTAATATATTGTCTCCGCATTCAATGCCGTTTCTGATCAGAAATTCTTCGAATCCTTCGATATGCTCAGGCTGACGGATGATCTTCGGAGTGTGGGCGTCACATCCGATAACAAATCTCGGACTGTACGCGGCAGCCATTTTAAAGAACCTGTCGCAGGGGTACCAGCGGTGATCCACGAATCCGTATACATTTATCTCGAGGGGAATGTTAAGATCCACCGCTTCCCGGACAAGTCTGCTCATATGGCGCAGATAGATATCATCCGGCCCCGTATAATGGATCAGATCCGGATGAGCCAGATAGGTGAAAAGCCCGGTCTTCATTCCTTCTATCGTATGATCGACATATGCTTTGAGCCTCTCCTCACTGTCGGTTTTAGCACCTGCGTAGAAGCCGTCCACCTCATCTTCGACATAATGCTGTCCCTGGATGATATAATCCAGCGGATACTTCCTTAATTCCGTAAGCAAGGGTTCGAAATACTTCTTAGTATATTCCACCTCATAGCCGATCAGGATCTGTATGTCATTCTTATACTCATCCCGCAGTTTTACGAGAGTATCGGTATAGTCAGACAGTTCGGACATGTCCATCCTTATGCCCGATGTAAATCCTTCCGGATAAGGCTGAGGCGTATGATCCGAGAATCCGAGGATCTTAAAGCCTTCCGAAATGGCGGTTTCAATATATTCACGTTCGGTTCCCACAGCATGTTTGCACCGTGTGGTATGTGTATGATAATTAGCCAGGATCATTTTACTGCAAGCTCTTTTTCTTATCCGTAAGACTCAATGCACATACAAGATACAGCACCAGCCAGCCGAAGGATTCCGTT
>JAEEGL011232913.1_pt1 | contig 19175 bp, 13 predicted proteins | sample 9134231 | NCBI WGS metagenome assembly JAEEGL01 (sample SAMN16246548, study PRJNA631951) | gut metagenome | biome: gut microbiome; feature: rumen; material: fiber-attached | host: Bos | place: Iran: Karaj | collected 2018-10 | reverse complement strand
GAAGCACACAGAATGCAGATGAAACCCTATATGTATAAGGGCGATGATATGCTTCGTGATGCCATAAAGGCAGCAAAAGTATCGGTTTTCTTCGTGGATGAAGATCAGAGAGTAACCTTAAATGACTGCTATACAATCGATACTATAAAAGAATATGCAAAAGAGGCTGGAGCAGTACTGGATACCGCAGAACCGTTTGAATTATACTCGCAGTTTCGTTGTAACGGAAGCGACGGATATATGGCATTTATCGATGATGTACTGGAGCTAAAAGAAACCGCCAATAAAACTCTGGATAAGGATGAGTTTGAATTCAGAGTATATGATTCTCTCGAGGAAATGAGAGAGCAGCTTAGAGCGTTTAACCAACTTAGAAACAAGGCAAGAATGTGCGCCGGATACTGCTACGACTGGAATGTAAAGAATCATCGTGGTGAATGGGACATCGAAATTGGTAATTTCAAGGCTAAATGGAACCTCGAAAACGACAATGTATTTGCGATAAATCCGGAATCATTTGAACAGGTTGGTTGTATCCATACTGTACAGGGGATGGAGTTTGACTATGTTGGTGTAATAATTGGGAAAGACCTTATATACAGAAATGGTCATATTCAGACAGATAAAAAGGCTATTTCGAAAGACGACCATACAAGCAAAATAAAAACCTGTAGAGATGATAAGGTAGCGGAACGTCTTATCAAAAACACTTACAAAGTATTGCTAACTAGGGGACAGAAAGGCTGCTTTGTATATTGTGAAGATGAGGCACTAAGAGAATATTTGAAGGAACGAGTAGGTGAAAAGCAGAATTGAATTAAGTATAAACAAAATAACACAACACCCTGAAATATGGGGGTGTTTTTTGTTTTATGGTAATTATTATAATGGATATTGTTATTCAATTTATGTTTAAAATTTGAGAAATTGTGTTATATCAATCAAAAACTGAGATTTAAATTTATATATATGGTAGATAAGAAATGAGTGATGTAAAAAAACAGCATTTTGTTCCAAGAATGTATTTGAAATTGTTTTCTAATTCAAGCAAAGGTGATAGGTGCTATGAATATAATTCATATACCAACTGCATAAGAAATGTTCGAATAGAGGAAATATGCGAAGAAAACTATATATACGAAATTAGGAACGAAAAAGGAGAATTTCTTATTCCTGAAATGAAAAACAAAATAGAAATTGCGTTATCAAAAATTGAAAAACAAGATGCAAGTATGTTAAGAAACATTATTGCAAAAGTAGAAGATAGCAATGATTATATTATTCTTCGGAATGAAGAAAGAGAAGAGTTGTTAGGATTTATTTTGCTTATGATATTAAGAAATAAGGCCACAAGAAACGCACTTCCAGAAACATATAATCTCATCACAAATAAGACAATTAGTAAAAAAGAAGAAATATCATTTCTCTGGAATATCATTCTTTTAAATATTGATAAAGCTGGGCGAGATATTGAAAATTCAGAGATTATTTTTCTGAAGAATAAATCAGGCAATTCCTTTATTACTGCAAGTGTTCCTATGCGCTTTAGTGGGTATCCTATACAAAATGATTTTTATATGCCATTATCCCCTTCTATAGCTATCGAGTTGAGGATTCCTAAAAATGCGTTAATAAATGTTAATCGTTGTGAAATTAGAAAAGTATGGAGCGAACAAGTTTTGCAATATAACTGTAAAATTTTATCGAGGGATGGCTCTTTGATTTGTACAGATGAAAAGACACTTAAGAGATGTGTTGAATATATGGATGAGTCTGACAGGGGTATAATAAATTCGTATACAAAGATTAATATCGAATTGATTAAAAATATGCCTCCTGAACATTTTATATTTGTAGTTAAGTATTTTGTGGAGGAGGAACTTGTAAATAAAAACAAGGTGTTTTGTAAAAAAATAGATGAATTGAAGAAAAAAGGATTATCATATGACGAAGCTAAAAATACAATTGCTAGAGCGATTATGGAAGAGTTTAAAAGAGGAATATTATTTGATCTAAAGGTCGATTGGAAAAGAATATATTTAATAATTTCAAAAATATAACATCTACAAAAAACTACAAAAAACAGCAAAAAACAACAAAGAACAAGAAAATTTGCGAAAAAACAATATTATACTCTTCAAATTTACAAAAAACAAGAATAATCTTGTCCTATTCAGGATGAAGTGATACTATATAAATGGTACATTGACTTAGAATTGGTAGTAGAAAAATTATTAATATACTGATTCGTTATTTTGATAAAGGATGATATTACTATGAAAGAAAACAAATGGCTTTCAATGAAAGAGGTGTGTGATTACTTACATATAAGTCGAGATACTGTTATGAACTGGATTCGAAAAGAAAACATGCCTGCACATCAGAAAGGGCGATTGTGGCGTTTTGATGTTGATGAGATTGATGAGTGGATGAAAAAATCCGAGGGAGATTCATCGCAAGATTCTGAAAAAGAATAATAGAAAAAAGGAACGGAGAAATATATGTATAAGGTCAAGTGGGATGTTCAAAACAATGGAGTAATTCTTGATGATAATATATCAGACGAAGAGGCCATTACTGCACCGCGCCCTGTTTTTTTACAGGAACTTCAGATTTTAGGCGTGGATAAGCACTTCAGACTGCCCAACACGGATAAACCGATTTGCTGGAATAATGAAACTAGATATTACTATAAAGGTCAACCTTTCTTTGAAAGAAGAGGAGCGGGAATTTATACAAAGCCGACGATTGTATATAATGAGGGCTTTACATTTGATTCTCTGGAACCTATTGATATAGATAAAGTAGTCAAAAATAATAAGGATGCAATTGAAGCTATCGAAAATGAATCTATGGACTTTATTATGGGCTGTTATGAAGCGTATAAAAACAAAGTTGACGATTTTGTAGTTGCATTTTCAGGAGGAAAAGATTCTCAAGTAATTTTAGATTTAGTTACTAGAGTGCTACCAGTTGAATCATTTAAGGCTGTATTTCAGGATACGGATATGGAATTGCCTTGCACGTATGATATTGTTGCACATACGGAGGAAGATTATAAATATAGATTTCCGAATTTTAAACTTTATCGTGCAACTAGTGATAGAAAAGCGATTGACTTGTGGAAACAATATGGACCGCCTAGCAGAGTGAATAGGTGGTGTTGTTCAGTCATGAAAACAACGGTATTTAGGAGAACTATGAAGGAGTTGCATAATACAGAGACGCAACCCAAAGTTGTAGTATACGAAGGAGTAAGGGCGGATGAAAGCAATAGGAGAGAGTCGTATGATCGAATTGGTGTTAACGTAAAACATCCTAACCTGATTAATTGCCGTGCTATTTTCAGATGGAATAATTCTGAGATTTTTCTTTATATGTTTTCGAGAGGGATAGAATTAAACCCTGCTTATAGAATGGGACTTACTCGAGTTGGATGTGGGGTTTGTCCTTTTGCATCAGATTGGTCTGAATACTTAATAAGACGAATCTATCCTGACATTTCTAAGAAATATGTGGCAGTAATAGAAGATATGGCTAGAAATTTAGGACTAAACACGCAGCAAAAAATAAATGAGTATATAAGTTCAAACAATTGGCAGAAAAACGCTGGAGGCAGGGGACTTATACCTGATGGATCAAGAGTAGATCTGATAAGCAAAGAACCAAATTTTGAGTGCGTTGTAACTAAACCAAAATCTGATTGGAGAATATGGCTGTTTGCATTATGCGAATTTGTTTCAGAAGAAGTTGATGGAAAGGTAAAAGGCCAAATAAACTATGTAGGAGAGTTGTATCGATTTACAGTTGATGAAACAAGTAATTCTATAAGATTTATTGTTGAAGGAACTGTTAATAAACCTGCTTTGCTGGGAATGTTATCAAGAGTCATGACCAAAACTGCGGGATGCGAGTTATGTGGAGTATGCGAAGCAGAATGTCCTACTGGAGCACTTACAGTTCGTAATAAGGTCGAGATAAATAAGTCTATGTGTATTCATTGCCATAAATGTTTAGAGGTTAGTTCTAGAGGATGTTTAATTGCCCATAGGAAACAAATAAATGAAGGAGGAATGCTTTCGAAATCAACCAATTTACGAACTAGCGGTATTGATAGATATTCAACTTTTGGCTTGCGTGATGAGTGGGTTGATGTGTTCTTCAACAGTGGTGATAAATGGTTTGGAACTTATCCAAATTTGGGGACTAAAATGATACCGGCTGCGATAAACTGGTTAAGAGAAGCGGAACTTATTGATGAAAGAGAAAAGAAAGTATCATCGAAGTTTGATATTGTTAAAGAATTATATGATAAGAATCGCTTAGCTGCTTGGCAGATTATTTGGGTTGGTTTGTCATATAATTCAGCCATAGTTAATAGTTTCGTAAAGTCAATAAAATATGAAGTTTCATATTCAAGAGAAGATATAGTTGCTATTATGCGTGAGGACTTCCCTTCTCTTAATGATAATACTATTAAAAATCCTACCAATGCATTGATAACGATGTTGAGATATTCACCTCTAGGATGTCTAACAGATGAATCAAGCGATGCGCAAAATATTTATGTAGCTGAGTTGAAAATGTCTGGGAATATAACGAAGGGAATAAGAAGAATAACTCCTAGTTATATTTCAACACATGCATTAGGATATTTGCTTTATAAAGAAGCCAAGGAATCAAATTGCTATGACATTACGGTTAGTGATTTATTAATTCCAGAGCATATTAATCCATATTCTGTTCTAGGAATGACTGCCGACAATCTTATACCGGCATTGAAAGCGTTAACACAAATTGGAGTTTTAACTGCAGATTTGACTGGTGGATTAGAAAATGTTCATCTCAATGACAATATGTCTCCAGATGAAGTTCTTGAAGTTTTGATTAAGAGGATTTAAAAAATGGAAAAATGTTTTAAATGCAATGCAGATCTTTCTAAAGATGATACTGCGTTATGCAAGAAGATGCTTGGGAAAAAGATAAAACAGTTTTTCTGCAGAGAACATTTGGCAGAAGTGTTAGATACCGATGTAGAAACGTTAACTGAAAAGATAGAACAATTCAAAGAAGAAGGATGCACGCTTTTTTTGTAGGAGGTAAATATGCATTATTTAGACATAGTTGGAATAGAACCCTTTTTTGATTCGACATTTAATATGACAGAAGAGAGGGAAAACTATTGGAAACAATTTATTACGAACGATAAATTTGAATCTAATTTAAAAGAGATAGTAAATGCTTTTACTTCACCCTCGAGCGATCATCATAAATCTATCTGGGTTCAAGGAACTTATGGAACAGGAAAAAGTCATTCAACATCAGTTATAAAGCATTTACTAAGCGATGAAATTGAAGTAATTAGCGATTATGTTGAAAAACTGTCTGATCCTCAACTTAAGGCAATGCTTTTAGGATTCAGAAAGAACGAAAAGGTCTTTCCTGTTGTATTGAAAGGAACCTATTCCATCGTTGATACTGAAGAACTGAAATATACAATTCAAAGAGCAGTATCAAAACAACTAAAAGAGGCTGGCATAAAGATAGCTGTTAAATCAGATTTTCAAGCTGTGATAGAAATGCTACAGGATGAAAGATTTGAGTCTTTTTGGGATGCCTTACTTTCTGATGAATTGGGAAAATACGCTGGCTCAAAAGAAGAACTTTGTGAATTGCTTGAAAACGGTGATGTTGAAGTCTTGAAAGAAATCAATACTTCAATGAAAAAAGCACATATGATGAAGGCAACTCCAGATATAAAACAGTGGTTGACGGAAGTGATGGAAGAACTTCGAGAGCTGGGCAAAGCAGATTATTTGGTATTATTCTGGGATGAATTCACATCATTGCTTGAAATTTCTGAAAGAAGAAGTATCTTGAATTGTATGCAAGATATTGCTGAATTAAGTAAGGCTCCTAGGAAAGATAATTCTGAGAAGTTTATTGGTGTATATGTTTTCTTAATAACACACAAGAGCATGGAAGCAACAGATAGTTATAAAGAGTTGAAGGAAGATGAGAAGACAATGGCAAAGGCTCGCTTCCTAGGGCTTAAATATGATATGCAAGATATTACGACATATCATATTTTATCCAATGCGTTGAAGATTAAGAATACGAAAGAATATGATGTTTTAGTTGAAAACCGAGTCAAACTTCAATCAGAAGTCGCTGAGGCTCTTAAGGAAATAGTTGCTCCTATGGATAAATCGGCACAGACGCAAGCGATTATACAAAGATTATATCCTTTTCATCCATATACAGCTTATCTTGCAACTTTTGTGTCGAGAGCTATAGGTTCTGCGGAAAGAAGTATTTTTGAATTTTTAAATGATGATAAGAGGGGCTTTAAGGCTTTTATTAAAAATGATATAGATGAGGTAAAATACCTTACTGCAGACAGAGTTTGGGATTTCTTTGTTGAGGCTTTTTCTGAAGATAGAACAAATAATTTTGATGCAATCATAAATAAATATTCGATGTACTCTACCAAATTAGAGGATACGAGTATACCTGAATTATCGGCATTTAAAATAATTCTTTTATTAAATCTATTAAATCGTGTTACACAAATGGACGGAGGGGATCAAGAGAAGAGCCTTGTTAATCCAAGTAAAAAAAATATTATAAATGTCTTGAGTGGTGCATGGAGCAGTGACTCAATCGAGGCAGCGCTGAGTTCTATTGACGAGAAGCAAATAGTGTTAAAAGGACCAGATGATGTTTTTGAAGTATCATCATCCGCTATGTCAATAGAAAAAATTCAGGCCGCAAAAGACAAATTATATTTAAAATATGAGGATGTTACGGAGATTATCGAAGAATATCCAAGTTACAAGAGTGATATTACTCAGATAATATCAAATGCTGACGGATTTAATAGAGCTACAGAATTTGCTTTTTTGTACGGTGGAACAAATGCTGCATTATCGATAGAAACACGACTATTAAAAGCTTTTTCAAAAGAATATGCTGCAAAAATTGCAATTTTCATGTTTAGAGGAGAAACTCCGACGTATGATAAGAAAGCAAATAGACCCGAACCAACTATAGAAAGTCAAAAGAATATTTTACAAGACTTGTCTAAAAAAGAGTCTTTGAAAGACATAGTAATTATAACTATAGATGTTGATTTAGGACAAAGAAGATTTGAAGGAATCGTAGATGATCTTGCGAGAGCAGAAGTGGCTAAAGAAACTAAAGTTGAAGATCCGGATCCGTATGAAAAAAAGGCTATGCGTTGGGTAGAAAAGTGGAGAACGGAGATTATAGACGGACCAGCTACAGTTATTTTCAGGGGCGAAAGAGTCAATGCTACTACATATAAGTCTGTATGTAATTCTGGAGTAGTTGAAGATGTTGCAAGAGTATTTCCATATGGAATAGAAAAAAATAAAGGAGTTGCTTTTGCTAGCACCGCATGGAAAGAAACATATGCTAAGAAAACTGTTGAAAAGGTATGTTTCGCTTCAAACAGAAGTGAAATTGAAGGATTTAATGGTGTAGAAGCTGCTATTTCTAATTTGCTCAAAGATAAAAATGGAAATTGGTTGTTTGATGAAAAACTGAATTACATCGGACAGTATGATTCAAGCGATCCCATGACGGTTCTTATTAAAGTTATAGATGATAAGATAGCAGAATTAAGAAATAAAACGGTCGTTGATATTGGCCAAGAATTTAAGTTTATAACGGAAGTTCCTTATGGATATTATAAAAACTATATATGTATGGCTGCAGTAGCTTTAGCTTTACGCAGATATATAGGTAAAATGTATCTTGCCGATCAAGGAAGCCTAGTTTCCTCGACTATAATGCGAGATTTAGTTAACGCGGCTTTTTCATACTGGCATGATCAGAAAACAGATTCAAAACTTAGAGTTAGATTTTCGACAGCGGAAGAAAAAGAATTAGTTGATTTGATACAAAATATATTTGGGGTAAAAGGTGATGGCATATCAGAAACGAAATGGCAACTTAGAGCAAATTTTGAGAAAAAATATAATGCGCCACTTTGGGCGCTCAAATATGTTGTCGACAAAGGTAATGAATTCAATTCGATAATAGATGAATTATTCTCTCTAGCTAATGCTACAGGTGATAGCATTACTCGCGAAGATATAAGTGAATTATTGGAAGGATTAAAGAAACAAAAGACTTCTATAGCTTTGACACTTGAAAAAGTCGAAGATTCAACATGTTTAAACCCTTTTATAAAACAGTGTTTAAAAAAGGTTGATGTGGAAATAGAAGACTATTCAAATCTTCTGGCGTATCTAAAACAAACCTTAGCGGATGATATTGTATTTTGGAAAGAAAATGATGTAAACAATCAAATTTTGCAATGGTGTATTCTTCAGAGCAAAGGTACAAACAATAGTACAAAAAATGAAGATGATGTTGTTGAAGTAGATGATTATCAAGATGATAATACTCAAGATGATGATTTCATTGATGATAACTCAGAGGATACAGATGATAGACCTGAATTTGAGGTTCTTGATATTACTCCAATAACAATAGGTAAAACTCACGCGACAATAGAAGCAGCAACAGAATTAATAGAAAAGAAAGAACTATCTTTACCTGACGCAAAGGAAATACTAAAAAAATTATGCAAGGAGTATCCCGTGATTTGCTCGGCTGTTATGAAGATTTTGAATGAGGAATAAAGTATGGATTTGGAATTTGTAAAGCAGGCGATTATTGAAGATAAAGCTAAAACTACAAGCTCTTATAGGAGATATCCGGTTCGATTCTTATTTATGGAATTAAATAATAACACCCAGGATGAAATTCTTGATTTAGTTAAGAGTGGAAACGGAGAATTACTTGAACTAAGCGACTATATCATGAAAAAAGATGATGGATGGCTAACAAAAAGTCGCTTTATGCAAATAATCAACAGTCATGTTTCGAAGGATAAAGATACATATGTTGTTGGTTTTTCGGAAATGATACGCTTTTATTCTAAAAAAGAAATTGAATCAACAGTATTATCACTTTTTGACATTGAAAATGCTGATATCATGGATGCTGGTTCGTCAATAAGAAGAATATTTTTTGTATGTTTTTCTATGATGGATAATGTATATAATGTTTTACATAACTGCTTTGCCCGAAAAGAGCTTATTAATCCGTTTATCAATTCTGATTTTACTTTAAGTGGAAAATATAGAGAAATATGTTTTGTTTCAGACGAGTATTCTTCCAATATTAAAGAAAACAAAATTAAAACAACTGTAGAATGGATAGGATTGTGGAGAAATTCTCAGATAATAGATTTTTCTAAACCTATTTGGGTTTGCTCTGCAAGTTTGTTTGAGTGGCATAGAAAAGCTTCACCAGATAATGCTTTTCAAATTGATGTAGTTAAGAATACAAAACAATATATTCAGAAAGTTATTCATTGTGATATTTGTTTTGATTATGTAGAATCTGAAGACTACTTGTGGAAAGAATTTCTCGATGATTTTGAAAAAAATAGTCCTCTTTCTTCTATAAAAGAAATAATACACAAATGCACAGGGGCAGACCCAGAAAAAATTGAGTCTTTAGCAGGGAAGCTATTGAATTCTGATAGTGTCTATGAAAAATGGCTTATATCTAATTATGTAAAAGCTTATTTATCTGAAACGTTTTTAGAAAGAGTATTGAGATATGTTACTAATAACACTAATAAGGAATTTTTACTTAATGTTTGGGTACAAGGGTATAGAATTAGTAATCCTGCGATGCTACAAGAACGTCTTTTAATCATTCAGGAGTTAAATAGATATACGAATTCATTTATTCCTGAGGATGAGATAAGAAAAGAAATAACTCTAGGAGTGTCACAAGCGCTTGAAATCCCTATTTCTATTGATGAAACACAATATGGGATTAATTATATAGATATTTGTAATAGTAACGAGATATCTAAAGATGAAATGTCTTCTCGTGTGACCAGCTATTATACAAAGTTTTTCAAACCGGCTTTTACCGGATTAAGTAGTGTAGAAAAAGAATTCTTGATTAATCTGAGTTCGTTTGGCCTCATTGAAAAAAATGAGTTACAGGTTATTTATCCTGAATTGTATTGTTACGCATATGGAACCGCGGATAAAATGGTTGCAGAGAAGCCAGAATGTTCAATATATCTCGAAGAATATAGAAAAAGTAAGATTTCTAATTCTGACACTCCTTTTTTGTCAAGGTATTATACAGAGGGACACGCTAATGCAGAAAAATTATACGAATTATATTATAGCTTGCCGAAACAGGATGTATTAGTTGAGAAAAAAAGAAACGATGATACGGATATTTATGTTATTGATGGGGTTGGTGCAGAGTATATTTCTCTTATTAATGAATTAATTAAAAGGAATTCATATGAAATTGAATTTTGTACCTATGCCTCAGCTCATTTGCCGACAATCACAGACGTTAATAAATCTTATCTAAATAGAATTCCTTATAAAAAATGGATAGTAGATTTTGACAGAGATGTAATACATGGAGATTATTATCACTCAAATATAAATCTTAGAAAAGCATTCGATTATTTGTCAAATATAATTAAAAATATTATCTCAGAATCGTTTGGACGAAGAATTATAATAACAGCAGACCATGGAGCTACGGCAAGGGCTAAATGGGTTGAAACTCCCAAAAAGTATAGTTTTACAGAGGCTGATCACGAGGGACGTTGTTGTAAGATAGAGAATAAATCTGATTATGAGAGTACTAGTGATTATATTGTTTTTGAAGATGAATTAAACTCAGATAATAAATATCTCATTTCTTTAAACGAAAATTCGTTAAATAATCGCCCCAAATATGAAGATCATGGAGGAGCAACTATAGAGGAATTACTTGTTCCAGTCATAGTAGCTGGTCCTCAAAGACCAATTACAAAGACATCATATAAAGTTTTTGCGGAAAAACTAACTGTAAGTGGTTTAGACAAAACGGTGGAATTTACAATACAGCCCGAGACAGATTCGGCAGTTGTACTTGAAGAAAATGGTTCAAAGCATACTCTTACAAAAGAAGATGGGATGTACATAACTGAATTGGATTCAGGTCGGGTTCAAAGAATATCTGTTTTGATTGGCGACAAATTGTTCGAATTTGAAACAGAGAATATAGCAACAAAGAATATGGAAGGAGATGACGGTTTTGATGACTGATTTAGATAACAAGATTAGAGATATATTTCCAGAAGAATCAATGCACAAAACTCCAGATAGATATAGTTTATTTTCAGGAGTGAATGTTCCTTCATTTATTAAGGATTGGCTCCTAAAAAAGTTTTCAAACGATGATGTTATTGATACGGATGGATTATATAGTTTTATAGGAAAACATATTCCAACGAAGGATAGCAATATTAGGAGTAAGCTATTAAATGGTGAAATAGTCCAGGTATTAGCAAGGATTATTTTTGAATCAGATTTGAAAAGCGGAGAATTTCGATTTCAAATTCCAGATATTGGAATAAAGAGTGGGGAAGGAAAGGTATCGCCCTATTTGGCTCGTCAGGATGGTCTTCTGAAAGAAGGCGAAAACTGGGGAGTTGTCACTATGGAGTACGTTCAACCAGAAGGCAAAGAAAAAGGGTATGCAGAGATGGTAAAATTTAAACCGTTCCGCCCTTATAAACCGGATTTTGAATATTACTGCAAGGCTCGAAAAAAGTTCACTTTGGAAGAGTGGGTTGATTTTCTTATTAGTAGTATGGAGTACAATCCAAATTCATCTTCTTTTGAATCTATAGATCAGAAATTATTGTTTTTGACGAGACTTTTGGTTTTTGTGGAGCCAAATTTAAATATGATCGAATTAGCCCCTAAAGGGACGGGTAAATCATATATATTTAATAATTTGTCAAAATATGGCTGGCAGATAAGTGGTGGTAAAATAACTCGTGCAAAGCTCTTTTATGATATGAGTAAGAATACTCCGGGTATTATTCCTTCATATGAGTTTGTGTCATTGGATGAGGTGAAAACTATTTCTTTTGATAACCCTGAAGAAATACAGGGAGCTTTAAAAAATTATATGGAACAAGGATCATTTACCGTTGGAAAGTCAAAACAAACTTCTTTGGCAGGATTGATACTTTTGGGAAACATAGATTTAGATAATAGCCGAAGACCGATAAACAATCATTATTTTGAAGAGTTACCAGAAGCGTTCCAGGACCATGCTTTGATAGATCGCTTTCATGGATTTATTGAAGGTTGGTATTTACCTAGAATTAGTGAAGATTTAAAACTTAATGGGTATTCATTGAATGTTGAATATTTTTCCGAAATCTTATCGCACTGTAGAAATTTATCTTTTTATAGCGCGGTAGTTAAGGAGTTGCTTGATATTCCGAAGAATGCAGATACTAGAGATACTAACGCAATAATAAAACTTTGCTCGGGATACTTGAAATTATTATATCCAAATGTTCGTACTTCAGAAGACATTGATCCTAAGGAGTTTAAAATGATGTGTTTTGACCCAGCATTTGAGAAAAGAAAAATAATAAGACAACAGTTGGCGGCAATTGACAGAGAGTTTACGGAAAAGATGCCAGATATAACTGTTAGAGGTATATAAAATGATATATTTCGATAACGCTGCAACAACTCAAATGAGTAATGTGGCAATTGATGCTTTAATCAATATTTCGAAAGATTTTTATGGCAATCCTTCCGCATCCTATTCGATTGGGCGATTGGCCAAAAAACTAATCGATGAAGCAAGAATAATAATAGCAGATTGCATTGGTGCTTTGCCAGAGGAGATTATTTTTACTTCCTGTGGGACAGAAAGCGATAATATGGCTATTGCACAATGTATCAACAATAAAGTCGATGCTATTATTACTACTAAGATTGAACATCATGCCGTATTAAATCCCGTAAAAAAATGTGAGGATGAAGGGATAGATGTAAAGTATTTAACGGTTAATAATGGGGGTTTAGTTGAATTAAAAGAACTCGAAAAAGTATTATTTCAAAAAAAAGTCCTGGCATCTATCATGTATCAGAATAATGAAACAGGAGTTATTCAACCTATAAAGGAATTAGCTCGATTGATTCATAATGACAATGAAGAATCATTAGTGCACACAGATGCAGTTCAAGCTGTGGGACACTGTAGAATCGATGTTAAAAATTTGGGCGTGGATATGCTTTCTGCAAGCGCACATAAGTTTAACGGACCGAAAGGAGTAGGATTCCTCTATGCCAATAAAGGGATAAAGACATCTGCTTTTATTCTTGGAGGTGGGCAGGAAAAAGGATTACGATCAGGTACCGAAAATGTAGCAGAGATATATGCTATGGCCAAAGCGCTGGAAGAAAATGTTAAGAATATAGAAAAGAACGGTGCATATATATCAAATTTGGAAAAACTGTTTTTTGAAGAGTTAAATAGGTATGGAGTTAAATTTTTATTAAACGGAGATAACGATAATCGAGCTAACGGAATAATAAACATATCGATTCAAAATATAGATGGTGAGGGGCTACTAAATATGCTTGACACCCATGATATTTGTATTTCAATTGGTTCTGCATGTAATTCTAAAAGTAAAGAACATTCATATGTGTTAAAAGAAATGAAACTAGATGAAGACAGAATAGAATCAGCGGTAAGAATATCTATTGGTCGATTCAATACCGAGGAAGATATTCGAGAACTAGTTAAAAGAATTACTGCATTTTACGAATTAACTAACGCGATTTTATGATGTTTCAATGGGAGGTATTTATGGATAGTAAAAAAGCGGAATCTGCCCAGTCTCAGCCGAGATGGGAGCGTGAAGAACAAGTTCTTTTGGTGGTAGAGTATTTTGCGTGTAAAGAAGATAGATATCTGGTCGCTAAAAGTGATGTTTTCTTAAGTGAATTTCTTAGATTCAGAGCAAAAACTTTGGGGAGGAATATCGGAGAAAAATTCAGAAATGTTCATGGTATACAATCTCAGAGAGAAAATATAAGACATTGTGATCCATCAAATAAATCCGAATTAACTGGACACGAAAGTGTATGGATGCAGAAAATTGTAAATGAATATTTGAAAGATCCGAAAAGCTTAATTTTTGAAGCATATGAGATAACTAAGAAGTATAGATAAGTAATATAATAATTTAATGTGAGGAAAAAATGGAAAAGAATAATAACGAACTAATTGAAAAAATCAACTATTTTGATAATGCAGAAATAGATGATAAATATGAAGATGATGAAACATATTCTGATGAGATATTTCAATGGGATGCATTTAATTACTCTATAAAGGGATCAGTAAGTAATACAGATATTGAGACTATAATAAATTCTTTAGCTGATGGTTCGATAATAGTTCCAGGATTTCAGCGTAAATTTGTTTGGAATCAGGATCAAGTGGCAAGCCTTGCTTTTTCGTTTGTTAAAGGAATTCCTGTGCCTCCGGTATATGTGTATTTTGATAGTGAAGATGGTGTTGAATATATTTTAGATGGACAGCAGCGAATTACTGCTTTATTTCTGTATTTTCATGGGTTATATTTTCAAAATGAAGATTGTCGCAAAAAAATTGATTTTAAAGATGTAAGTTTCAAAATGAAGCAAAAAAAAGATATCGAGGAGAAACTAAAGGAAAAGCAAATAGAAGAGAACCATAAAGATTTACTTTTCCAGAAGGAGAAGATCGAGGAAGAATTAAAAAAGTTATATGGATTGGTAGAGAAAGAATATTTCATTAAAGATTATGCAGGTAATAATCATGATATTTCATTTGAACATTACCAGGAAAAGGAAAAACGATTTTTAAAAAGAAAAGCAGTTCATTATGCTGTAGTAGAATGTGCGGTTGGCGACTCTCCTGAAAAGTTTTATACAATGGTTTTCAGGATGCTTAATTCTCAAGGCAAAACAATCGGACCGCAGGAAATAAGAAATGGATTATATTGGAAAACGACTTTATACAAGGGTTTGTTTGAGATTAATGATGATGATAGTCTTTCCTGGAGAAGAATATATGGGCGAAGGAGTTTATATTCAAAGGATGTTGAAATTCTCCTTAAGATGATGGCATTAAATTACTATACATTTTTTAATGATGGTAAAGAAAGTGGAATAATAAAAATAAAGTATGATGGGACTTTTAATTGGGGAAATATAATGTCAAGTTATTCAACTGAATTGTCAAAAAAGAGTAAAGTTATAGTTGATTCAGAATTAAGAAAAATAAAAAGCTTCCTTGAGATGATTGTATTAGATGATTTACCCAAAAAATGCAGAAAGGCTACATTAGAGGCGGTTTTTGTTTGTATGAATAAACTTTGTTTGTTAGATGAAAATCAAGAAGAATGTAAATATAAGATAAAAATGTCTTGGCTTGTAAATTTGAGTGATGATGAAGATATTTTTGGAGACGGTAAAGTTCTTTCAAATAAAAAAAGTGTAGAAGACAGAATTTCCAAAACATTAATAAAGGTGAAAGAAAAATATGGAAAACATTGAGACAACAGCCCAAACTATTACTAATAAATTGTTAAAAAATGAAGTATTCTATAAGCATTCAAACCTTATTATATGTGGCGAGAATTCAGATGGAAAATCAACTTTAATTAATAAAATTGTTAATAATTGTCTAGATAAATCTTTAGAAGTATATTATATTGATCCAGAAAACAGGAAAATATGCGACCCAAATGAGTTAGCCGTGACGAAACCGCTTGAGGACATGTCGTTAATAAAAATTGTAAAAACCAGGTTATCGCCTGCGAATTATTTGAAAAAAGATGTTTTTGAAGGTACCTCATCAGGGCCAGCGGTTGCATATTCAACAATAAAAAAATCACCAGAAAAATACAATGAACTATTTTGGGATTATTTTGGGATTACAATTAAAGATGAAGAAGAAAATCCTAATGGGATAGGAATGCCCCTGATTCTAGTTAATGATACTACTGAAATATCCGATGTATCAAGTAGCGAGGCGGCTATTATGAGATTATTACTAGAAATTCATTTCGCAATTGAGAGTAAAGATGCAAAAATTATTGTTATTGATGAATTTGATGAATATTTGACCGAAAAAAAAGCTTTTCATTTTCTATCTACTCTTCAGAAAAAGTACGAAAATGTTGTTTTTATTGTTTCGATACAATCAATATCAATTGTTATGTATTTAAGTGATTTTGATATTGCTTTGATTCGTAGGGTGCCAGAAAAAACTGTTGAAAATAATCTAGTTCGTTTTGTGGATTCTAACAATTTAAATGAGATTGGACAAATAGAAAAAATCAGGGATTTTTTTGGAAGAAAAGATGAAGATTATATTTTGGAAGAAATGGTGTCAAGGATAGTCGACACGGGTATAGTTAATGATGACGATAAAAAATTTTTAAATGGTATTAACAGACAAGAACTGTCTGGTCGTGAAAGGATACTATATGACTATGTGTTGAGGAGATTTAATCGTGAATGTGAAATTGCCAAATAGTTTTGATATTGAATATCCAGATGAGAATAGAGCATATTATACAAGCGAAACATCAAAGCGAATTATTCTTGATCTTCTAAAAAATGCATCGAATGGCTATTGTATGTATTGTGGGACTTCTCTAGATGTTGAGAGAATGGATCTTTCTCAAATTGAACATTCGGTTGACAAAGATGGAAATAATGGCCAAAGAAAGGGAAAATTAAACAAACTTGCTAATTGTAAATTTAATTTAGCATTGGCATGTAAAGATTGTAATATGAAGTATAAGAAACAGGTAATTAAAGCTGATTTAAAAGGCAGGTTAAATTCGGAATGCGGTAAAAAATGTACAGAGCTGTGCGCTGACTATGCTCTGCTACGTGAAAAATACATTGAAGATAACCGTATTATTTTGCAACCGCGGGGAATTAATAAGGATGCAAAACAATACGAAGTAATATACAAGCCGCTAGAAGATTTGTATTGTTCAAATTCAAATGATGATGAAATAAATATTTTTATAAATCAGCATATTATGAGATTTCATCTTAATGGAGAAAAAAGAAGCCGTAATATTATTGACATATGTTCAGACATTGTTGAACTAAATGAAATGGGTGTTGATAACATTAATAATATTCTTAATTTCGTTTCAAATAAAAGACAAATAAATATTATAGGAACAAGTTTCGCAAAATATTTAGTTGATAAATTTTCAGATAGATCGGTTGAGGAATTAGTTGATTATTGTCGTACTGTTGTCATAAGTAGCGTCTGGTTTTGATACTTTTTGATATCTCATTATATTGATAATATTCTATGGGAGTTGATTATATAAGGAGAAGACCAAATAATCTGAACAGATTAGTATGGTTTGAGAAAAATAATTAAATTATTTATGAGGGTATAATATGAGCTATTCTTCACTTTATGAAATGAAAAAGGGTATTCGAGAAGGTTTGATTAAATATCTGTCTAATAAAGCACCGGGGAAGAGTTTTAGTACATACTCGACATATGCTTCAGACTCTAATTATTTATTGAATAACAATCAAGAATCAGAGTTTATTCGATTCGTGCGTTCAAAAGAAGACATGCCTGACATTAAGAAATTAATTGAAAGCATCTTGATTGCTAATAGAGGCGTTGAGAAATTAGGTAACGGGGTTCAGTACTATTATGAAAAACTTTGCTGGCAGAGGGAATATATTCAATCCATTGGCGGAATAGATTATTTGCTAGGCATAAAAAAGAGTAATAAAAAGCCGAAAGATGTATTTACACCATGGCATGTGGGAGTTGCGGCTGAGGCAATAGCTGCAGCTCAATTTGCTAGATGCGGAGTTGCGGTATCAGTTCAATATGGCGCCGATCAACCTGAATATGATTTAGTTGCTGTTGATGGTGATAGATTATTGAAAGTTTCAGTAAAAGGAAGTAAAGATGGTGGCTGGGGATTAACTCAATCATTCAAAGAAAATAGAAATTACCACGAAGCCATAGATACATGGTTGGCTTTGCATGGTAAAAAAACCATCTTTTGTTTAGTTCAGTTTAAATCGAAAGGATTGGATGAAATGCCAAGCGTTTATTTGGCTTCTCCAAAAGAAATTGCAGAAGAAATGCATAAGTCAAGAGCTGGACATGGAGATACTGTTTTAAGAGATTATCATATTTGGAGTGATAAATCGGTTGCAGCAGGAACGATAGATAAATTCCCTGAAGAATGGAAATTTTCCAAAGAACGCGTTCAATATATGTTTGATGTTTATTCATAAGAGAATAAGATATTGCGAGACTATGTTATAGCAAAAAATTAAAGAAAACATATATTAAAATAATTGTATGATTTATAAATATTTAAAGGCAGAATTTTTGTAAAAGATTCTGCTTTTTTATTTCTATAAGTTTATTTAGATATATAATAAAAAAAAGAGATTATAAGGAAAAAGAAAGCAAGAGAGGATTATTGATGATTCTTGTTTGGTCGATATAAATATTGTGAGATTATTGCTGAATTAAGGCTCTTGTAAACGCTATTATAAAAGTTGACCAGTGAGGGTTTTTAATTGAACTATGCCTCAACTCAAGCTATACTTGAATTGAGGCTTTTATTATCAATCTCTACTCGCTTATAAATTGCCCTTAAATCCTTTATGCTATAAGTGTAAGGAGGTAAGGCAATTATGACGATAAATAATTATAGAAATTGTAGCAAAGCTTCATGGGAGAGAAATATGAGTTTAGGCGAAAATATCAAGAGAATCAGAGAAGAAAGAAAACAAACTCAGGAGCAGATTGCAGAGGCCTTAGGGGTTTCATTTCAGGCAGTATCTTCCTGGGAGAGAGATGAATATAAGCCTGACACAGAAAAGCTAATCAAACTGGCTGGAATACTTGATGTATCGGTATCATCTTTAGTGGAAGAAAAAAGCAATCTTTTTAAAACCAAGGATGCGATATATAACTGGGAACATATGAAAACGTATGTTAAAACATCTGCTAGGAACTTCAAACTGAGAGATACACTCAAAGCAGTTGACTTTGCGGTCTTAGCACACCAGGGACAGAAACGAAAGAGATCCAATATCCCGTACATATATCATCCTTTAAATCTGGCTTGCCATGCACTTTCCATGGGAATAATAGATGATGAAATAATAGCAGGATGCCTGTTACACGATGTGGTAGAAGACTGTGATATAACTTTAAAAGAACTTCCT
>JAEEGL011088513.1_pt1 | contig 19175 bp, 12 predicted proteins | sample 9134231 | NCBI WGS metagenome assembly JAEEGL01 (sample SAMN16246548, study PRJNA631951) | gut metagenome | biome: gut microbiome; feature: rumen; material: fiber-attached | host: Bos | place: Iran: Karaj | collected 2018-10 | reverse complement strand
GATGAAAGCCTGTTCTTCAGGTTTTTTGCCTTGCCTACATAGAGAACGGTGCCGTCTTCATTTCGCCAGAGGTAAACTCCGCTCGATTGAGGCGCTTTGAGTGCTGTTTCGTGTAGCTGTCCGCGGACTGATTTATCTGTATTCATACGCAATTATGGTTAGAAAACAAATATATTTTTTTTCAGCTTTTTGTCTACTGTTCTCATGCTTAATTCAGCCGTTATTTGGTGAGCAGACGCTCGTACTTGGCGGAAAACAGGGATGGAAAGGCGTTTCATATACACAGAACGTAACGCTCGGCACTGGAAGATACGGTTATGACAGCTATATGCTTTCGGAGCAGACAATAAATCCTGATGATTCCACTGATTTACTGCTTACTTTTGAAAACGGTGCGGTCGTTGATGATACAGGCAACTACACTGTCGATTCTGCTGAAGTTTTTGTGGGTGACAATTCTGCGCGTGGTGAAAAAGCTGCGCTTTCAAGAGGAGAAACTACCGGAATCCATTTGACAGGAAATCCGAATTCACTTTTCGGACGGCAGGGGCTTACAGATTCTTTCTCAATTGAATTCTGGCTTTGTCCGCTTTCATCTGGCAACGGTGAGATAATATTCTCATGGCGTTCATCCCGAAACTTGGAAAGTTACTCTCTTTATCAAAGCATCACTGCATCTGTATATGGAAGCCGAATGCGCTGGAACTTCACGAATGTCTTCGACACAATGACGGAAGAAAATTCTGTTTACACACTGATGGGAGCATCTATCCTGATTCCGGGAAAATGGTCGCACCATGAGCTTACATTCGATGATGATACTGGCATGGTTGAATACAAAATGAACGGTGTCACCGAGGATATTCTTTTTATAACTAACACAGGTTATGAACGCGGAACTATTTACGAGGCACATTTAGGTGTTCCGGCTTCTATTGAAATTTGTCCGTCTTACACAGGCTGGGTTGATAATTTCTGTATCCGCCGGAACAGCGACAACAATGAAAATGTGGCTTTTCTTTATCCTGATGAAGGCGGCAGATTTGAGACAGATTTGTTTACGCTCGGCAAGAACGGAGCTGAAGTGCTTTCTGTTGACGCTCTCGCGACTGTTCCTGCGCAAACCTGGATAGAGTATTACGTACGGTCGTCTGAATCTCCGTTCGACTGGACAGAAACTCAGCCTGAATGGAAAACTTTTACGCCAGGCGATACTCTCAACGCTGTGGATGGCGTTTGGTTCCAGCTTGCCGCAGATTTGTATCCGGACGGAGCGTGTTCGGTTACTCCTTCTATCTCTGAATTCACGGTGACATACAAGGAGCATGAGCCGCCTGTAATCCCATATGATCTGAAGGCTGTAGCTGGCGATGGATATGTGGACCTTTCATGGGCAGGAACTGCTAGTAACAAAACGAGCAATACCGGCGGTTATATGCTTTATTATGGAAAACGTCCCGGTGAATATTTGGGGAACGAAGCGACGGAGGGAAGCTCTCCTATATATGTGGGAAAAGATAACAGCATCAGGATTACCGGACTTGAGAATGGAAAAATATACTATTTTGCAGTGGCAGGAGTTTCTGCCTCTTCGCCGGAAATAATAGGTCAGCTGTCACCTGAAGTGTATGCTAGACCTCTCCGGCGGCAATTGCAAAAAAAGTGAGTGGATTATGGGCAATGATAAGAACGATTTTACTCTGAATAGGGCGGATTCCGCTCTTCTAGCCAGGGATTTTTCCCTGGCTGCTCGTCTTTACAGGACAGTTCTTGCAAACGATCCTACAAATAAGGATTTGTATCTGAAACTCGGCTCGACTTACGTAAAGGCTGGTCAGGATGAAAAAGCAGAAAGCGCGTATCTTGGCGTGCTTCGGCTCGACTCTTCCAATTATGAGGCTTTGAACAGTCTTGGAGGCGTTTTCAGACGACTTGGCAAATATCAGGATTCTATAAAAGTACTGGAACGTGCGCTAAAAATTCATGACAGCAGCGAAGTTAAATATAATATGGGTTTCACGTACAAACTCATGGAAGAATACGATGCTGCTGCGGAATGCTTTACATCTGTGATCGAGACGAATCCGAACGATGTGCTTGCGTACAATCATCTTGGTGCGATACAAGCAAAGCGTGGTGATCACAAAAAAGCGCTCCAAACATATTGGAAAGGACTTCAGGTTGACCAGAACCATCCCGTGCTTCACTATAATTCTGCGTTGAGTTTCATAGCGCAGGGAAAATATAAGGAAGCCCGTGAATCGTTCGAGAATGCGTTAAGGGCAAAGCCGGGCTGGCCGGATGCTATGAACGGTCTTGCGGATCTATATATGCACGAACAGGATTATACTGGGGCGCAGGAACTTATTTCGCAGGGGTTGAAAATAAATCCGGAGAATATAAATCTTGAAGTTACGCAGGGAAGGCTCCATGTAAGACGCGGAAATTATGTCGAGGCAGAATCTATTTTCCGTTCTGTGCTCGAAAAACGTCCTAATGATTATTCGGTGATGGGACGGCTTGAACGTGTTTATGAAAAACAGAATATGTTTGAAGAGGCTTACGGATTACTTGACCGCATGAAGGCTGTTAATGCAAATGAAAAAGATTTGTTGCACAGAAAAATCCAGCTTCTTATAAATCAGGGAAAGCTTAAGGATGCAGGAGAACTGTTGAATCAAGAAAAAGCTTCTTCGCCGAATGATCCAGAAATGCTGAACCTTTTGTCACAGTATTTTATCCGTGCAGGCAAAATAGACAAAGCTCACGGATGTTTCAAGCGTTTATGTGAAGTTAAGCCGGGTTCTGTAAATTTTCTTTGGGATGCGGCAATGCAGTTCAAACGCATGGGCGATTATGCGAATGCGGAAGATTATATGCAAAAATATCTGGAGAAACGCGGTGATAATCCGGAGGCTTTATGCTGTCTGGGTGATATTTATGAGGAAGAGAAGCAGTACGAGAAGTCTCTGGAAGTTTTTAAGAAAGTTCTTGAAAAAGATGTGGAAAATCCACGGCTGGAAGAAGCCGTATCCAGAGTCGGCGCGCATGTTGACACGAATAGAAAGGATACGACAGATATGTCGGAGCTTCTCTCAGAAAATACGGAGCAAGCTTCTCCAGAGGAATTGCAGGAAAAAATCCGCCTGTATGAGAATTCTGTTAGTAAACTTGAGAAATTCGCTGTGTCTGATGATCAGAAGCCGGATGACGACTCGATTGGTCAGGATATAGATTCGTTTGAGAAAATAGATTTTGATGAGCTTTTGAAGCTTGAATATAAAGATGGTGAAGATTCTGACAGTGATTATTCTAATCTGATAATGGAAGAGTCTCCGGTTGATTTTGTCTCTGAGAAATATGACGACAGAAAAGAAACACTGGGTACTTCTAAGCTTATACCTCAGGATATGCCGTTTGAGTTTTCTGCCAGTTCTCGTGATGATTCTGGATTCAATCCATTGGACTACAACTACACACCGAAGTATTCTCCCTCTGAGCAGAATGAAATGCTTGATGTAGTTGGTTCTCCGTTTGAAGAAGATAAATTCGAGGAAGAAGAGGCACCCGAAAATCGGCGTGAACCAGTTCGCTATCCCCAATATCCGATGCAACCTCAGTATCCACCGCAGCCACCAAGACAGAAACCTGCAATGTTCACACCGCAGATGGCACAGCCGCAATATCCTGAGCAGCCCGCTGTGAAGCCGCCGGTGCAACCTGTTCCGATGCCGGAAGAAAGCCCCGCTCTTATGGAAAACGCTTTTGAGGACGACCCTGATGTGCCGCCTTCAGAACAATCTGATATATTGCCGGATACGCTAACTTCTGACCAGTCGGAGATTCCGTCGTCCGAAGCTTTGCTGGATACCCCGTTGGAAGAAGTTGATATATCGGAACCTCCTCTAGCCGGTGAAGGACTTGATTCTGGAGATATTCTAGACGCCGTTCAGGAGCCAAATCCTTATGACAGTGTAGGCGAGCCGATTGAAGATATTCTCGACGAAAAAGCCGCCTCTGAAGAAGACAGTTCAGACAGTGAAGGCATTTTTAATGGTGAAGACGACACTTCAGAGGGAGAAAATGCTCTTGACGATATTTCAGGCTTATCTTCTTTTGGTGATGGTGAATCTGATGAGGAAAAGCCTTTTGCGGAAGAAGATGTGGAACCAGTAGAGTCTGAGCTTATACCAGAAGAGGCATCTGACGAGGATGTCACCGAGGAGTCTGTGGAAAAAGTTCTTGAAGAAGAAAATCCTGAAGGTTCGGAAGATATGATGCGCGATAGTGCAGAGATTGATTCTGATTCGGATAATACTGCATTTGAAGAAAAACCTGTAGAGCATGATACCCATGATTCCGTGATACACAATCATGCTCCGGAAGTCGTTGAAAATATCGCTGGCAAAAAACCGGATGAGAAAGTCGAAAAGCAGGAAGCTCCTCTCAGAGACGAGCAAACTACAATGAATCTTGTAAGTGATGCTTTGCAGAATATAATGAAAGCACCTGTGAAACGACAGTTCCGTAATGCCGGGGATATGTTCAAGACACTCAGGACGTTAAGCTCTAGTTTGCAGCCTTCGCAAAAAGATGCTCTTTTTAGCAATCTCAACGAATTGAAGCTTGATTATGTTGTGGAGCGGCTTTCCAGTAAACCGGGATTGCTGTCTGCGGCATCGGCAGTGTATAAGACTGGAGGAATTGCGGGAATGAACGGCAGATCCAAACCCAGCTTGCTGAAAACGATGACGTATATGCGCACGCTTATAAACAATTTGCCGGACTCATCGCAGTCATGGGTGATTGGTAAGTAAGTTTACAAGATAATTAAGCAGATGGAAAAGTAATAGTGCGCATATTTTAACACACATGTTCTTATGATATTGCTCTCGCTGGCATCAACGAACAAAGTTCGTTGTTTTCAAAAGGTATTGCAGTCGGTTGCAAAGCAACCTCCGCACAAATCCTGTGTGGAAAGCCAGTTCCTCACTGCGTTCGTCAATGCTTTCCACACAGGCGACCTGCCAGCTACGCAATATCATAAAGAATGTAGTTGTTTTCTAAAAACGCGCACTAAACTCGCAGTAATCTTGTCACTATACCCAGACTATATCCTTATAATTCTTGCGTGGGTAAGGACTTTGTTGCCGTCTTCCGTTATGAGGATGTCGTTTTCAAGGCGGCAGCCACCGATTGCGTCATCGTAAAGACCCGGTTCCAGCGTTACGACCATGCCGGGCTTAAAAACGCATTCCTGCGGTGCGCGAAGCCTTATTCCGGGAGCCTCGTGGCATTCCAGCCCGATTCCGTGACCAAGGCTGTGCGGCATTGTCCGCTTTGACTTTGCGAAAACGTCATCTGCTTTTTGTGACGCTGCTTTTACCGGAATATCTTTTGCGTAAAGCCCAAGACATTCGTCATACGCTTTCTGCACGAGTGCGAGCTGCTTTTCCTGTGCTTCGGAAAGCGGTCCTTTTGCTACTGTAATCGTGACGTCGCTTGTGTAGCCGTTGTAAATTACGCCAAAATCGAGTATCGAAAGTCCCTGTGCCGGGAACTCGCCTGCTGTGTAGTTCGGGAAGCAGTGAATTCCAAAACTTCTTGCCGGACCTGCTGCAAGTGTGTCGAATCCTGTTCCCTCGCATCCGGCTGCCCGGCATTCGCGTTCAATAAGCAGCGCGGCATCCATTTCTGTTTTTATAGTGCCGTCTTTAACTCCGGCTTCAATAGTGTCTATGAGCTTGTCCGTTATTTCTGCCGCTTTCTCGATGCATGAAATCTCGTATTCGTCCTTGATGGCGCGCATATTTGCGGCTTCTTGCTCACCGCCATTCTCGCGGCAGATAACATCGAATTCAGAAAGCCCGTCTACGAATTTCAAAAAATCGGGGTATGGTGTTGAACCTGGGATTTCTACGCGCGAATTGGCCGGAACCTTCAGTTTTTTGAGCGCACCGGCGGCGGCTTTTACTTCCTGCCGCTCGTAGCGTGTGTATGGGATTACATACTCGACACATGCGATTTTGCTTGCAAGAATTTCATCCCACGGAATAAGCACGGAAGAGCCGTCAACAGCGATACAAAGAACTGCGTCCTGCGGGTGTCCTGTAAAATATCGGATTGAAGGTGACCTGTGTTCTTCCGAATCTATGAAAATCATTGCGCCTGTACCTTGTCTGGCAAGCCATGTAGCAAAATTGGCGCGGCGTTTTTTGTATATCGCTGTCATTTCGTTTTGTGTTTTCATTTTGTTTCTCCTTATTTTCCTGATTTCCGCCCGAACCGTCGCCACACTGTCGCAAGCAGAGGATCTTTTGTAATCACGAGCATCAGCACACCAACTGCCGCAAACGCAAGTCCGCAAATTACGAGCGGTGCGCCTTGATCAATAAAGCGATTTCCAGTGTTAAAAAGCGCGAAAACGGGCTTTTTTATCAGCAACGGAATTATTGTCGCCACCACTGAGAAAATCAAAATGCGAATGACGTACAAAAGAGTACCTTTCAGCATAAAAGCGGTATCGGCTATTTTATCTTTTTTCATAAAAATGAAAAGTACTATAGTGTTTATTGCACTAGCAACAGAAAGTGCAAGTGCGATTCCCGCTCCTTGGAACGGTTTTGCAAGGCAGGCGGCAATCGCCATGTTTGCGGCGAAACAGATGATTCCTGCAATCGTGGGCGACTTCGTGTTTTTCTTTGCGTAGAATGCCGGTGAGATTATCCTGTTCACAGCGATAAAGAAAAGACCTGTCATGTGGAACAAAAAAGCGCTGTTAGTGAGTATAACGGACTCTTCTGTGAAGTTTTTCGACTTGTACACAAGCCTGATTATGTTGTCGCTGAAAGACATGGCGAAAAACGTCACCGGAATTGCAATCAGTGTGATTATCCGAATTGAGGAAAGAAGCAGATCGTTGAATTCTTTGTCGAGTTTTTTATCCGCGAACGATGTGAGGTCAGGCAGAATTACAGTACCGACCGATACGGCGAATATACCGAGGATAAGTTCCTGCAAGCGGAGCGAGTACGAAAGACTTGACTGGATTCCGGGGCCTGCGTTACCGGCGAGCCACATTGAAACAAGGTCGTTGAGCTGATACGCCGCCATGCCGAAGATTGTCGGCGCGACAAGACGCAGCACTTTCCGTGTTCCGGGGTTCGTGAACGCTTTTTTGAGCGTCGTGAACTGAACAGTCCGGTGGTTTTTAAGCACGAAAGGCAGCTGGAATAAAGCCTGTACCGCGCCACCGGATATAACGCCTATGGACATTGCTCGCGCCGGGTTCGCTGTATATGGTGAAAGAATATAACTTGCCAAAATAACGATAAGGTTGAATAGCACTGGCGTAAAGCCGGATGGAGCGAAAATCTTCATTCCGTTCAGGATGCCCTGGAAAAACGCCGCTATCGAAATGACGATGAGATACGGGAACATTATTCGCGTAAGGACTGCCATTTCGGAAACAAGCTCCGGGTCGGTGCTTTCTGTGAAGAAAGGCGTGATAAGCGGAGCGAGCAGAATGCCGAGCAGCGTGAAAACCGTCGTCAAAAACGAGATAAGCGTGAATGTTGCTTTAAGGAACTCTTTTGTCTCTTGTTTTTTCGCGGGGTCAGTCTGTTCCTGCTCCAAATAGCTTTTGAAAGTCGGGATGAACGCCACGGAAATGCTGTTCTCTGCGAAAAGCCGCCTGAAAAGGTTTGGCAGCTGGAACGCGAATGTAAACGCATCGGCAAGGAAAGACGTACCGAGGAAAGCGGCTTTCGTCATTTCGCGGATAAGCCCGAGGATGCGTGAGAGAAGCGTTAAAAAAGAAAGGCTTAGCCCGGATCGGACAAGCGACTTTTTGTTGGCTGCGGAAGTGGCGGATTGTGCCGATTTGCTGTTTTGGAGCGGCTCTTGATTTTCGGCGGGCTCCGGCGTTATTTCTGTTTGTGCCGAACCTTCAGTTTTCAAAGGCTCCGGTGATTTTTTTGTTTGTGTGATTTTCGATTCGTTTTCTTCCATAATATAGTCTGAATAATATCATTTTATATTTTGATATGCAACGCTGTTGATGGTGCGGCAAGGATTGTAGGGGCAGCACATCGGGGAGCTGTACTCCCGGAAATTTCGGGACTAAACTCCCTATTGACCTGGGCAAATGTCATGAAATAATCGGGATATGAACCCGAATATTATAAAAAGTGTGATTCTTATTGACGACCATGCCGTTTTGCGGAACGGAATAAAAAACTGGATAGAGAACAATTCCGATTTTAGAGTGAAATTTGAAGCAGGAACTTATTCAGAGTGTGCAGAAATCTTGAAAAAATTGGAACAAGCGGTGCATGGCGCGAAAGGTTTTGTCTCTAAAGTAGCGGATGAGAAAGTGCTTCTTGATGCGTTGAATGCTGTCACGAACGGAGGAACTTACATTCAGGCTGAACTTGTAAAAGGGTTTGCTTGAAGTGCGCGATATTACGCAGACATTCTCTAAGCGCGAGAAAATAATTGCAGAAGCAATAACGCTTTACAACACGAACGCGGATATTGCCAGTGCACTCGGTATATCTGAAAAAACTGTCGTGAACTTTCTTCGGTATCTAGGCACAGGTCGGACAATATGGGGGTGGCACTTCTAAAAACGGCACTTCTATGCATACTCGCAATCGCGCTGAATATGCTAACATCTTATATTGCAGTGAGTATGCCTGTTTTGCTTTTCCCGGTTTTTTGGGATACGATATTCACAGTCGCGATTACTTTTTACTCCGGGCTTGTGCCAGGTTTGATCGTTGCGGCTGGTTTTAATCCGCTTATGACGGTTTTACGCTGCGCTATAAACGGAACCGAGGTTTTCTACTACGATTTTTTGTACGCGCTTTGTGGAATTGTTATAGTTTTGGTTACGTGGGCAATAAGCCGTAACAAAAAAGAATTCTTTTTCACCCGAATGGTGACAATCCTTTATCTGCTGATTATCTCGCTTGCGTCCGCTTTTGCGGCTGTTTGTGCGCAAGTTTGCTAGACACTTTTGTACGTCCGTTTTTTGACGAGGTATCGGGTTTTTCTGCAATCGATTCTGCCGCCGAAACATTGCAATCTTTCCAGTTCAACACATTTCTTTCGTTCCTTTTTCCCAGAATCCCGATTATTGTCCTTGACCGCGTAATCTGTACGTTTGCCGGTTTCGGCGTATACAGGCTGATGTGCAGGTTTAAGATAGAATTGCTGAAATCTTATGCGAAAATAGATGATGGTTGCGAAAAATATTTTAAGAAATTGATACTTTCGCGCCGTCTGCAAAATATCAAGATTTATTCAAAACAAGTATTTGAGCCTTTGAGAAATTATCTGTCTACATGTGAATAACTCGGTTTGTAGAATCTTTTTCTATCTATAACAAGAGTCAAGAGTGCTGCCTTTAAGTGGTGCGTCGATTTTTCTTGCTTGGCTCTTTTTTTATCTATCCGGGGCGATAGACTCAGGTTGATGATTACTAGCCGCTATTTTGATTGCGCAGCTTGGCAGAAACTTTAGCGAAGATTCAAGTTCAATTTCTGGAACAGATTTAATCTCGTTTGCTCTTGAGCAGGTAAAATACATCATGAGTCTTTCAAGCGGAAAAACAGTTTTCCTTGAATGCGGAAAAAAACAAAAACTTATTGATTTTTATCTTGCAAACGGTTTCCCGTTTGGGGGCGCGTGGCGTTGCGGTGTTGACGTTGTGGCTTCATTGAAGAGCAAGGACAGCTCACGCATGGCGTTTATGCCAGTTCTTTAAGGTATTCTTCGACATTTTTGTATTCAATGCCATTTGGTTCAGTGTGATTTTCGCCTTTGTACAAGACGGTTTTTTTTGCAATTTTGCCATACGCTCTTTCGGCGAGAGAAACTTTTTCGTCATCAACGAGATTTTTGTATTGCTTCGCGAACCTTTTTTCGGTATGTTTTACTTTGTAAATTTCACATGATTTGTTTTCCGGGTTTACGATAATCATGTCAAATTCATCATCCGCAAAACGTAGCTTAAATGCACGGCGTTTCTCGTTCCATTTTTTAGCGAACGATTTTCTTGTTTCAAGCATAACTATGTCTTCCAGCATTCTTCCATGAACATCTTCCGTGATTTTTGACTCGATTAAATCTTTTGTTTCGGAATCCAAACCGTCAATCTGGGGGTCTTTTAAAAGCGAATAAATAAGAGCCTGCGCTTGGCAGAACCTCATTCCCGGTTGTGTGAAAATGTAGTATTCTTCGCTTGCGTTCAAGGAAGGCTTGTCGGCAAATCTTGTTTCGATATTTGTTTTTTCAATCAAATCGAGCGATTTTAAGTATTCTTTTATTTCCTCAATGTGAATTTCTGTTATCCCGATTTTTTGCTCTTCTTTTTCTTTTATGGAAAGGATTTTTTTAAGCGTAGTAAGTATTTGTGCAGTATCGATTTCATCAAGAGCAGACGTGCGTTTTGTCTTGTCTTTTTCGGTTCTTAGCATTTGCGATGCAGAGCGTAAATCGTGCGATTTGAAAGTTTCCGTAATGATTTTTACGGTAAAATCGTGGTTCATGCTTTCGATAATTCTGTTTATCGCGTTTGTAAGTTCGTTTTCTTCGTACAAAGTTTTTAAGTGACGGAAATATCTTCCGTCTTTAAAGCATTCAAGCGAATGCTGGATGTTTGAGCAGATTGCAGTATCGATGTAGTGCCTTGTGGATTCGTCATCACGGAACGATGCATTTTTTGCGTTTACTTCGCGGTTTTCAAAACCAAGCTCACCGGCTTTCAACGTTCCTCCGTAACGGATGTATTCATCGATGTCGTTAATTCCGAGAAGCCGTGAATGCTCCTTGAACGGAATATATGTTGTGTGTATCATTATCGCGCGGTCATAAAGCTCATCGTTTATGGCAAAATGAAAGCCAAGGGAGTCCGTTCCAGAAAGAATAATTTTAATTCCTTGTGCAGCATAGACATCTGAAAAAAGAGAAGATGATTCTATAAAATCTTCCAAAAGAGTTACTTCCTCAATAAAAAGATATTTAAAGCCTGAATCGCGCAATTGCTTTATATCATTATTGAGTGCCGCGATAGTATCGTTCACAGTGCATTTTATATACGCGGTCTTTGATTTTTGTTCGTCAGAAAAGGAAAGGATAATTTGCTTTATTAGCGTCGTTTTGCCTGTCCTGCGCAACCCATAAACGACACAAACTTTATCTTCTATTTTCTCATTTATGTAGTTTTCGATTATCGAATAGCTGTCGCGTTTTTCAAAATTCTTGGCAGATTCCGTAAAAGGTTCGATAAGGTTGCCGTACATTACGTTTGTCGAGAATGCGAATCGCTGTGTTTGAGCAGATGATGTTTCTTACGCGGAAGTTTTTGTGCGCTTTGCAGTGAAATTTAGTTTTTTTAGTTCTTTTTCAAGTTCTTTTCGTCTTTGAATTTGTTTTTCAAGAATTTCGGCTTCTTCTTTTTGGATAGAATACGAAAACTGTTTGCCATTCTTGCTTCCTTGATGAAAAAGATATGTTTTGCCGTTTATAGTCCTGCGTGTAATATACCCGGCAGGAAGATTTTCCAGCTCTTTTCCATGTCGATTTCGTTTGTCATTTAAACCCCTGATACCATTTTTACCGAGTTGTCAATCGGTAAAGACGGTAAAAACGGTAAAAATGAGGATTGCATCTCGGGCGTGATATTTTGGGATATGTTACTTCGTAAAATACTGGCCTCAAATCGCACAAAATAGGCAAAAAAATGGGGCAGAAAAATGGGAGATTCCCACTCCTTGTGTCATCTCCCGAACCACGAAACCCAGCAGCACAAAAAGCACTGCCTTCAAACGGAAGTTTTTACAGAACTTCCAACAAACTGCACTAGTATAATATAAGGCGATTTTTCGAAAAGTTCAGTACATCTCTAAAGAATGCACTGAACGAAAAGGTCACCTTCATGCGTCAGCGAAATTTGAACATTTGAGGAACATCCCAAAATGAAATATCGAACATAATTGAATTTGTGCTTGATTATCATTACTATAAACGCATGAATTACAATCAGCTCTCTCTCGAAATGCACGAGAAAAATAATGGCAAGCTCGAAACTACGAGCATGGTTTCCGTTAAAACACGGGAAGATTTATCAACGGCATATACGCCGGGTGTTGCGGAGCCGTGCCGCAAAATTCACGCAAATAAAGATGATGTATACAAATATACGCTGAAAAGCAGGACGGTCGCCGTTATCTCGAACGGAACCGCAGTTCTTGGGCTTGGAAATATCGGGCCTGAGGCAGGACTTCCTGTTATGGAAGGAAAGTGCATTCTTTTTAAGGAGTTCGCCGGGGTCGATGCGTTCCCGCTCGTCATTAAGGCAGATACGCCTGATGAAGTCGTCGCTTTCTGCAAGGCTGTCGCGCCTACGTTCGGCGGCATAAATCTTGAGGATATAAAGAGCCCTGAGTGTTTTGAGATTGAAGACAGGCTCCGCAAAGAGCTTGATATTCCGGTTTTCCATGATGACCAGCATGGAACTGCGATAGTTGTGACGGCGGCTCTTATAAACGCGCTCCGTGTCGTAGGCAAAGAATTGTCAAATATCCGGGTTGTTTTGAACGGTCCTGGAGCAGCGGGAACAGCTATTATCAAAATGCTGATGACGGTAGGCGTAAAGGATATTGTCGCCATTGACTCTAAAGGCGTTATTTACGACGGCCGCGGAAGTGCCGGAAGCCACAAGCAGTGGCTCGAAAAGAACACGAACCCGCGCGGAGTTAAAGGCGAGCTGAAAGATGCGGTTAAGGACGCTGATGTTTTTATTGGTGTTTCAAAGCCGGGCTGCCTTACAAAAGAAATGGTCAAGTCGATGGCGAAAGATGCGATTGTGTTCGCGATGGCGAACCCTGACCCGGAGATTTACCCAGAGGATGCAAAAGAAGCCGGAGCAAGAGTCATTGCAACGGGAAGAAGCGATTACCCGAACCAGGTGAACAACGTGCTTGGTTTCCCAGGCATTTTCAAGGGTGCGCTCAGCGTCCGCGCACGCGACATAAATGATGAGATGAAAATTGCAGCAGCATATGCGATTGCCGATCTTGTAAGCGACGAAGAACGCCGCGAAGAATATGTTATTCCGTCACCGTTTGATGAAAGAGTTGTTGCGGCTGTATCGAAAGCAGTTGCAGAGGCGGCGGTCAAGAGCGGAGTCGCGCGTATATGATTCGCTGTGATGGGCAGAATGCTTGCGTCGGTCGCGAGCCGTCCGAAACTCGTGATGTCTGCGCGGTTCGTGAGTCTCGTGTTTTGCGCGAGGCTTGCGTTTTTCGCGCGGGCGGCTTTTGGCGCGAGTTTGATGCGAGGTGCGCGATATGAGCACTATTCGTGAGATCGATGCCGCAGAAATTACGGAAGCCGTAAGCAAGCTTTGTATTAAGGCAAATCTGAAGTTGCCGGAAGATGTTGTAGAAGCTCTTCATTCGGCTGTTGAAACGGAAGATTTTCCAGCTGCCGCAGATACTTTAAGGCTGCTCGAAAAAAACTTGGAAATTGCCGCGTCGCGCAACATCCCGGTTTGTCAGGATACGGGAGCTGCCTGCGTTTTTGCTGAAATTGGGCAGGATGTCCACATAAACGGTGATTTTGAGGCGGCGGTGAATGCTGGTGTGCGTAAGGGCTACACGGAAGGCTTTCTTAGAAAAAGCATCGTGAAAGACCCGGTGCGGCGCGGAAACACCGAGGACAACACCCCTGCTTTTATAACGACGCATCTTGTGAGCGGCGACAAAATAAAGCTGACCGTGCTTCCTAAAGGCTTTGGAAGCGAGAATATGAGCCGCGTCGCCATGCTTAAACCTGCAGACGGCTTGGACGGTATAAAAGAGTTTGTTCTTGAAACAGTTCGGCTTGCGGGGCCGAATCCCTGCCCGCCGGTTGTTTTGGGAATCGGCATCGGCGGCACGTTCGACAAAGTTACTGCCCTTGCGAAAAAAGCTTTGATGCGTCCGCTCGACGTGAAAAATGCGGATCCGTTCTACGCCGATTTGGAAGCAGAGCTTCTTGCGGTAATTAACAAGCTTGGTACGGGGCCGCAGGGATTCGGCGGAAAGACGACATGCCTTGGGCTCGCCGTTGAAGTTATGCCGACACATGTTGCAGGAATGCCTGTCGCCGTGAACGTAAGCTGCCACGTTACGCGCCGCGCCAGCGTGGTGCTGTAGTGAACGCTCTGGTTCGCTTGCGGTGTGCGTGATTTTGCGTCGCACGCAAAGTCGAGTTTTGCGAGATTTTACGGCAATGCGCGTGTAGGGGCTTGCGCTGAACTGCGCACCGCTTTTGGCGTGTCTCGCGCCACCCAAACGGTGCACCGCTTTTGGCGAGTCTGGCGAGATTTTACGGCAATACGCGTGTAGGGGCTTGCGGTGTGCACCACGCGATGTACTGAGCCCGCGAGCTGCACTTGGTGTGCGTTGAGTTGTGCGCCACACGCGGTACAAGCCCGCGCTAGCTTATTTATTCTAAGGAAACTTTTATGGAATATAGAATTACGACACCATTTTCTTCTGACGACATGGAAAAACTTGAAACGCTCCGCGCGGGCGACACCGTTCTTCTTTCGGGAATTGTGTACACAGCACGCGATCAGGCGCACAAGCGGCTTTTTGAAGCGTATGAGCGCGGCGAGCCGTTACCGTTCGACCTGAAAGGCAGTGCGATTTACTACGTAGGACCCACGCCGGAAAAAGCTGGTGAGGTTATCGGCTCCGCCGGACCGACAACGAGCGGCAGAATGGACAAGTACAGTCCGCTTCTGCTTGACCTTGGCAATAAAATCATGATTGGCAAAGGCAAACGCAATCAAGCCGTAAAAGATGCCATTGTAAAGAATAAAGCTTTGTATCTTGGGGCGATTGGCGGTGCCGGTGCCCTTATGGCAGAAAGCATCAAAAGCGTAGAGATTATCGCATGGCCGGACTTGGGCTGTGAAGCCGTCCGAAAGCTTGAAGTAAAAGACATGCCGCTCACTGTCGTAATAGACACAAAAGGAAACGACCTTTACGTTACCGGTCCTGAAAGATATCTTTCTGCTTGCTAGAAGGGGATTGAAACACTTCGTTGACAATCCCCGGAAGCCTATATATCCCCCAGAGCATAGCTCTGGGGCAGTTCACTAAAAACAGTCCACTGGACTGTTTTTGCTCTTGGGATTGAAACACTTCATTGGCAATCCCAAGAGCCGTTCACTGTGTGTTGTAATTGACATCTGAATCATATATAATAAATTGAGTTTTTGTTTTTTTTCCAGCAAATATGGTTTTATATCCAAGTTTTCGACAGTGGATTGCTGAGGATTTGCCGGCGATGCTGCGAGGTGAAACATTTTTTCTCCAGGAATTGTCCAATAAACTGAGGTGCAGATGATTGTTCTGAAAGAAAAGAATGAAGAAGATATTGTTCCGGTCCGGATGGGAATTGATGTAGGTTCTACGACCGTAAAAGTTGTTGTTCTGGCAGATGACGATTCTGTTATTTATAGTGAGTATGAACGCCACCGCGCGGATATACGTAGCACGATTATCGCTGTTGTTACACGCGCTTTGGATGCTGTTGCGGAAAAATGTGAACATGGTGAGAAGCAGACTGTCAGTGTAAAGGTTACAGGTTCGGGAGGCCTTGCTGTTTCTCAGTGGCTTTCTATTCCGTTTATACAGGAAGTTGTTGCGTCAACGACTGCTGTTCAGAAGATAATTCCGAAAACTGATGTTGTCATAGAGCTCGGCGGAGAGGATGCCAAGATTACGTATTTTACGGGCGGCGTTGAGCAACGCATGAACGGTACGTGTGCCGGAGGTACAGGTGCTTTTATCGACCAGATGGCGGCTCTTCTTGAGACTGACGCATCCGGACTTAATACGCTTGCAGCCGGAGCTACGACGATTTATCCGATAGCGGCACGTTGCGGTGTTTTTGCCAAAACTGATATTCAGCCACTGATTAACGAAGGTGCGCGTCGCGAGGATATTGCGGCTTCTATTTTCCAGGCTGTTGTAAGCCAGACAATTTCCGGACTTGCTTGCGGAAAGCCGATTCGTGGTAATGTCGCTTTCCTTGGTGGTCCTCTTCATTTCTTGGATCAGCTGCGGCATCGGTTCATCGTTACGCTCAAGCTTCCTGATGAGGCAGTTCTTGTGCCGGAAGATTCTCAGCTTTTTGTCGCGGCAGGAGCGGCTTACTCTGCCGAGCGGACGTATACATGCATCAATCCGTCGGAGGAAACAGACGTTTTCCGTACAGCCGCGGAATTTAAAGAAGCTCTTAAAAATCTTGTGGACGCGGAGATGACAGAAGTTCAGCGTCTTGAGCCGCTTTTCAAGAACGAGGAAGAGCTTGCGGAGTTCCAGAAACGCCACGCTGAGGAAAAAGCTGCGTCTGGAAATATAGAAGACGCAAAAGGTGCTGTATTCCTTGGCCTCGATGCCGGTTCCACAACGACAAAAGCTGTTCTTATCGATGAGCGGGGACGCATTCTTTGGCGTTTCTACGATGTGAATGCAGGAAACCCTGTAGAGCTTGCTGTCCGGGTTCTTAAGGACTTGTATCACAAACTTCCGTCTGATGTATATATCGCTCGCACGGTTTCCACAGGTTACGGAGAGGCTTTGTTCCAGGCTGCGCTGAACGCTGATGCTGGTGAAGTAGAGACTATAGCGCATTATCGTGCGGCTGACTTCTTTGTTCCGGGCGTTGAGTTCCTGCTTGATATCGGTGGGCAGGATATGAAGTGTTTGCGCATGAAAGACGGTGCGATTACGAATATCCAGCTTAACGAGGCGTGTTCTTCTGGTTGCGGAAGCTTCCTTGACAACTTTGCTCGCTCGCTCGGTATGAGTGTTCAGGACTTCAGCAAAAAGGCTCTGCTTGCCGAGCATCCTATTGATTTGGGAAGCCGCTGCACCGTCTTTATGAACAGCCGCGTAAAACAGGCACAAAAAGAGGGTGCGACTGTCGCTGATATATCTGCCGGTCTTTCATATTCAGTTATCAAAAACGCGCTTTTCAAAGTTATAAAGCTTAGAAAAGCATCTGATATTGGCAAAAAGGTCGTCGTTCAGGGCGGTACTTTCAACAATGACGCCGTTTTGCGCGCGTTCGAGAAGATTGCCGGAGTAAACGTTTTCCGCCCAGATGTGGCGGGTCTTATGGGCGCGTACGGAGCTGCCCTTATCGCGCGTGACCAGTGGCGCGAAATGCCGCCGGATGTGCGGAGTTTCGCTAAAACAGGATTGGCTACGCTTAAAGAACTTGAAGATTTTCATGTTGATTTGGAGCTTCGCCGTTGCGGACGCTGCCAGAACAACTGTCTTCTTACGATAAACACGTTCACGACCGGTGACGAAAAACGCCGCTTTATAACAGGCAACCGCTGTGAGCGCGGCGCGGAGCAGCAAGAAGGCGACGCAAAGACTGTGGACGCTGGAAATGCCGAGAAAACCGCTGTTGCGGACAAAGCCGAGCGTGCTGACATTCCGAACCTTTTTGACTGGAAATACAAGCGGCTTTTCGGTTACAAACCACTTGCGGCTGCAGACGCGCCGCGCGGTGATGTTGGTATTCCGCGAGTCCTTAACATGTACGAAAACTACCCGCTGTGGTTCACTTTCTTCACAGAGCTTGGGTTCCGCGTCAGGCTTTCTCCGCGTTCAAGCCGCAGCGTATATGAGCTTGGTTTGGAGACGATTCCTTCTGAATCTGTCTGTTACCCTGGCAAAATATCGCACGGTCATATTCAGGCTTTGCTTAACTGGGGCATCAAATTTATTTTCTATCCATGTGCTCCTTACGAGCAGCAGGAAGATTCCGGGGCTGGAAACCACTACAACTGTCCTATCGTAACAAGTTATCCTGAGGTTCTTAGAAACAACGTTGACGCGCTGCGGCAAGACTCTGGCATCACTTTTATGAACCCGTTCCTGCCGATTTACGACAAGCCGCGCCTGGCTGTTCGTCTTTATGAAGAGCTTGGACCGAAGTTCAATATTTCGCAGGAAGAAATTACCAAAGCTGTTGACGCTGCTTGGGCGGAGCAGGAAAAGTTCCGTCAGGAAGTAAAAGCGAAGGGTGAGGAAGCCCTTGAGACTATAATCAGGCGTGGCTTGAACGGAATAGTGCTTTCTGGCCGCCCGTACCACTTGGATCCTGAAATTAACCACGGTATTCCTGAAATGATAACGAGCCTTGGTATCGCTGTTTTCACAGAAGACAGCGTTGCAAGCTTTGGTGCTATAGAGCGTCCTCTCCGCATTGTTGACCAGTGGACATATCACAACAGGCTTTACCGGGCGGCGGCGTTTACATCGGAAATGCCGAACTTGGAGCTTATCCAGCTTACGAGCTTCGGATGCGGACTTGATGCGGTTACCGCCGATCAAGTTGAGGACATCCTTTCCTCAAAGCACCGCATGTATACGCTCATTAAGATTGATGAAGGCTCGAACCTTGGTGCGGTGCGCACCCGCATCCGAAGCCTTATAGCCGCTGTAAAAGAACGCGAGCGCAACCGGCAGAAACCGGAAATCCGTTCCGCTGCATATACGCGTCAGGTATTTACAAAAGAGATGAAGGCAACGCATACGATTGTCGCGCCTCAGATGTCTCCTATTCATTTCAGGCTTGTTCAGAAAGCGTTCCAGTATTCTGGCTTCAATTTCGAGGTTCTGCCGGACGTTGACGCGCTCGCTGTAGAGACGGGACTTCAGTTCGTAAACAACGATGCATGCTATCCGTCTATTATCGTTGCCGGCCAGATGATGGCAGCCCTTAAATCGGGTAAATACGACCTTGACCACGTAAGCCTTATGATTACGCAGACAGGCGGTGGTTGCCGAGCCACGAACTATATCGGGTTTATCAGGCGCGCGCTGAACGACGCTGGTTTAAGCAAAATCCCGGTTGTTTCGCTTTCTGCCCTCGGTTTGGAAAAGAACCCTGGTTTCAAGATTACGCCTGCCTTGCTTAACCGCGCGCTTATGGCTGTTATGCTCGGTGACCTTCTTATGCGCGTATTGTACCGCACGCGCCCGTACGAGGCTAACCCCGGCGAGGCAAATGCGCTTTACGAGAAGTGGAACGGTCGCATTCAGGCAAAACTTAAGCATCCTACGCTTGGAACGTATCACCGCCTCATCCGCGGT
>JAEEGL010199784.1_pt1 | contig 19175 bp, 12 predicted proteins | sample 9134231 | NCBI WGS metagenome assembly JAEEGL01 (sample SAMN16246548, study PRJNA631951) | gut metagenome | biome: gut microbiome; feature: rumen; material: fiber-attached | host: Bos | place: Iran: Karaj | collected 2018-10 | reverse complement strand
TAAATCTTCAACAATAAGATTAATCTTAGGATATTTTTCATAAAGTTTATTGAAGAAACCATAGCCATCTGGGAATTTCCATTCTCCATCAACTGCTGTTGGGCAAGATGGATTAATCTGCCAATATGAATCGAATGCTCTAAAGTGGTCTAGACGAACAATATCGTACATATCTGCAGCGTATGCAAGGCGGTCCATCATAGCCTTAAATTCGTGATGATATAAATAGTCCCAATTCCAAATTGGATTACCCCATCTTTGACCATCTTTACTAAAGTAATCTGGCGGGACACCTGCAATCTTGGTTGGGTTAAACTTTTCATCTAAAAGGAATGACTCTTTATGGAAATAAACATCACTTGAATCGTATCCTACGTAGAACGGAACATCTCCAACAATTTCGATGCCATTTTTATTAGCGTATTTTCTAATCTTATCCCATTGTTCAAATAGGATCATCTGGGCGAACGCATGCTTCTCAACAAGGTAGACAAAATCGTCCATCTTGTCTTCCTTTTTAACGCTCCATTCATTCCATGGATTTCCGTTATTAAGTTCCTTTAAAGAAATGAATTCTGCGTATTCTTGAATATATGGGTTTTCATCGAGAAATTTACGTAAAATATTAAGGTTTTTATGGTGTTTTTTAAAATTCTCAAATGCTAAATATATAGCTTTTTCCTTAATTTTTCTGGATAATTCATAGTTTGTGCGAGCCTTAGAAGGAAGTCTATTAACGTGACCAATTAAACCACGTTTTTTAAGGTCTTCAAGGCTAATATAAATCTCATCAAAAACATATGAAGAATATGGCTGATATGGGGAATGACCATAACCTATTGGATTAAGTGGCAAAATCTGCCATACATCAACATGGTTTCTTTTTAAAATTCGAACAAATTCAAATGCTTCTTCGGCAAAGTCACCAATTCCATATTTTCCTGGAAGTGATGAGACTGCTAATAAAATTCCGCGTTTACCCATAAAATAAGTCCTTTAAACTATTTTGTAATCTTATCTAAATGCCAAATGTCTCTAACATAATCTCTAATTGTTCTATCTGATGTAAAGTATCCAGATTGACCAATGTTAACGATACACATCTTAGCCCATTTAGCTTTATTTAAATAAAGTTCATCAATCTTTTCCATAGCAGTTATATATGCTGGTAAATCTTTAAGGATGAAATATTCATCATTATTTCTCATGATTTCATCAAAGATTTGTTGAAATTGATCTGGTTTAGAAGTCCACGGACCATCAAATAACGAGTCCATAACTCTTTTAACTCGTTCATCAGCGTTATAAACATCCCATGGAGAATATCCGCCGTAGGCGTAGTAATTAAATACTTCATCAGAGGTTAAACCAAATATTACACAGTTTTCATCTCCAACTAAGTCTCTAATCTCAACATTAGCACCATCAAGCGTGCCTAAAGTAACAGCACCATTCATCATTAACTTCATATTTGAAGTTCCACTAGCTTCTTTAGAAGCTGTTGAGATTTGTTCACTAACATCAGCAGCTGGAATAATCTTTTCTGCTAAAGTAACACCATAGTTTTCAACAAACACAACTTTCATAAGTTTGCTAACATCTGGGTCATTATTAACAACTTCACCAACTGCTAAGATAAGTTGAATAATACGCTTTGCGTAATCATAACTTGGAGCTGCTTTCGCACCAAAGATAAAGGTTTTTGGAACCATCTTGAAAATAGGATCTTCTTTAATTCTTTGGTAAAGATACATTATATGTAAGCATTTCATGATTTGACGTTTATATGCGTGCATACGTTTAATTTGTACGTCAAAGATTGAATTTTCATCAATCTCAATGCCCATAGTCTCTTTAATATAAACTGCTAAAGCATGTTTATTTTCTTGTTTAATATCTAAAACTTTCTTCTGAACTTTTGGGTCATCTTGAAAAGCAGTGAATTTAGACATTTGATCTTCCATATCTAAAATCCATCCTTCTCCAATTTTAGAAGTAACAAGTTCTGCAAGTTTTGGATTAGCGTAAAGTAACCATCTACGATGAGTTACACCATTTGTCTTGTTATTAAACTTCTCTGGATAAAGTTGATAGAAATACTTAAATGTTTCTTTCTTTAAAATTTCGGTGTGAAGTTTAGCAACACCATTTACTGAGAATGAAGCATAAACACCAAGGTTTGCCATTCTAACTCTACCATCACGTAAGATTTGTAAATCATCTCGCATATCGTATGGCACATTCTTTTCGTTCAATTCAGCATTAAATCTACGATTTATTTCTTCGATAATCGATAAGCAACGTGGACAAACTTTTCTTAAATATTCAACAGGCCACTTTTCAAGTGCTTCTGCCATAATAGTGTGGTTCGTGAATGCGAATGTCTTAGTAACGACTTCCCATGATTCTTTCCAACCAAAACCATAATTATCCATCATAAGTCTCATTAACTCTGGGATAGCAAGAATTGGATGAGTATCATTTAGTTGAATAACGTAGTATTCGTGTAAATTTGTAAGAGTCTTAAACTTTCTAAAATGGCCTCTTAAAATTGATTGAAGTCCACTGGAAACTAAGAAATATTGTTGTCTGAGTCTAAGTAACTTACCTTTTTCAGTTGAATCATCTGGATATAGACCATGTGATAGCTCTTTTAACGTCGTTAAATAGTCTTCAAATGATGTATTCTTTGGAAGATTTTTCTCACTTGGTTCAGCGGACCATAGTCTAAGAGTATCAACGACTTGGTTTTTATAACCAATAACTGAAACATCGTAAGGAACAGCTTTAACATGTACTGAATTAACGGTTTTTAAGCCATATGAACCATCTGCTTTAGCATAGCTAACTTGTTCACCACCGAATTGAACTTCAACTGAGTGTTTTGGTTTTCTAACTTCAAAGGCAAACCCGTTATTTAACCATTGATCTGGAACTTCAAATTGTTTTCCTTTTTCAAAGATTTGTTTGAAGAATCCATATTCATATCTAATTGTGTTACCTAAAATTGGGTAACCTAAAGATGCTGTGGAATCTAAGAAACATGCGGCAAGTCTACCAAGACCACCATTTCCTAAACCTGCATCAGCTTCTTGTTCTTCTAAATCATGAATATTAATTCCAAGTTCTGCTAAACCTTTCTTTGCTACTTCGTAGACACCAAGGTTTTGCATGTTATTAACTAGTAATCTTCCAATAAGGAATTCCATCGAAAAATAGAGAACTTGTTTTTTGCCATGTTCTTGAACATCGTTTCTTGTTTCTCTCCAATACTTACCAGCTTCGTCTCTAACCATTTTTGCTAATATTTCATAGCGTTCAAATGGGTGAGCTTCTTCAACTGTTTCAGCGTAAGTATCAAGAAGTCTTTGTTGATATTCTGTTTTAAATTCTTTAACTGAATTAAACATAAAAATACCTACCTTTCTATAAATTAATTTATAGACAATTAATTATTTTCTATATTTGAATATACATGCTCCGAAGGAAGCAAGTTTAATTGTAATCTTGTGTGGTCTACCATATGGACCATTTGGAGATGTTTCACATGCTGCTCCATTATATTGGTTAGCGCCACTATAAATATCTCTATCAGAATTGAATATTTCTTCATACCATCCTGGTTCAGTAACTGGGATTTCAATGAAATCGTAGTAATTTGAAGTCATATTGAAGACAAATAATAATCTTTCATCTTCATTAAATCTTTCAAATGCGAATACTGATTGATCTGAATTGTCTACCATTAACCAGTTGAAGTTATTTGGATTATATTCATTTAAATACATTGCGGAGTGATGTTTATAAATTTCATTTAAATCTCTAAACATTCTGCTTAAGCTATCATGCATTGGATAAGCTTTAAGATTCCACGCAAGTGATTTAATTTCGTTCCATTCATCAAATGTACCAAGCTCATTACCCATAAAGTTGAGTTTTTTACCTGGGTGAGCGTATTGATAAGTTAGTAAGTTTCTAAATTGCATAAACTTTTGGACATAATCGCCCCAAAGCTTATTCATTAAGGTTCCTTTACCATGCACGACTTCGTCGTGAGAGAATGGAAGCATGAAGTTTTCGTTGAAGTAATAAGCCATTGAGAATGTTAGCTTATTATGTTCGTATTTCTTATAAATTGGGTCTTTTGAGTAATATTTTAAAGTATCATTCATCCAACCTAAGTCCCACTTGTAGTCAAAACCAATTCCGTCTTCAGTTGTTGGTTTAGTAACTCTTGGGAAATCGGAAGAATCCTCTGCAATCATCATAACTGAGCAATGTCTATCGTGAATCTTGCAGTTAAGTCTCTTTAAGAATTTAATTGCTCCTTCATTACGACCTCTCTCTTTATTGCCTTCATAGAAAAGCATATTCGAGACAGCATCAACTCTAATACCATCGATGTGATATTCAGTAATGAAATAGTTCATCGCTGACATAAGGAATGATCTAACTGGATCTTTTCCTAAATCAAAATAGCAAGAACCCCAAGGAGAAACATTAGATGGACTTGATTCAAATAAGTAAGCACCATCAAAGTTTGCTAATGCCCAGGAATCACTTGCAAAGTGAACTGGAGCAAAATCTAATATGACACCGATACCGGCTTGGTGAAGTTTATTAACTAAACTCATTAATTGATGTGGATTTCCGTATCTAGAATCTACAGAATAGAAACCAGTTGCTTGATAACCCCAAGAGCCATCAAACGGGTGTTGAATTAATGGCATAAACTCGACATGAGTAAATCCCATACCTATAAGGTAAGGAACTAATTTATCAGCGATTTCTTCATATGAGAAATATCTATCGTTTTCTCCATGACCAATCCAAGAACCTAGATGCATCTCATAAATTGACATTGCTTTATCAAAGTTACGAGTTCTAGTGGTCATCCAAGCTTCATCATTCCATTTAAATCCTTGGTAATCAAAAAGTCTTGAACATGTATTTGGTCTGAGTTCACTATAGAATGCACATGGGTCAGCTTTGTCAACGTATTGACCATAAGCATTCTTAAAATGATATTTGTATGATTCATAGTTGTTTAAATGTGGGATAAAGATTTCCCAAACACCACAATCATCAATCTTCGCTAGTTTGTCTTTTGTTACATCCCAGTTGTTCCACTGACCGATAACTGAAACATCACTTGCACAAGGGGCGTAAAGTCTAAACACAACGCCCTTTACACGGCCTCTTTTTTCGAAATGAGCGCCGAAAAATTTATACGAGTCAATTGTTTGACCGTATAAGAAGTCTAAAAGTATTCCGTATGCCATATTAAAATTATATTATCACAGGTAAAATAAAAGAGTAGTAATTTTTATAAAATTATCTACCCTTTTTATATTGAAAGTGCTTTCTAAATTTACTGTTCTTCTTCTGGACTTGGTTTATAAAAATACAAATAAAAACTAACAGCAGCCACAGAAAATCCGACATTTGTGAGCACTAAATTTATGCTTGTAGTTAAGACCTTTGTTAACGGAATAATTCCAAAAGAATTTAAGAAGAAAAATATACCAAATATTAGGAAAATTCCCGCGAAAATCAGGGAATTTCGATAACTATTTGGATTTTTATTTCCTCTATCATCTACCATTATAACTGCAACTAAAATTGATTTATTTTGGTATGCTTTTACTGAGTAGATTAAAGCAACAGAAACAATGATTAGATGTAAGAATAATGCGACTAAACCAAGGGTTGAACCAGTTCTTTCACTAGCGCTTGCTTGGTTAAGAGCAATGACTGAGTAAATAATAGAAAAACAAGCGAAAATAAATAATCCAATAAGTACAAAACTAAAATAGAGGAAATATTTATTTCGCTTGTTCATTTCTTTTATAAGTAATTAATTACTTTTCTTCTTTTGACTTAAAGTAGTCTTCGACTTTTAAGCAAACACCAAAGGCCACTAAAGCCATCATAGTAAGTGTATAAGACACTGTTGAACATGCTTTATATGATTTAGTGCTAGCTTCTACTTCTGTTGTGAAATAGTTTTGTAGATCGCTATAATACTCGACTTGTTTAGTCTTTTTATAGCTATCTGGTTGTGCCTCTAATGTTTCCAAAGTGGTTTTTGCATTAGCAAGTTGAACATTTGCTTCAGTATATCTTGCTCTTTGGAACTGGGAGACAACAAATAATGTAATGCCAGAAATAGCGAAAATAGCAATCACAAAAAAGTAGGCTACAAGTCTAAGTTTTCCGAATAATAGTTGATTTTTGTTCATGCTAACCTCCTATTATTTTTCTTCTTCGCTCTTTTCTGGACCACAAAGTGGAGCTTCTTCTTCCTTTTGTTCTTGTGGCTTCTCACCTGGAAGAATGATAGGTCCCTTTGAATTTACTGCATTTGGACCTGCAAGTAAGTTCTTTTCGTTTTCTGGGTTGAAGAAATGCATTGCTTTAGATTCGAAGCTAAGGAATACTTCTTGGCCAGGAATAATAGCTGCTTTTTCTTCTTCACTCATATTGAGTGTCGGCATACGAACGATGATCTTAGTATCGTCTTGAGTTAAGACGTGAACGTGAATTTCACTACCCATCATTTCACTAACCTTAATGGTTACTGGAATAGATGAAGCATCTTTCTTAAGTTTTAATGTCATATGTTCTGGTCTAACACCAAGTAAGATATCTTGTGATGGAATCTTCTTTTCTGCTAAGGCTTTGCCTTTTTCACCATCTACAGGAATCTTAACACCAAATAATTCGACACTATATTTACCACCATTTTCTAATAAGTGTGTGTTAAATGTATTCATCATTGGAGCGCCAATGAATTGGGCAACAAATAAGTTGTCTGGCATATCGAATAATTGGGCTGGAGTACCGACTTGCATAATGAAGCCATCTCTCATACAAACGATTCTATCGCCTAAGGTCATAGCTTCGGTTTGGTCGTGGGTAACGTAAATAAATGTAGTGTTAATTCTCTTACGAAGTAAGATAATTTCTGCCCTCATTTGGTTACGTAATTTAGCATCAAGGTTAGAAAGTGGTTCGTCCATTAAGAAGACCTTACAATCTTTAACCATTGCACGTCCAATAGCAACACGTTGTCTTTGTCCGCCTGATAAGGCTTTTGGTTTTCTTGTTAAGAAACGGGTAATATCAAGAACCTTAGCAGCCTCAGTAACTTTCTCAAAGACCTCGTCTTGAGTATAACCTTTAACGACGTGTCCTTTTTCGAGTTTTTGCTTTAAATCTTCAGCTTTGGCTTTGCTCTTTTCGTCTCCTGCTTCTTCAAGCTTTTTAATTTTTGCTTCTAATTCAGCTTTTTCTTCTTCGGTCCAAGGAATAGTCCTTAAGGACTTATCCAAACGAAGTGGGAAAGCCATATTTTCAAAGACCGTTAAGTGTGGGTAAAGAGCATAGTTCTGGAAGACCATTGAAATATGACGATCTTTTGGAAGTAAGTCATTAACTAAAACTCCATCAATGTAACACTCACCTTCTGAAATGTCTTCAAGACCGGCGACCATTCTTAAGGTTGTGGATTTACCACATCCTGATGGACCGACGAAGACGACAAATTCTTTGTCCGCGATATCAAGGTTGAAATCGTGAACAGCTGTTACTTTACCTTGATAAATCTTTTTAACATCAATTAATTGAACTCTTGCCATAAATAATGAGTCCTCCTTTTCTAGCCTTTGACAGCGCCACCAGTGACGCCCTCAACGTAATATTTTTGTAAGAATAAGAATAAGATGATGACTGGAATAGCAACCATAACACCACCAGCACAGAATGCCTTATAGTAAGTTGTTATCATAGACGGTTCTAGCCATGAAACTAAACCTGTTGCGACGTTCATACCAGCAGGATCGTTTTTGGCGATTGCTGCGGCGAATACGTAGTCGCCCCATGGTCCCATGAAGCTTGTAAGAATCATATAAATAACGATTGGCTTACAAAGTGGCATGATGACTTTATAGAATACTTGGAATCTATTTGCGCCATCGACCATTGCGGCTTCATCAAGTGATTTAGGCATTGTATCTAAGAAGCCTTTGGCTACATAGTAGCCCATACCTGATGAGGCGATTGAAACAATGATTAAGCCTGGTAAGGCATTTGCGTTTGTCATATGTAAGTCATATAAGACTTGATACAAAACAATCATTGTAAGGAAGCCTGGGAACATACCTAAGACAAGCATTAAGTTCATAAGTGTCTTACGGAGTTTGAATCTGAATCTTGATAAGGCATATGCCATCATGATTTGCATAACTGTTTGGCCAATACAAACTGCTAGGGCGATGATAAATGTATTGAAGTACCATCTTAGGAAGTTTGAATCTGCGGAGAATAAGAACGCAAAGTTTCCAAGTCCCCACTTTTCTGGCCAAATAGCGCCTGTGTTACCTGGAGAGGCAACATCAAATGCTTGAAGTACTAAGAATACGAACGGAATAATCCAAACTATTGAGATGACAGTTAATCCGACATAAGTACAGATATTTCCAACACGTCTTCTAGTAGACAATGAAGCTAATTTTTTCTCTTTTTCTTCTGCCATTATTGGAATTCCTCCTCGTTTCTAGTTGATGGAATAAGGTTATATACGACAACTGAGATAACAGCAACAATAACGAAGACTAAGATACCGATAACAGCACCTAAGTTATATTCACCATCTCTAATTGACATATTGAATAACCAAGTGATGAGTAAGTCTGTTTTACCAGCATTTTCCATCGATGCGACGGTTGGTCCGCCACCCGTCAACAGGTATATAACATTAAAGTTATTCATATTACCCGTGAACGACGTTAGTAAGTATGGGCCTGTAACGAACAACATATATGGAAGAGTAATCTTCGTATATTGTTGCCACTTAGTGGCACCATCGATATTTGCGGACTCATAAAGGTCTGCTGGAATATTCATCAAGATACCTGTAGTAACAAGCATCAAGTACGGAATGCCGATCCAAATGTTAATCAAAATAACGGTAATTCTAGCTCTCCATGGGTGATATTGATCACCGAAGAAGTCTAATGGTTTACCACCAAAGAGTTGGATAATCTTGTTAAAGAAACCAAACTGTGGATCAAACATTTGAGATACGTATTTAAGTGAAATGAATTGTGGAATAGCAATTGAAAGAACTAATACTGTTCTCCAAACTTTCTTAAGTTTGATGCCTTTCTTATTGATAAGCATTGCAACCATCATTCCTAAGAAATAGTTTGTGAATGTTGCAAAGAATGCCCAAATAAGAGTCCAAACAAGAATTTCACCAAAGGTTGCCGAATAATTCTTTCCACCACTGCTCCAGGATAAGATTGATTTGAAGTTATCAAATCCTTGCCAGCCGAACAATGAGTTAGTATAACCATTGTGGTGAGAAGAATAGTTTGTAAATGCAACCAAAATCATAAAGATAATTGGTAAAACTGTGAAAACTACGATACCTAAAGTTGGAAGGGCAAGAAGTGTCTTGTGGAAGTTTTTGTCCACTAAGCTTCTTAAGTCATCACCACTTGAGGCAACACGTTTTTTCTCTTTGAGAATTTCTTCATTAATGCGGTTTTGTTTAACGTTTACATACCAAGTGTAAATGAATGCAATAATGAAGAAGATTGATAACACACCATAAAGAAGAATCTTAAATGAGTTATCACCATATACGACTGTACCAAGTTCGACGTTTTCAATAGGTTGTTTTGTGCCTAATGTATTAAGTGCGCCGATATAATAGCCACCAGTTGTAATCATATACCAGATAAAGACAACTTCTGCACCGAGGAACAATATGCCTCTTAGAATCTGTTTTCTGGCAAATGAACCAAAGCCCATAATTAAGTAGGATACTCTAGTAATCCAACTACCATGAACAAAGGTCATAACTATGTCTTTACATGCAAGATAAATCTTAATGCCAAAGTTCTTGAAGAACATTGCGATTCCGACTGCCCAACCAGCAATTTTCTTAGGAATTCCTATGAAAAATTGACAGAAATTGTGTAAAAATCTTTGTCCTTTTGACATTCTCAAGAGTTTTTCATCATGAGACATATTTTGAGGTAAAGAAGAAGATTTAACGCTCATATTTCCTCCTTTCCCTAATCATTAAGTAGTGATTCAAGACCATCTTCGTATGCTTGAAGAGCAGCACGAAGTGCGTCATCACTACTACTATCAGTAATTGAGTTCGCCATTGTGGAAAGACTTCCAAACCAGCTTGATGGACATTGAACTTGTGGTTTTGAATAAGGTTTTTGCTCTCTGAGAGCTTTTAAACCTGGATGATTCATAACCTCTTCATTAGCCAATGCTTTAAGGTTTGTTGGTCCCCACTTAACTTCATTAAATCTTTGAAGTTGGCAAGTGTAACTAGATAAATATCTAGCTAAACGTTTACAAACTGAAACTTTCTTAGCATCTTGTTGTGGTTTAACACCGATAAGTTTGTAACCGGAGAAGCTTGAAATGTGATATTTTTGACCACCAACAGTAAATGATGGCATTGGAGCACAACCAAGGTTATCACCAATTGCTTTGACAGCAGCTGGATAGTTCCAAATACCAGAAATACAAGCTCCTAAACCACCAGATGGTCTACCGAGTTTAGTTGGGTCATCACCATTAGCAATAATATTGCTTGCTTTTAGATATTTTAATCCTTTTGCAGCAATAAGACCTTGTTCTGAATTGTAATTGTCGTGATATGCATAGAACTGATTGGATTTATTCATGTCCCAAGTAGATTCACAACCTGTAGCCATAAAGTAACTAGCAGTATAGAATCCGTTACCGAAGACAGAATAATTAATCTTTTTACCATCTGCTTTACATTTTTCGACAACTTTTTCAATATCTTTTGCATCTTCATCAGATACAACACGTTTATCGTAATACATAAAGTATCCGTTATCAGATGTGAATGGATAAGCATACATTGTGCCATTAATTGAAGCAGCATCAACAGCTTCCTTTTCACTTTCATTGACAACAGCATTCTTTAAGTCACGAGTAATTGCGGCTAAAGCACCAGCAGTTTTAAGCTTTGAAAGTTGGTCTTGAGCAAAGACAAAGATATCTGCACCTGATTGAACGTCTTCGGTCATTGAGGACGCTGCCATACCTTCAGAAACTTCATTAACTGTTAAGTTAATTGTGTATTTGTTTCCAAAGTGAGATTTAAATGCATTAACTTGTGTCTTAATTTGAGTTGTGATACGTTCATCGCACCAAATCTTAATGGAATATGTACCTGCGTCTTCAACACCAGTTTCTTCAAAGCCATTTTCAGCTTCGTCTCCGCCACCGGAACCGCCACCAGATCCACCAGAACCATCTTCAGTTCCTGGAAATGGAACGATTTTGTAACGCCAAACATACTTACAACCGCTTAAAACAATGGCGCCAAGTCCTAATAATGAGAATAATTTAAATTGTTTTTTCATCTTAAATTACCTCCTATAATGCTTGGTCTGAATACCAGACGCCATAAAGAGTAACAACAGCTAGCTGTTTGTAGTCTTTAGTGAAGTCCCAAAGATCAGAACTATCTAAGCATAATCCATGGAAAGAAAGTCCTAAGAATTTCGGGAACACTGGATCTGGTGTAAAACCATATAATTCAGAAGCTCTTTGTTTGAATTTTGTTTCAGAAAGAACACCGTTTTCAGCAATTTCATCTGGAACTTTTCCGTAAGGTTCGAGCATTGGAGCTTCAAAAGTAACGATTGGACAGTCAACATCTTTTGCTTTTGATGGATCCGCTTTAGATGGATCGCTATCGCTTGGAACATACTTTGTAGTGTGATTGTAGGAGAAATAAATGTTATATGTACACATTAACTTTTCTTCATCTTCACCTTCATCACCACTTTGTTCTCCGCCGCCTTGTTGGCCGCCTTCGCCGCCTTGGTCAGATGAACCGCCACCAGATCCGCCTGAGCCGGCGTCTGGATCTTTGGTTACATCATAATCAAGACCACCTTTTGGAGTGTAAGAGAATTCTTTAATGAATTCTGATGAACATCCACCTAATAGGAATAAGGATGCAAGTAATAAAGCTAGTTTTTTCATATCATCCTACCCCCTTTCATATACGACGCAAGAAAGGCCAATGCCTGTTCCTCCGTCTCCTAAATCTAAGCAGTTTGTACCGCTATTGAAGCTATGCACGCCACCAGAAGCACGTTCAGTCCATGTATTAATGTCAGCGTTTCTAACATAACCAAAGTCTCTTGCACAGGCAAAGACAAACCATTCATCATATTGAATACAAACGACACTCATAGTTTCTTCGTCACCACCTGCACCATAATTCAAATCTGAATTCCAAATAACTCCGTGCCATGAGAAATTAATAATATCATTACCGATTGTTGTCTTATGAGTATTAAAGATAGTGCTAATTTGATCGTAACGATACTTTGGCATAGTTTTATGAAGTTGAATAAGTGATGCAAATTGAGCAGTCAAGTTTTCAGTCTTCATATTAATAGTTTGATTATGATCATCAGTAATTGAAACTTTGTTTCCCCACTTAAATGAGTTGACATTTAATGGTGAATTATATGAGTTATGAGAAAGCTTATGACCATAATGCTCTCTATATGTTGTAACTGGAATCTTATCAAATTCTTCAGCAGTTACATTATTTGATGCAGCATTTGGATGTTCAGCATCAAAAATAACCTCTTTTGTTCTGAGAAGCTCTTCACCACCAAGCATAAAGGCTGCTGAGTTAGAAGCGAAAACTAATGTTTCGACTGCCATTACACCATGCAAAACATCAATTAAGTAAGGTGCTTCAGCACCACCTAATGTGGCATAGAGATGATCACGTAATGTGTAGTTATCGTGGCATGATGCATATTGGACGACTTGTTTTGGATTTGCGCCTTCACCATCAGCACGTTTACCATAAATGATATTTTCAAGAGATGTTCTAAATCCATCATTTAAATCACCTCTTCCTTTATTAATGAATCCGTATCCAGGATTGTTATCGCCTTTCAAGGCGTCTCTACCTGAACCATCGAAAGCACCTAACCAACAGGAATGCTCGTCTTCTTCGTTATAAAGCTCAGAATAAACTTGATAACCATGATTGTTATGTAAGTTATGTTCATCACCACCAGGAACAGCAAATGCGCCAAATGAATCGACGTGTTCTGTTTCTGTTGCATAATTGATAACTCCATCACCATTTAAGTCGTACCAAGTCTTTTTACCATGGAATCTATCAGCAGTCCAACCTTCACCATAGACATAAATAGATGGATCAATCTTATAAAGTTCTTTCTTAACATCTTTTAAGGTATAACCATCAATTAATGCCATAAGGTCAAAACGGAAACCTTTGACGTTATATTCTCTTGCCCACATGCAAACTGAATCAACAATGTATTTACGAGCCATTGTAGCTTCAGATTTGAATTCGTTATGGCAACCAGAACCATCATAAAGTTCACCAGGTTGAATCCAGTTTAAATTAACTTCCGCATCGCCTGCTTTAGCATATCTAAAGTAATAACGAGGCATTAACTTGTTAAAACATGATGCAGTTGGAGATGAAACGTGGTTATAAACAACGTCCATAATTGTACGCATTCCAGCTTTAGCAAGTTCGTTAACCATGTTCTTGAATTCACTAATTCTAACTTTTCCATCATGTGGATTTGAAGAATAAGCACCTTCAACACAGTTATAGTTAAGAGGATTATATCCCCAGTTATATTTTGTATTTTTGACTTCGTCATTGTCAGAATCAAAGACTGGAACAAATTGAACTGCACCAACACCTAATTCTTTTAAGTGATCAAAGCCAGTAGTGACTGTGTTATCACTTGGAAGTCTTGTTCCAGTTCTAACAAAGCCATTATATGTTCCTCTTTCTTCTTCTGGCCCACCCCATGATTCATCACCAGTGAAGTCTTGAACATGGACTTCATAGATTGTTAATTTTTGAGGTGTATCAAGAGCAGGAACTGAGAATGAGCCCCAATCAGCTGGGTTGGTCTCTGTCTTGTCATAGACAAGACCTCTTAGACCACAAGCACCACAACCAGTAGCATATGGATCCATACAAGTACCACTTGTTGACCATGTATCAACATAGTAATTGAAGTATTTGTATTCATCATGAGCAAGGTCGCCTAAGACTGTAAGTGTCCAGACACCATGTTCAGTGTAATTCATATGCCAACCTTTATATTTATCGGCACCATCGTATGCGCTAGACGTATCACTATTATAAAGATATAAGGATATATTAGCGGCTACTGGTGACCAAACTTTAAAGGTTGTTTGGGACGAGGTATATGTAACACCTAAATCGTTACCAGTATAGTTGTAATACTTTTCAAATCTTGGAGTTCCATATAAATCTTCAAACGAAACATAAACAGTCTTTCTTAATTTTTGACCATTTACTTCTGTTCCGTTTACGTCATATGAATCAATTGAGTAAACAGCATTGATATGAGCATAGTTTTGGAATTGAATAGTGAAAGTTGCGCTCTTTGATGTGCCTTCTTTAACTAAATAATTCTTTTTAATGCCAGCTCTATTCTTTGCTTTTACTTTAAAGTAAGTTTCATCAAATGCATAAAGCATCCAAGTAACATCTGTTGCTTTGGCTGATAAAGTACAAGTAATTGTCTTCCAGTCAGTGAATTTTGCTAATTTGACACCTTCGACTTTTGTCTTTTCTTCGCTGTCAAATTGAGCAATACCACCACCAGCAGCAGGTGTTGACCAAACTTCAACAACTCTATTTGTGTCAGGTGGAAATTCGGAGAACTTAAGTTCAACGTCTTCGGATTGTCCACCCCAGTTTAAGTTGCTTTCGTTTTGCATCTTGTACTTAATGATGTACATGATGGAACTTGTTGGATAAAACTTCGAAAAATCAGGGTCATTGATCAAATCAATAGTAATTGTCATCATCGTACCATCAGCAGAATATGCGACACGATCAACATCATGATTTTCCGCATCTTTATAGGATGTGTTTACTTCGTTTGAATATTCAAGTCCATCAAAACCTGTACACCAAACGAAGAATGCTCTACCAGCAGTACCTGGATTAGCACAGTTTCCATCTTCATTATAATAATGAAGAATTACTTTATCGACGACGAAAGCTTCATCCTCTTCTTCATCGTCTTCTGTGCTTCTGAACTCAGGTTTTCTTAAATCAACTGCTTCGTTTTTGTCGATTTCAGTAGTATCAGGAGCAAGGATTTCATCAGGAACTACTTTTGCTGCTTCAGCTTTATGTAGTCCACATGAGGAAAGGAGAACGCCTGCAAGTACGAATGTTAATAGTTTTTTAACGTGCATATAGTTCCTCCTTTCTATGAAACCCAATTGGCAAGGTTCCAATCAACCATTTGCGCTGTGGTCTTGCCTGATACGAAGTTCATATCTGCTGTTTGATTCCAAACTGTGCTCCAATTAAAGATTACAGTTCCTGGAACAACACGACAGAAGATAATGCAATTATAAGTATTATCAGCGATATCAACTTTGTAGTTATTTGTTGATTGTTTTGTCATCTTGAATGCTGAATTATCAGCACCTTTCCAGACATAGACCCACATTTCAGCGCCATCTTGTTCCCAAGTATTACCATTGAAATCAGTCTTCAAGTAATAAGATGTCTTATCAACACTTGGTGGAGTTGGATCTGGAATTGGAGTTGGATCAACTTCTGGATTATCATTTGGTTCGAAGCTAGCATATAAGATTTTATCTGCAGCATATGGAACTGTTGTATAAACAGTTGGAGCACCAGTTCCTTCATAACATAACCAACCAACGAAATCACAGTTTTGATGTGAATGTGTAACTCTAGTTGCATCTGGAAGTGCACTTCCTGGTAATCCGACAAATGCTGAAGCGTATTCTAGGAATTTGTCTGGAATTAATGTGCCAGGTTGTCCGTCTAGTAACCCATATTGGGTTAGCACTAAGTATGTTGTAACTGGGACATTTTGATCAACTGGTGGGTTAACTGGAGTATTACCTCCGCCACCTTGGTCTCCTCCGCCTTGGCTTCCGCCGCCGCCTTGGTCACCGCCGCCTTGACTGCCGCCACCACCTTGGTCGCCGCCGCCAGAACCACCGGAGCCAGAATCATCGCCATCTTCAGGAGCATTCATATCGTGACCACAGATGTCACAATATCCATCATTGTCCTTATCTTCGTGATGGCAATAGCCAGCGATTGGAAGACCACAGATGTCACAAATACCGTTATCATCGTCGTCTTTTACAGTTTTTTCATCACAATAGCAATAACCATTGTTTTTAACACAGCTTGCAAGGAATAATGGAGAAACTGCTAATAATGCTAAGAATTTTTTAATCTTATTCATACATTTCTCCTTTCCTAGACATGCCTAAATGCGACCACAGAATACTTAGTAGTAAAGTGTGAGCTTACAGTTAATCCTGAACAATTAATTTGCTTAACTGGGGTAGGGTTAAAATCACTACCTGGGTTAAGAATATAATCTTCATTATTAATACCAAGATTAATATAAATCTTGAAAGCATCACCAGGTGCTTCGTCACTCCAAACGTTAATAATCATAATTTGATTACCATTTTGATATGATGCAACTGCAGCATCTGGGTACATCTTTTTAAGTTCAATTAATTCTTTATAGAAATCATAAATTTCATTGTTCACTGTAAAGTTCTTGTTTTCGTCTAAAATGACACCTTTATTAGCAGTAAATAATGTGGAGTTATAAGAATCATAGTTTTCACTATTGAATTGATATTTACCATTAACAAATGATGGTCTAACTTTTTCAATTTCTTTCTTAACGTCCGCACCTAATGTTGATTTGGCTTGCCACATAAATGGTTGACGATACCAAGTATCAAGACAGTTTTCATTACCATATTTATCAATATGAGTTTCAATGTTAGAGGACATTCCTAACTCATCACCATAATAAATCCATGAAATACCTGGGGCTAAAATTGCTGTTGCTGCAGCGATTTTTGCTCTGCCAATTTCGGCATCACTACCAGTGACGGTATTGGATTCACTAATCTTATTAATGGCACGCATAACGTCGTGGTTAGAAGTGTATGCACCGTTAATAAAGTCTGGTCTTCTTCCACCAGGAACACTGATTTTTGGTGCTGGATTTGCTGTTGAATATGGATCATCAATTTGATTAGAGTCATTAACGAAAGTATTTAATACTTCAGTTGAACGTTTGTCTGTGTAGTTTGCAGCACCACCAGCTTTTGAATACATATCAGCAGAATGATAGTAACCTGCAAAGTCAAATTGAGAATCAAGGGCTTGATAATAACCAGCCATTCTTGTTCCGTAACCATCAAAGTTTTCACCAACTAAGAAGCAATCTGGATAAACCTTCTTAATTTCATTAGCAAATTGTTTCCAGAATGCAATATTCTTGGTTAAATCTTGTGAATAATCGTATGGTTTGTAAATATATCTTTCGTTTTGTTCGTCGTAGGCTTTAGTAATACCAACATCAGGCATGATTTGATCGCTTCCTGTATTGCTGACTTCGTCCTTCATATAAATATGTTTGACTGCGTCAAGACGGAAACCATCAAGACCAAAGCTTAACCAGTATTTAGCCATGTCTTGGACTAACTTACGAGTTTGTCTATTTTCATAATTGAGTTCTGGCATATCAGCGCCAAATTTACCATAGTAATAGTAATTTGATTCACCGTTCTTGTACCAAGAAGCACCATTTGGACTTAATGCATTCTCAGCAACAGTTTGAGTTGTATAACTGATTGGTTTTACAACATACTCACCTTCTACTTGTACACCATTTTCTTTAATTGGATCGCCGTTGTTATCAAATAAAGGTCCGTTTGCTTTAACGGCGGTTGGAATAGTATCGCTTCCAAACTTCCAAGTATAAATATCTCTCCATCTAATGCCGGTATTATCTGTTGGGGAGCCTTCATATGAATTATAACCCCATTCAGATTTCTTGAACCAAGCATTATTCTTAGAGGTATGATTAATAACTAAGTCCATAAGGACTTTCATACCTTTTTGATGTGCCTTGTAAAGTAATTCACGATAATCATCAACTGTACCAAAACGTTTATCAACAGCATAATAATCAATGATGTCGTAACCGTGATAAGAACCTGATTGTTGAATTGGAGTTAACCATAATACTTCAACACCAAGGTCTTTAAGGTAATCAAGTGAATCAATAACACCACGTAAATCACCATAACCATCGCCATTTGAGTCTCTAAATGAGGCTACAAATACTTGGTAACCAACACCTAATTTCTTAAATGATTTAGATGTAGGTGAAACACCATAGGTGTCAGGAATAGATTCGGTTCTTGAATCATAAGTGTTATCAGTCGCTGTATCAATTGGATTGACCTTAACTTGAGGAATACCACTTCCTGCAAAGTAAGAGTATTCATCTAATTGACCGCTTGAGAAGAAGATGTGAATTGCTTTTCCACCTTCAACATCTCTCCAATTTTGGGTTTCTCTCCAGTCCCAAACATCATTGTCTTTTCCGCCATCACTAGTCCAGTGAGCAGATCCGTCCATTGATGAAGTTTTTGGGAAAAGAAAACCAAAGTCTTCACAGCCTTCATAAGTTGCTGGTCCAGGATCAACGCCTTTCTTAGTTTTTCCTTCGTGCAAATTTGCAGCACCAAGGTCAACATCAGCTATGACACCATAAGCATCTTTATAGACTGTGTTTGCTTCTCCAGATTGAATATCACTTTCCCACATCCAGTGTTTTGTCATTGGATGATATTGAACATTCTTTCCTTCGAAGGTTGTTTGGCCGCCATAGGCCCAGAGTGTGCCGTTTGTATCATCTTCGTCGTTCCACATCCAGTAACAGAACTGATCATAATCGTTCTTATCACCACGATTGTAGTGAACGTAAAGGTGATTTGGCTTGCTCCAAGAATTCAACCAGGCGTCATAATCTTCAACGTCTGTAGGTGCTACGACTGCGCGCGTAGAAGAAAAAGCAACGGTCTGTTTCTTGAAAGAAGCAACACCCGTTGCAGCGCATACAGTCATACCTGTAATTAGAGTTCCTAGAGCTGAAAATAAAATTATTTTCCTTTTCATAGTCAAAAGCCCTCTAAACTTTTATATACATATTTTAAGATTGTAAGCGCTTTGATTCAAGTAT
>JAEEGL015069785.1_pt1 | contig 19176 bp, 17 predicted proteins | sample 9134231 | NCBI WGS metagenome assembly JAEEGL01 (sample SAMN16246548, study PRJNA631951) | gut metagenome | biome: gut microbiome; feature: rumen; material: fiber-attached | host: Bos | place: Iran: Karaj | collected 2018-10 | reverse complement strand
TTTGCGGTTTCACCGCAAAATGATGAAATGAGTTCCGCTTCATGCGCCGAAGGCGCTCATCATTCGGCGAAGCCGTTCATTATGCGCGGCAGCGCTCATCACGTGCCGCGGAAGCGGCACTCATGACTGCCGGCTGTCCTTCAGAACAGTCGACGTCCGCGGCATATTTTTTTGGTCTCGATGGCGGATCGCTTTCTTTTTCCCTTGACAAAAATAAAAAATGTGATATAATCTTAAAGTTAATAATTCGGGTATTGTGCCCGTGGAAGCATAAAAGGAGGGCTTTCAATGGCTCATTTAAGCGAAGCGGCGGTCGCCCAGATAAATGAAATCTGCGACAGATACGCAAACGATAAAACGCCGCTCATGATGATCCTCAGCGATATCCAGAGAGAGTACGGATATATTCCGCTCGAGGTTCAGGAAATCGTTTCCGAGAGAACGGGGATCAGCGTCGCCGAGATATACGGCGTCGTCACCTTCTATTCGTTCTTCTCTCTCGTTCCGAACGGCAAGTACGTGATCGGCTGCTGCCTCGGGACCGCCTGCTACGTAAAAGGCGCTCAGAACGTCATCGACAAGTTCGGCGAGATCCTCGGGATCAAACCGGGTGAGACGACGTCCGACGGACTCTTCACGCTCGACGCTCTCCGCTGCATCGGAGCCTGCGGCATAGCTCCCGCCGTATCTATAAACGGCAAGGTGTATCCGAAGGTCACGGTCGACATGGTCGGAAAGATCGTCGACGAGTACCGCGCGCTCGGCAAATAATCCGACGCAACGGAAACAGGGATTACCGGATTAACCGACAGATGAAGATAAGAGAGATAAAAGAATCGCTCAACGCGGAGCTGCTCTGCGGAGAGGAATATCTTGATAACGACGTATTTTCCGCCTGCTGCAGCGATATGATGAGCGACGTTCTCGCTTTTGTCAAGGATCAGGGCGTTCTGCTCACCGGGCTTGTGAATCCTCAGGTCATAAGGACCGCAAATATGATGGACATGGTCTGTATCGTGTTCGTCAGGAGCAAGGAACCGACCGAAGAGATGATCGAGCTCGCAAGGGATTTCGGGCTTGTCGTTATGAAGAGCCGTTACAGGGCGTACGAGGCCTGCGGACATCTCTATACGGCAGGGCTCGTTCCCGCCCCGGAGAAATAATAATGCCGGACAACGTGACATTCCACTTTGACGTTGACGGGGAGGATTTCACCTCCGCCGGAGAAGCCTCCGTGATGGTGAAGAAAAAGCTTCGCCAGCTCGGGCTGCCGTCAGAAGTGATCAGACGCGTTTCGATCGCCATGTACGAGGGAGAGATCAATATGGTCATCCACGCAAACGGCGGAGACGCGGACGTTACCGTGACGAACGACGAGGTTATCATAGTTCTTGCAGACAAAGGTCCCGGGATCCCGGACGTTTCCCTTGCAATGCAGGAGGGCTATTCCACAGCGCGGGACAATATCCGCGCGCTTGGCTTCGGCGCCGGAATGGGTCTTCCGAACATGAAAAAATATACCGACAGCATGGAGATCGAAACGAAACTCGGCGTCGGAACAACCATTACGATGAAGGTGAAGATAGGTCAGAACTGATCTCATCATCAGAGAACAGGGTCGGGGAGGACGATACTATATGAGTGAATACAAGCATTCGGTTTCCCTTGACGTGTCGAAGTGCAACGGCTGTACGACCTGTCTGAAAAGATGCCCCACCGAGGCGATCAGGATACGGAACGGGCACGCCAGCATAAACTCGGAGAGATGTATAGACTGCGGCGAATGCATCAAGGTCTGTCCTCACAAGGCGAAAAAAGCGAACCACGACACACTCGACGACCTCGGCCGGTATAAGATAAGCGTCGCGCTTCCGGCGCCGGCGCTTTACGGTCAGTTTGACAACATGTCGAGCATAGACTACGTGGTCGACGGGCTTTACAAACTCGGATTCAACTACGTTTACGAGGTCGCCTGCGCCGCCGAGATCGTCTCCGCCTACACCCGTATGTATCTGAAGCGCACCGACATACCGCGGCCGGTGATAAGCTCGGCGTGTCCGGCGATCATCAGGATGATAAACATGAACTTTCCTTACCTCAAGGATCATATCATGCCCATCCTGCCGCCTGTCGAGATAGCCGCGAAGCTCGCCCGCGAAATAGTCGAAAAGAAGCACCCCGACGTCGCGCCGGAGGATATCGGACTGTTTTTCATATCCCCCTGCCCGGCAAAGGTGAGTTACGTCAAAAACGGCTTTGCGGGTGACCGGAACAACATAGACAGGGTCATTTCGATAAGGGACGTGTATTTCAGGCTTCTTGACGTGATGAAGCCGGGGACCGAGCCCGACCGGAGCGCGGACGCGGGCATGATCGGCATCGGCTGGGCGTCGACCGGCGGAGAATCCTCTGCCGTGTTCAACGACAAATATCTCGCCGCCGACGGCATCGAGAACTGCATGAAGGTCCTCGAACAGATCGACAACGAGGGCTTTGCCGGACTTGAGTTCATAGAACTCAACGCCTGCAACGGCGGATGCGTCGGCGGGGTAATGACCGTAACGAACGCGTATATCGCTCAGGCGAGGCTGAACTCTCTGAAGAGATATCTCCCGGTTTCCCCGAATCACCCGGACACCCCGGACATACCGGAGTGGGCGTATATCGACGATTCCGTCATCTACGACACGACGAAGCCGCTTTCCTCCGACAGGACGGAAGCCATGAAAATGCTCGGCGAGATAGAGAAGATCACGAGATCTCTCCCGGGAATCGACTGCGGCTCATGCGGAGCGCCGACCTGCATGGCCTTTGCCGAGGACATCGTGAAGAAGGAAGCCGACATAAACGACTGCACCATTATAATGCGCGAGCTTTTCCACGAAAGTCTTGAAAAAAATGACCGGAAGTGACTGTATGAAAATCGAAAAAGTCATAGACGCGCTCGGTATGAAAAGACTGACCGGCGGAGGAGCGGAGGAGTTTTCCGGCGTATACGCGGGAGACCTGCTCAGCCGCGCGATGAGCCATATCGGGGAGGGCGACCTCTGGATAACGATCATGAGCAATATAAACGTGATCGCCGTAGCGAGCCTTACCGAGGCGGCCGCCGTGATCCTTGCCGAGGACGTCGAAATGACGGACGAGGTGCTCGATGCCGCCCGCGAAAAGGGCGTCGCCGTGCTTTCTTCCGGAAAAAGCGTTTACGAGATCTGCGCCGCGATAAACGCGGTCTGCGGCTGAATGAATTCCTACAACTACGATCTGCACATTCATTCCTGTCTCTCCCCGTGCGGGGATGACGACATGACTCCCGCGAATATCGCCGGGATGGCGGCCCTCAAAGGGCTGAACGTCGTCGCTCTGACGGATCACAACACTTCAAAAAACTGTCCTGCTTTTTTCGCCCAGGCGAAGAAACACGGGCTGATACCCGTCCCGGGGATGGAGCTGACAACTTCCGAGGATATACACGTCATATGTATATTCCCGACGCTTGAGCTCGCCATGGATTTCGACGGCTACGTGGGGCAGAGAAGAGTGAGAGTCAGAAACCGCAGCGAGATATTCGGCAACCAGTTCATAATGAACGAGTCCGACGAAATATGCGGGGAGGAACCCGATCTTCTCATAAACGGAACGACGATAGATCTCGAAACCGCGTATTCGGAGGTCACGCGCCGGGGAGGCGCGTGTTATCCCGCTCACGTTGACCGTGAGAGCAACGGGATGATCGCCGTTCTCGGCGACCTGCCGGACAGCCCGGTATATCAGGCCTTTGAACTGAACGATAAAAACTCGCTCGGCACGTATCTTGAAAGATACCCGAGACTGAGGGGAAAGAGATATATCGTTTCGTCTGACGCCCATTATCTCCGGAACATATCGGAGGCGGGGCAGACGCTTACGCTCGATGACGAACCGTACAGCTCGCAGAAGGTGCGCGAGTCGCTTATCGGATATCTGAGAGGTGAATGACTTGGAGGAGTTTTCGCTTTACGTTCTGGATATAACGATGAACTCCGTCAGGGCAGGCGCGCGTGAGATCGGGATAAAACTCGAGGAGGCCGGCGAAAAACTCTGTTTTTCGGTCACCGACGACGGCTGCGGCATGAGCCGTGAGACCGTCGAGAAGCTTTCCGATCCGTTTTTTACGACGAGAAAGACCCGCTCCGTCGGGCTCGGCGTACCGTTTCTCAAAATGCTCGCTGAACAGACCGGCGGCTCGGTAAAAATCGAGTCGAGGCCGGAATCGGAGTTCCCGACAGATCACGGAACAAGGATAGAGGCGGTCTTCGGACTCAACCACATAGATTTTATCCCGCTCGGGAATATGACCGACACTCTTGTCGCTCTGATTCAGGGCAATCCCGGGATAAACTTTACATTTGACCACATTACTCCGCGCGGTAAGGTGCATCTCTCATGCGCCGAGCTGCGCGCCGTGCTCGGCGACGACGTTTCCCTTGCCGATTTCGAGATACTCGAATGGATAAGGGGTTATCTCACCGAGGGGTATGAGGAAATAAACAGAAAATAATTATTTTATATCAAGGAAGGATATCCAATGAAATCTCTTGAAGAACTTATGGCCATAAGAGACCAGATGAAAAACAAGGTCTCGGTCCGCCATGCGTCGGACGACATCCGCGTAGTCGTCGGAATGGCGACCTGCGGGATAGCTGCCGGCGCCCGCCCCGTTCTCAACGCCTTTGTCGAGGGCGTGGCGAACGAAGGACTCTCCGACCGCGTGACCGTCACTCAGACCGGCTGTATCGGTATCTGCCAGTACGAGCCCATCGTCGAGGTCTACGAGAAGGACAAGGAAAAGGTGACCTACGTCAAAATGACAGCCGACAAGGCGAAAGAGGTCATCGAACGTCATCTCAAGGGCGGTAAGCCGATTGTTGACTACACTATAGGCAAAGTACTCGCTTAATATACTCAGGAGGACTGGTTAATGTATCGAATTCACGCACTTATCTGCGGTGGTACCGGATGTACGTCCGCGGGCAGTCAGGGGGTCAGAGAGGCGCTTGAAGAGCAGATAGCTCTCAAGGGACTTCAGGACGAGGTAAAGGTCGTTCAGACGGGTTGTTTCGGACTCTGCTCCCTCGGCCCGGTCATGATCGTTTATCCCGAAGGGACTTTTTACAGCAAGGTCAGACCGGAGGACGTACCGGAGATCGTCGAGGAGCATTTCCTCAAGGGACGTCCGGTTCACAGACTCATCTACAAGGAGACCGGCGAGGATGTAACTCCCGAGGAGGTCCCCTCTCTTGCTGAGACCGGATTTTATAAGAAGCAGCTCAGGGTGGCGCTCCGCAACTGCGGCGTTATCAACCCCGAGAATATCGACGAGTACATCGCGATGGACGGATATTTCGCCCTTGCGAAGGTCCTCAAGGAAATGACGCCCGACGAGGTCATCAAGGTCATACTCGATTCCGGGCTCCGCGGACGCGGCGGCGGCGGATTCCCGACCGGGCGCAAATGGCAGTTCGCGAGAAACAGCGTTTCCGACAAGAAATACGTCGTTTGTAACGCCGACGAGGGCGACCCCGGCGCGTTTATGGACCGTTCGGTCCTTGAAGGCGATCCGCACGCCGTTCTCGAGGCGATGGCAATCGCCGGCTACGCGATCGGAGCCGACGAGGGCTGGATCTACGTCAGAGCCGAATATCCGATCGCCGTCAAGAGACTTCAGATAGCTATAAAACAGGCGAAGGAATACGGTCTGCTCGGAAAGGACATTTTCGGCACCGGATTCAATTTCGACATCAACATCCGTCTCGGCGCCGGCGCGTTCGTCTGCGGCGAGGAAACGGCTCTTCTCACCTCGATAGAGGGCAACCGCGGCAACCCGAGACCCCGTCCTCCGTTCCCGGCAATAAAGGGTCTGTGGGGTCAGCCGACTATCATCAACAACGTCGAGACCTTTGCGAATATCGCCCAGATCATACTCAAGGGAGCCGACTGGTTCGCTTCCATGGGTACCGAGAAATCCAAGGGAACCAAGGTCTTCGCCCTCGGCGGAAAGATCACGAACACCGGGCTTGTTGAGATCCCGATGGGAACGACCCTGCGCGAGATCGTCGAGGAAATCGGCGGAGGAGTGCCGAACGGCAAGAAGTTCAAGGCCGCCCAGACGGGTGGACCCTCCGGCGGCTGTATCCCCGCTTCGCTCATTGACACCCCGATAGATTACGACAACCTCACGGCGATCGGCTCGATGATGGGTTCGGGCGGACTTATCGTCATGGACGAGGACACCTGTATGGTCGACCTCGCCAAGTTCTTCCTTGAATTCACCGTCGACGAATCGTGCGGAAAATGCACCCCCTGCCGTATAGGCACGAAGAGGATGCACGAGATCCTCACGAGGATAACCGAAGGCAAGGGAACGATGAAGGATCTCGAGGAGCTCGAAGAGCTCGCCGCGACCCTCAAGTCGAACTCCCTCTGCGCGCTCGGTCAGACAGCAGCCAACCCCGTAATGTCCACGATCAAGCACTTCAGGGACGAATATATCGCCCATATCGTTGACAAGAAATGTCCCGCTCACGTATGCAAGAATCTCATGCAGTACGAAATCGACAAGGACAAGTGCATCGGATGCGGAATCTGCGCGAAGAACTGCCCCGTCAACGCGATCTCAAGGACCGACTACACGGCGCCCGGACACAAGCTCGCTTCAATGAGCATAGATCAGAGCAAGTGCATCAAGTGCGGAATGTGCATGGCATCCTGCACCAAGGTCAAGGCAATCGAGAAGAAGTAAGGAGAACGTCAGAATGGCATTGGTAAATATCAAAATCGAGGGTATCCCTTATCAGGTCGAGGACGGAATAACCATCCTTGAAGCCGCAAAGCAGTGCGGATATCAGATCCCGACCCTCTGCGCGTTCAATCACGGCGAATGCAACCGCGGCTCCTGCCGCGTGTGCCTCGTTGAGGCGACCGGAGCGCGCGGGCTCGTCGCTTCATGCGTGTATCCCGTAAACGAGGGCATGGAGATAACAATCTCCTCCCCGAAGGCCGTCGCCGCGCGCCGCGCGTCGGTCGAGCTCCTGCTTTCAAACCACAATCAGAACTGCCAGCAGTGCGATAAGAACGGCAAGTGCGAGCTCCTTCACGTGGCGCAGCTCACCGGAGCGAGAGAGGGCAGATTCGCGGGAGAAAAATCCCCCACTTATTACGACGATCTCACCCCGACGATAGTCCGCGACACCTCCAAGTGTATCCTTTGCGGCAGATGCGTCGAACGCTGCAAGAACGCCCACGGAATCGGCGTCCTCGGATTTGAAAACCGCGGATTCAACACGATAGGCGCCCCGGCGGAGAACAGAAGCTTCATCAACTCACCCTGCATCATGTGCGGACAGTGCATAAACGTCTGCCCGACCGGCGCCCTTATGGAAAAGAGCGAGATCGACAAGGTCGACGAGGCAATGAAGGCCGGCAAGTATATCGTCGTTCAGACGGCCCCGGCGGTCCGAGCCGCGCTCGGCGAGGAATTCGGCATGAAGATAGGCACCCCCGTCACCGGAAAGATGGTGGCCGCCCTTCGCCGTCTCGGATTCAAGAAAATCTTCGACACCAACTTCGCGGCCGACCTCACGATAATGGAGGAGGCGACCGAGCTTCTGAACAGGATCAGGAACGGCGGCGTCCTGCCGATGATCACCTCCTGTTCGCCCGGATGGGTCAACTACGCCGAGTATTATTACGGCGATCAGCTCGCTCACCTTTCGACCTGCAAGTCTCCTCACGAGATGTTCGGCGCTATCCTCAAGACCTATTACGCCCGCAAGATCGGCGTAAAGCCCGAGGATATGTTCGTTCTTTCGATCATGCCCTGCTCCTGCAAGAAGTTTGAGAAGGGCCGTCCCGAAATGGAGGAAGAAGGCGGGCTCCGCGACGTCGACGCCGTTCTCACCACCCGTGAGCTCGGCCGTCTCATCAGACGTTCCGGCATCAATTTCGCCAAGCTTCCCGACGAGGACTTTGACAACGATATAGTCCACGACTACACCGGCGCCGGCGTCATATTCGGCGTCACCGGCGGCGTCATGGAGGCGGCGCTCCGTACCGCGTATTACGTTCTTACCGGCAAGGAGCGCGAGGGCATCGTGTTCAACGAGGTCCGCGGCTTCGAGAACATCCGCGAGGCGGAGTTCGATCTTGCCGGCGCGAAGATCAGGATAGCCGTAACGAGCGGGATGAAGGGCGCGAAGGTCCTTCTCGATCAGATCCGCGAAGGCAAGTCGCCCTACACCTTCATCGAGATCATGGGATGCCCCGGCGGCTGCATCAACGGCGGCGGACAGCCCTACGTGAGGGAGGTCTTCCTGCCGAACGAGGATGACGACATCATGGACACCTACATTCAGAAGAGAGCGAACGCCATTTATTCCGAAGACGAGCGTCAGGTGATCCGTCAGTCGCATAACAATCCGCAGATCCAGGCGCTTTACAAAGAGTTCCTCGGAGAGCCCAACTCGCATCTCGCGCACGAGCTCCTCCACACTCATTACAACGAGCACAGGGTCCGTTTCGACTGATAAACAGATAAACACAAATCTCCCGCGGGACGTCCCGCGGGAGATTTTGATTTTATACGTTATTCGGAAACGGGAACCCTGGTCACGAGAAATTTCGAATCAAGATCATTCGTATCTATGATCTCGGGGTGGATATCTTCAAGACGCGAAAGCTGCGTGTCGTCTTCGTAGGTTGATTCGACCATGCAGTAACCGTCCGTCAGATATGTTGACCAATCGTAAACGATTTTGTAGTATATTTCGCTGTGTCCGTCGGACAGGTACACTCTTGCCCTCGTATCCGTGAATATCTCGCCGTCCCATCCGGATTCGGCAACTGTCTTATATCCCTTTTCCTCATCTGTGTGCAGCGTCATCTTGCGGTTCACGTGATTTTTTTTGAAAAATTTCATATATTCCGCGCGGCCGATCTCGGGGTGTTCTTCTATCATTTCCAGTTTGCTCTGCTTGTTATGCCAGACGTAAACGTCGTCGTAATACTTCGTAATGGAAAAGAATTCCTGCCTATTTTTGTTCTCCCCGATAAGTTCTGACATACAGTAAAAATCCATATCTCCGGAGACGATATCAGGCAGCTTTGGATCAAGTTTGAAGGATACGGATGTAATGTAAACATCAAAAAGCGGATCATCTGAAGGAAAACGTCCGAGATATCTCGTTTCATATTTTATATCCTGAAAATTTATGGTTGAATTATTCAGTTTAAGATAATATCCGTATCCTCCGTCCATCGCTCCGGCAACTATTGCAAAATCGTACCTAATTTCATCCCCGGAAGGATAAACGGAAAACCCACTCCCATTCTCTCCGCTAATCGCACACATAAAGTAGAAAGAATCGTGCTTTAAATCGCCATCCTCTGTTGCTAGAACGCTTTTTTGCGGCGTATATTTCCGGTAAAACAGCGCGTCATCATTTATAAATCTGGCAAGCTCGGGGCAATCGGCAACGACAGGCGCAAACTGTTGTTTTTTTATCTCGGAAGCCCTGATTCGATCTGCTACCTGAACATCGGGAATCGTTTTTTCTGTTTCTTCGTTGTAAGTCACGGAAGAATCATCAACGGACGAACTGGGAATCACCGGAGCGTTCTGACACGAAACGAACAAACATACGAGCAAAATGAACAGTGCAAACGCAATCAACCTTTTTAAATATGTATTTTTCATTTTAGTCCTCCCTTTCTATGCCTGACTGATGAAGACAAGGTTTATATTGTATAGAGTTCTCCGTCACGTTCGTGTCTCTATTGTAGCACTATATTCTGCGTTTGTCAACTTTATTGTGTTTTTTTTTTTTTTTTTTGATTAATTTGCATTGGTCAATTTCAGGTAAAGTACCGCAAAACGCAAAAACTCCCGCGGGACGTTCCCCGCGGGAGATTTTGCGTTTGATTTTAAACGTTTGCTTTTGTTGATGAAACGACGACGCCGATTATATCGAGCACCGCCTCGGCGATGAGTGCGACGGCGGCGAACTTAAAAGCGAGGTCGACCGCACCGAACGGGTTGAGGATTATCAGGACCCCGAGCCCGACCGAGATAACCGCGCCGAGGATGAGAAGGAACGCCCTCCCCGGGCCGGTGATCTTTTTGATCTCGAGCCACGCCCGGAACTTATAGAGACCTGAGATAATGAGGAAAATGCCGTAGATCACGGCGATCGTCGTGATCGCGCCCATGATGAGCTTCCTCCCGAGCGAGAAGAGGAGTCCGGCTGCGACGAGCAGAAGACCGATTATGAGCGCGGGCAGCGCCCCGTCCTCTCCGTTGTTTTTCGCGACGAGGGCTCTTATGAGATTGTAAATCCCTATCAGACCGAGCGCTATGCCGATTATGAGAAGCACGGTTTCGGTCACGCCTTCGGGGTCTCTGAAAAGCATCACGCCGATAACTATTTCAAGCGCCGCGAAGAGCAGGACCGGAATGTTTTTAAGAAGCGTTTTCATCTGCGCTCCTCCTTGAAGTATATTGGTCTTTACTGCCGGATCCGCGGCGGTTTTTATACGTTTTCATAACGTCGTCGGCGATGTCCTTCCGCCCTCTGCCGTAGTCGACCTGTATCATGTCGAATCCCGGCGTGGAGTTGCCCTCGACGAGCACGGGACCGGACGGGGTGATCGCAACGTCCCAGCCGACGACCGTCATCTCCGGGATCACTCCCGACGCCGAGAGGACGAGCTCCCTCGTCCTGTCCCAGAACGGGATCTGAAAGCCGTCGAACTTTTCGCCCGTCACGGGATGGGAACTGTATCTCACGACGTCTTTGTCAAAGGCGTCGCCCTCCACCCGGCCGGTTTCGGAGTTCACGAGCATCCCCATCCCTCCGCTGTGAAAATTGTCGACGTCGTGACGTCCGTCTCCGACGCGGAGCGCAGCGTAGATTATTACCGGCTTTTCGGGATCGGCGACCGAGGTCATTATCCTCAGCGTGTTGACGCATCTCGGACAGAGCCGGGAGAGGTCGGGATGCTGTACTATAAGCTCCTCGAGTATTATCTTTTCCGAGCGGAGCTTTTCAAAGTATTCCGGGACGTCCCGGATATCTCCGGCGTTTTTAATGACGATCCCCTTGCCGCCTGTCCCCGAAAGCGGCTTTTCGATGAAATCCCGCGCTTTTGAAAGAAAGTCTTTAAGACCTGCCGCGTCCCCTTCATCGGGAATGAACATGAGCCGGTTCATATAATCGCGGTATTTTTTGTAGAACTCCGCTTTGCTCGCGAAGAAATGTCTCAGTTCGCGGGGGTTGACCCTGTCGTAAAGCTTCTGCTGTACTCTTATCGTGGCGTACGCGGAGCGCTCCGACAGAGATCTGTCGTAGAACTCGTAATTGAGATAATCCTGAAGGCCGCTCCCGAAAACGAGCGCGGAGAACGCTCCGTCGATAAAAAGGAGAGGGGCGGGGATACGTTTCTTTTTTGCTATGACTTTAAGTTTTTCGTAAAATCCGCGGTAATTCGCTCCGCGGGCAAATCTGAGTATTCCCACGTTCTACCCCCTGTTTACCGTCAGAAAAATGAGTTTGTCGATATCGTCGGTCTGCCCTCCGCGGGAATGCAGGGCGGCTCGGTTGCGGCGTATCTGCCCGCATCTGCGGCATTTGTGGGTTATCACGTAGCCGTCGGGAGACGGTTCGGCGAATATCGCGTCCATGATCCCGCCGCAGGGATTCTGTCTGTCTCCCGGGTTTATATCGACGTGAAGCGAACAGAGGCAGAACGGGCAGTGATTTCTCGACGAACTCCCGAGCGGGAGGACCGTCTCTCCGCAGTTGAGGCATACGAAACCCGAGTCGTTTTTTCTGAATCTCTTGGTTTCCGTCACTGATACCTCCACTTCGATATGATAAGCGCGTCGGTCGAGGTCAGCGTCCCGTCCCCGTCGGCGTCCGCCGCGACGGCGGACCAGTCCTCTTCCGGCTGTGCAGTCCCGTTTGAATATTTCAGAGCGAGCCGCGCGTCGGTCATGTCGATAGTTCCGTCCCCGTTTACGTCTCCCGTCACGATCACGGTGACAGAGGCGACGACGCCTTCATCGTCGGCAAGCACGACCCTGAAGCCCGAGGCGATTATCCCGTTTTCGGGCACCGTGACGCCCTGACCGTCGGTTATTTCTATGTATTCGGACATGACAATTCCGTCCTCAAGATAAGCGCGGTCAACGGCCGACGTTTCGAAAATGAACAGATAGTCCCCGTCCCGTTTGACGGAGTTGTTCCCGCTTTCGAGAATGTCGGAAAGCCCGGCGAAGTCGCCCGCGTTTATAGAGACCGGATTCCCGGGGAGATAATTGCGTTCCTCGGCAAGCCGGATCTCGAGCGTCTGCCCCGGCTCGATTGCGATCGGCGCGGTGCAGGGGGTCCAGGTTTCGCCGTCAAGACGGTATTCCGCGTTTTCTGACGTAACGGTGACGACCGTGACGGGGTTTCGCGGCGTGGGTTTTGTGATCACGTATTCGGGGAGACCGGCGTTTTCCGCCTTGCCTATCGTGAAGGACACGGGAGCTGACTCAACGGCCGCCCAGTCCGGGGTTTCCCCGGCGAACGCCACCGCAAAATAACTGCCGGCGTCGGAGGGCGCTGCGATCTCATTTTCAAGCAGAGGATCGGAATAAAATCTGATGCCCGTCTGACCGTCGCCGATATAGTTCGAGACGGCGCCGGAAGCGGTTTGCCCCGAATATGTGAAGCTGTTCACGACCGCCGAGATGGGCGAGACGTGCCTTGACACGGTTATCGCGATATGTTCCGATTCGGCGGATACGCGCTGTTCGAGGCATTTGTCGTTTATGTTTGTAACAACGCAGTAGAGTTCGTAATTTCCGGCGGGGAGCGGCGATAATTCGATCGAATCATCGTAGCCGACGAGCTCCGGGTCGCCGTTTTGCGGCTGAATGAACCATTCGAAGACGAGCAGACCGCCGTCAGTCACCGATGAAACGGCCGAGGCCGAGCCGGGCTGCTCCCCCGTCAGGAGATTCCCGGTAATTCCGCCGGCGTCAACGTAGAGCTCGGGAGTCTGCGCTTTTTCACCGGCGCGGCGTATGCGGAGCTGATATACCGTCGAAGTGCCGTTTTCCGCCGTCACCCTTATATATACCGTCGCCGTCTGTCCGTCAAACGGGAATGCGAGCGGGTTGGTTATTTCAGAGGAAAGCTCCTGATCCGTGAAATACGCGGCGGTCGCCGACCTGTGGATCTCCGCCCGCACGTCGACGGCAACGGCAGAGTATGGGGCGACGTATTCGGCTGAGCGCGCCCCCGCGTTGACAACCGCGTCGATATTTGTGAATCCGTAGAGCCCCGAATCGTCTGAAAGGGTTATAAAGGTCGCGGGATCAGTAAACTCGGATGGAGGATACACTCCGTCCGAGGCGATGGCCCGCACCCTCGCGTAATATTTCGCTCCGGCGCCGAGACCGGTCACCGAAACGCGCGGAACGTCGCTGACAAGCTTTATCGGTTCATCAAAGGCGGCGGACGCCGCGACCTCGATCTCATATCCGTCGCAGTTTCCGACGGCGTTCCATTCAAGATCTCCGAACGAGGAGCCGGTGGCGGTCACTTCAAGCCCGGTCGGAGTCGAAAGCCGGGGCACGTTCCCGACGGCAAATCTCCTGAGTCCGACCTCGGCAGAATTTCCGACCGCGTCTGCGAAGACGAGCTTCCCGTACCATACTCCGTCGCCGGGGGAGATGATCCCGCTTTCGGTAATGTCAAACTGCAGCGGTGAGCCGAGCGACGGATCGTGGGAGAGATACGCGGTGATTTTCGCGACGCCGCTTTCGCCGTCGGTTACTCCTCCGAAGGTTATCGATGCCCTCGAGCCGTCCACTCCGACCGCCGTCGCCGCCTGAGCCACGGACGGCGGGGTCCTGTCTATGTTCGTGACGGAAAAGGCAGATCCGTTCCGGGTCACGTTGCCCGACGGGTCGCGGACCTGTATCGCACCGGCGGGGAATTCGGTGTTTGTTTTTACGGTGATAACGCCTTCGGCGAGCCAGGTCTGTCCGCCGTCAAAGCTGTAGTAAACGACGCCCGTGTTGTCCGCTCCGTGTACGGTCACGGTAACAGGGCCGGATGTCCATTCGCCGGGGTCCGCGGATATTCCTATTATCGAAGGGGAGGCGGAATCGTCCCATATCGCGAAAAGGCAGGCGGACTGACCTTTTGAGAACGTCGCTCCCGGTGCGTACTCCGCCGTCCGGGAAAGGGAATCCTCAGACCAGCCGGCAAAGGTATATCCGCTTCTCTCGGGGATCACGTCGGGCAGCGTGACGCTGTTTCCCGAGGCGCCCGAGATCGCGGCGGGGGCTTCGCCCTGCCCGCCGTTCAGGTCAAAGAAAACCGTAATAGCCCTGTTTCCGACTTTAGTGAGATAAACCGTCGAGCCGTATGAAATCGCTATGTAGCTTCCGTTTTCAAGTCTGCCCCATGTATAGCTGCCGGAGACGATGATTTCGTAAATCGTGAGGATCTCTCCGTATGATGCCGAGCCGGTCTTGGTTGATTTCGGGTCGGGAGCGGCCCTCAGATTCATTCCGGACTTATAAACGACCTTCCAGTCGGCGATATCGGGGGTCTCCGGTATCGATATACTCCTCGACATTGACGCCGAATTGTCAGAGGCGTCCTTTGCCGTCGCGGTTATCTCAAGAAGTCCCGGTCCGCTGAAGCTGTATGAACAGACGTATTTTCCGTCCCCGTTATCGGAGCAGACGATTCTTTCCACGTCGCCTCCCGCGAATGAAACGTTTACGGCGACGTACGCCATTTCCCGCTCGTCGCTCGCGACGACGGCGATTTCGGCGTGACTGTCCGAAACGGACGTCAGACCGACGTTTTCGATAATAGGCGGCGTCAGGTCGGCAAGCCCCGTGTCGATCGTGAAATCAGACGAAGCGAGGGTCCGTTCTTCATGATACGGATCCTGACCGGGGTAAGCGGAGCCGGCCTCGGCGGTTACCGATACGGTATAATCCCCGTCCGGAAGCTCGAGTTCGGCAAACGCTCCGTCCGTGAGGGCAGAAAGGTCGGCTGAAAGAGCATTTCCGTCCATACGATAGGTCTTTCCCCATACCGTTTCCCCTCCCGAGGAGACCGTCAGGGCGACGGTCTTCAGCGGATGCCCGGAAAGCACGGTTCCCGAGACGTCTCCGCCGTGTATCCCGCCGACGGTTCCCGTGGGGAGCACGCACTCGGATATCCTGAGAGAACCGTTATAGGTGTAGAATCCGGTGTCCGCCTCTTCCATCCACCCGCCGGAGGCGGTGTTCAGCCACACGTTCCCGTACGCGTCTTTAAAATAGCCCGTTATATCGGCAAACTCCCCGCGCGGGACCGTGTCGGTTATGTACGAATTGTCCTTTACCGGAACGGATCTCACCGGGGCGCCGGAGGAGGTCACGACGGTGACTCTCGCGTCGGTCGGGACGGTCTCAAGCTCTGCGTTGTATCCGCCGGAATAGGCGTAATACGATCCTGAGGATCTCTGATAATATGTCTTTATGAAATCGCCGTATATCGGGCTCGAAACGAGGCCCTTCATGAATCTGAATTCGGGATAATACAGCGGATTGTCTTTGTATTTGTCGAACACGTGTATTGTCGTCGAGTTGTAAAGCTCTCCGAGGAGACGCGCCTGAAGATGAAGGTGCACGCCCGTCGCGTTGCCGGTCTGTCCCATTTTTCCGATGACGTCCCCGGCCTTTATCCTGTCCCCGTAAGAACAGCTCACGGACTGCAGATGACCGTATATGATGAGCACGTTCCCCGAAAGGATCATGACGTAGTTGCCGTACCCCGAGCCGCGGTTGCCGTTTTCGTCATAGTTGCTGCACACATAATAGACCTCGCCGGACGTTGCAGAAACTATATCGAGGCGGTTCGAGCCCGTATATCCGTTTGCGCCAATATCCATGCACTGACCCTGATTGTGGGTCCCGCCGCCGTAATAAATGTCAAGGCAGTTTATCGAATAGCTCCCGGGGACAGGCCACAGCCAGGGGAGATCGTAGCTTTCCGTTCCGGCCGAGCTGACAATAACGGGCATGACCGCAAGCGTGATCGCTATACAAAGCAGAAGGGAGATCATCCTTTTTGCCGGGGATATCCTTTTGTTTATTTCGGTTTCCATATCGCTGATCGCCTCCGTGGGAGAATTTACCTCTTTAATTATATGACATTGGGGATAAAAAGTCAAGTAAACGGACGAAGCGGCGCCGTTTTGCCGGCGCCGCGCGAGATATTTTACACAATGTTTCAAATTATGACAAACCGCGCGGCAAGAGGCGAACCGCGCGGTTTGTCACGAAAGGAGGTCTTTGAAAATCTACAAAATCGACACAGAAAGGGTTTCGAACATTCTTACGGCGGCGGAGAGATAGAGCTCCTCTGCGCGCCGTATGGCCTCTTCAAGGGGTATATTATCGGGTTTTGTGAAGAAAACGGATGAGATCCCGTTGTCGTAAGCCGACTCCCAGCCGTCGCCGAGCGAACCGCAGAGCAGGGCGACCGGAACGCCGCGCGCCGCAGCGCGGCGGCCGATACCCGAAACGGCCTTGCCCATGAAGCTCTGGGCGTCTGTGCGCCCTTCGCCCGTCACGACGAGCGCGGCGTCATCGAGCATTCTGTCAAATCCGACAAGATCGAGGAGCGTCTCTATCCCCGAGCGCATTTTCGCTCCGCAGAAAACGGCGAGAGCGGCGCCGAGTCCTCCGGCGGCTCCCCCACCGGATATACGCTGAACGTCGGTCTTGTAAAGGTCGGAGACAACGCGGGAATAGTTTCTCATTCCGCGCTCGAGCCGGCGGACCATCGACGGATCGGCGCCTTTCTGCGGTCCGAAGACCGCCGTCGCGCCGTTTTTTCCGCAGAGCGGGTTTTTTACGTCGCACATGACGGTCACGGCCGCCGCTCCGGACCGTATCGCGGGATGGATGCCCGACAGGTCGATCGAGCGTATCTTTATCAGATCCGCTCCGCGGCCGTAAAGCTCTCTTCCGCGGGAATCGAGAAATCTGACCCCGAGCGCGGAGGCAAAGCCGATCCCGCCGTCGTTTGTCGACGAGCCGCCTATGCCGACCGTTACGTCGGAAAATCCGGCGTCGAGAACGGCGCGGAGTAGCTCGCCGGTACCGCGGGTCGACGTTTTTTCGGGATCGCGAAGCTCTTCCGGAACGAGCGTGAGCCCGGAGGCGGACGCCATGTCAAGTATCGCGCGGCCATTCCCGAGATCTCCGTAGAACGCGGAAACGGGCACCCCGAGCGGGCCGGTCACCGTCACGGGGACGGCGCGTCCCCCGACGGCGTGCGTAACGGCTTCTGCGGTCCCCTCGCCTCCGTCGGCGACCGGCAGTATCTTATATCCGAATCTGTCGCCGAAGACCTTCACGGCGGCCTCTGTCAGAAGTTCTCCCGCCCTCACGCTGGAAAGGGAGCCCTTGAATGAATCCGAGGCGAAGATCAGTTTACGCTTCATTGTCTGACAAATCATCAATATCGGGAAGTGCTATTATTTCTTTTCCGGCAATTCCCTGTAGGTCACCACTCAGACCGAGCAGGCCGTTTGTTGCTTTTTCCAAGATTTTTTCTTGAGCCGCCCAACGTTTCATCGCCTGCTTTTTTTCTGTTTTCAGTTGTTCGCTCATTTCATCGTATGCTTCTACTACGTATCTTAAACGATTTGCAAATTCGCCGCCGGTGAGATAATTGTATAACAACTCTGTTTTGACGTCTTTTCCTTCTGCGTTACGATTTGCAATGGCAACCCGCACACACACTTCACGAAGCAGAGACGCAAGCATTATTGCATATTTCGGTTTTACAATCCAGACATTATCCGCCAAGCGTTTATAATTTTCTCCCTCGCCGTCGGTAGGATTGAACACGATTACCCCAAATTGAGCTTTTTCTTCAATCATCTCGTCTTTGAGTTTTGACAACCAGCCTGACTGATATGTCTTTGCGTTTTTGCACTCCCAAAGTATCAGACCGCAACCGGTATAATGGCGTTCATTTATCGTCTGCCTGATGTCCGACCCGCGCTCACCTTTTTTGACTTCTTCAATTGTATCAAAAGGAAAAGATGACCGCAGGGCCTGTTCCATATCAAGTTCAAGTATCTCTCCCTGCAATTGCTGAGATCCCTGCGAGGCAGTCAGCTTGGCTTCATTTAGCTGGTTGTTCAAACGTTCGATGGTTTCTCTTAACTCACGTACCACATTTTGATTTTCTTCGGTCGCTTTTTCATACGCTTCATCGCGTATTTTTTTCATATTGTCAATCAGTTCTCGTTTTGCGTCATTTTTTGCATTGTCGCGCTCGGTTGTCAACGCAGTGATTTTATCAAGCAGATCAGAAATTTGTTGGCGCAAATCTTTTGCATCGTTTTCTTTACCGCTCTTTTCGCTTTCAAGGCGCTCTATTTTCTCGTTGGCAGCTTTTGTTGCTTTTGCAACAGCTTTGCTGACTTCATCGTTCAATTTGCTTTGGTAATCATTTTCTAATTGCTCTCTGAGTTGCTGCTTCTGAGTCTCTTTACCTTTCTCGACGGCATCCTCAACCTGCTGAGAAATTGCGTCAGACAACTCGATAGTTTTCCCGCAATGCGGGCAAATAAGTTCGTTCATGTTCTTCCTCCGGACGGTTTCTGTGAATGTTATACCATCTGCCGTCGGGCTTGTCAATAGTAAAAAGCGACTCAATTATACTATTATAATGCAAAAAAGCGTGTTTTTGGCAGAAAAATGGCGTTTTTTTATTTTCTCGTTTTTAACTCGTTTATTTCGGAAAAATAACCGGTTTATTTTCCGGAAAATAAAAAACCGGGCAAAAAAACCGCCGCGGTCGCGGCCGCGGCGGACGTGGTTTCAAGGCGTTATTCCGCTATCTGACCGAAGAACAGAAGCTCTCCCGAGAGTGTGATGAAATAAGCGAAAGGCCTGTTCGCGAAGAACTCTTTCGGGTTTTCCGGATACGTGGCGCTGCATTCGTCCTCCATCACGACCGCCGTCGCGGCGGCCGCTTCGAGGCCCTCCTCATCGACCTTGATCTTTGTTTTCTGGATTATGTCTCCGATAAAGACTTGTTCGACGGCCATTTCCGAGAAGTCGGC